>ENA-ORBV01003184-ORBV01003184.1-microbial-mat-metagenome-genome-assembly--contig:-NODE-3184-length-33326-cov-12.273362_pt1 | contig 33326 bp, 26 predicted proteins | sample MGYA00237777_ERZ505514 | MGnify/ENA primary metagenome ERZ505514 (study PRJEB26160, sample SAMN06269048) | microbial mat metagenome | isolation source: Oligotrophic lake microbial mat | place... | reverse complement strand
GATACGGCGACCACCGAGATCTACACCTCTCTATTCGTCGGCAGCGTCAGATGTGTATAAGAGACAGGTATTATTGTGACCAATAATACTTATAATGAGAGAGTTCCCATAATCCAGGTTGTTCCCATTACTGCTTGGAGTGAAAAAAAAGTCAAGATTAGAAGTAATGTGGAGATTGAACCTTCAGCAGCAAATGGATTAACAAAAAAATCTATTGCAGATTGTTTGCAAACGCGCCCTATTGATTATTGTTCTCGCTTGGTGGATATCCGAGGTGAACTTGAGCTAGAGGTTTTACTGAAAATCGATCGAGCTCTCAGAATCGTGTTTGCTTTGTAATTTTTAAGCTTTTTGATGAGGTGATAATCAAGAAATTACGAGGCGATCGCACTTTTCGGATAGTTCCAAAAGGGATCTCGCTCAAGGGCTAATCGAAACAACCTCGCCAGCATCATTTATGCGAACTGCCGAACCCGCTGGTAGCGACGATATCATAGTGCTAACTTGCCTCATCAAAGGTACAAGGCGATCGGGTCTGGTACTGCTGGAATCTAACACGACAATTCTAATCACACGACTTGCTAGATTTTGTTGATAGGGAAGATTTTTATCAGCGGTGATAAAAACATCAAAAGGATGATTCTCCGATCGATCCAGAATTTCCCTGTCTTTTAGGCCTCTCCATCCCATGTCATAAACATTGCTGATAGAATGACCTTCATCTAGGAAAGGCTGAAGAGAATTTTTGACTCAATAGATTTTCATCAAGCAGTATAAGCATTTGAAGTATTTTCTACAGACAGCATCATCTTAGTTACATTTTCTAGGACTTTAATTGCCTGAGTTTCTAGGTAAGGAAAATCATTAATAAATTCTGCCAGGCCACTTTCACCTTCGAGGTAGTCGAAAAAAGTCTTTAAGGGGACGCGGGTGCCGACAAATACGGGGACACCGCTCATAATTTCTGGATCGCGGTGAATAATCCCTCTTGTTTGCAGTAATTCTTCTATGTTCACGGGCTTAACTCCTTTATGTCAAAAGAAGTGGGCAAGTCTGGCTGTAGTTGATGGATAATTATATCATAAATTTAGCAAAGGCGATCGCCCTTTCGGATAGTTCCAAAAGGGCGCACCCTATTTCCTTTGCGGAGATTCTACCAGTTCTGATTCCTTAAGATGTTGCGATAATAGGCAATCTTCAAAGCTGAAAGCTTCTGAGTCTAGAAAACTAGCGATCGCCATTTCGATCGCAGCTTCGAGAGAGCATTCTAGCTGCGTAGCTTTTTCAATCAGAGCGACTTTCACATAGTCAGGGAAATGGGTCATCAGGGAATGAATAGCTTCTGGTGGCAAGTGTTGGATGTTGAGAGTCTGAGTCATTGTTCTCTGGGATAGTTGAATCTGAATCTGGGAGAGAAAAGGCGATCGCTCTTTTGATTCAGAAATGTTAAAAAACAGGAATTAATTTTTCACTTCCTGAAATATCTTATAATATTCGCAAATTATTTCAATAAAAATATCCCCTTCTAACCTAAAATGACTCAAAGAAGCCAAATCTAAATTAGGAGGAAAATTGAAGGGATATGACAAAGAGGACAAGAAAGTTTCAGCGTTTTCTTCAAGCTTTCTGAGTTGCACTTCTCCAACCCAAAAACAGTAATGTTCATCGTCGGAATTGATGGGACGAGAAATTACTAGGTGAAGAATGCGATCGAATTCGATCGCCACATCTCCCATTTCTGGGCCAAAGGTGAAGTCTAAACGCAAGCCAAGATTTTGAGGGCGGAGTGAAACCCCTACTAAATCGGCACTTTTTAAGTCTTCTAAAAAGGTTTTGAGGTTGAGTGCGATCGCGATTGTCATAAAATCACCATTTCTCCGGTACTATGTGTGTTAGCCCCTGGTTCAAATTTTATTTGATTTCCGTCTCGATTGTATCTGCGACGGTAAGTTTTGCCATCCGTCCCGCGTATCTTTGGCCCTGTACGCACTATTTCACCATTTGGTCTAATATGAATGATACTGCCATCTGGGTGTTCAAAGCTTTGATAGCTGCCTTTTGTGCTCGTTTGAAATTGAAAGCCGTAACTTGCCAGTATGATGATGACTTCTGACAGTGTTTTTCCTGTCTGATCGGGAAGTTGCTGTGCGGCTGGATTCATGGGCTGTGCATGGAAGAGATTTTTAGCGATCGCCATCATTGATTGTATAACGGGCGAGATCTATTTTGGAACTATCCGAAAAATAGGGTTTATGCTGCTTCCATTTGTAATCGACGTTCTACTCGTTCGTATTCATCTTCTAACAGCCAGAGTTTAGCTTCTTCATAGCTTGAACTCGCAAATACGATCTGATAACTTTGAGCAGGATCGTAAATACAGCTATTACCTGAACTGTCACCCAGTAAAATTAGGACGTAAGGTGGTGATGCTGTCGGATCTACCCATAATTCTGTGAATTCCCAGTTATCGGCTAGGTTTGGTTCTGGGGATGACATGATATTTATCTCCTTTAATTTTAATTTCTCCGTAGTAGAGTGGTATTCTAGCGAGGTATTTTTTCTCTAATTTTCATAAAGATTGTGGAGGAAATGTATCGCACACTAGCCGTTTAAATAAAGATACGGAAATAATTGTTGTATTCCCTACAATTTGAGCCTCAGTAAAATCGCGATCGCCGGTAATTAAAAAGTCGGCATTTGCTGCTATAGCACAAGCGATAAACTTGGCATCTTTTTGATCTCTGGGAAAATCTACCTCAACTTCAACGTCTATTAATTTTGTTACCGCGTCAATGATATTAAACCATCTCTGCTGACGTTCTTCTGTCAATTTTAGCTTCCGCCGACTTAAGACTTCCTTATATTCTGTCAATATTTCTGCTGAAACTACCCACTCAAAGTTTGAATTTGCAGTAACAAATAAGATGACAGTTTCAGGATTTCTGCCAGCTACGGCTGCTGAGATTAAAACATTTGTGTCAATAATTACTTTCATTCGCCTCGACGATAAGCCTCAATCTCTGCTGCTATCTCTTCGTCTGTCATTGGTGCATCTGCGTGTAAAGCTTGTGTTTCTTTGAATAATTCTTGCATTTCATTGACTAACGATAATCGGGGATTGTCTACTGCGAGAATAATTACCTCTACTCTTTGTCCGGGCTGAAATGGTAAGTCAGATAAGACGGTTTTCTGAGGGTTTTCTATTGTGATGTATGCTTTGTAAGCATTCATTGCTTTTGAGTCCTTTATGTAAAAGGTCGTTGGCTGTATTAGTTGTGGATGTTAGGCTATTGTATCACAGGGTGATGAAAACTTGTCAAAAGGGCGATCGATCGTCAGAATTAACTTCTGAGAAAAGGCGATCGCCCTTTCGGATAGTTCCAAAAGGTCGATCGCCTTTATTCTTGGTGAGAGTTAGCGGAGGGCGATCGCTATTCTTTGGGGGGAAGGGCGATTGCACTTTGATTGTAGAAGGCGCTCGCCTCGACATCCATTGCAAATGCAATCGCACTTCTCATCCCCAAAACTTTCTCATTAAGAGCGATCATTCTTTTCTCTCAAATGCCAGGAATAACTAAATTTACAGAAGATTTATTTCGATCTACGTCTGCTGCCTGATTAGGATTTAACCCAGGAATAAGAAATGGAACAGAAACACCTGTTTTTTTGCTAATTAACCCAACGTGAAGGTGGGTTCCGAAGCTATAACCAGAATTACCTTGCTTCGCAATCTTCTGACCCGCAAATATAGGATCGCCTACGTTTACTGAAACAGAGTTTTTTTGGAGATGAAGATACTGAGACACATATCCATCACCATGATCGATATGTACTTCATTGACAGAATTAGCACAAGTTATACTCTTGCATCCATTGTCTTCGTATTTTTCTACTACTTTGATTACAGTGCCTGAATTCATTGCATAAACTTGTAACCCCATTCCATGATTAAGATCGTAGCCGTACTTGTTTAGAGGTGAATCTTTTCTATGAGATAGAAAACCACCTGGGTTATTGTACCAACCTTGAGTAAAGCCTATATTTTTACCATTCAAAGGCGGATTTGTCATAATGATAGGTGCTATCTCAGTTGGGTTCAGAAGACGCTTCTTTGTATCTAATTGATTCCAGAGATTCCTGATATCTTCTAGACCATCCCGCGCCCCTATTTCAATAATTTTTGCTCGAAGACGCAGATCGACGAACTTAATGTCTGAGTTCAGGGCTTCAATAGTTTTTGAATTTGTGTAACTCAGTTTGAATCCAAGCTTAGTTGCTAGATCATCAATGCTGCCATCACTAGCACCCGTGCGAATTGTCACACCTTTACCAGAGATTGGCTGATTAGACGGAACAGATACAGATGGCAAAGCAGTACCTTCCTTGTAAGCTGTCGCCTTAGCACCATTCCAGTAAACATAACCGCCTTCAAAGTATTGAACCTTATTCCCATTCCCCAGATCCTTTTCCCCAGTCTTCGGAGTACCTAACCAACCTTCCAATCCACCAGTATTCTTGTATGCCTGACGGATATTGCCCGAAAGCGGGAAGGTTCCATACTTACTGCTGACGATCGATCCTCTATCAAATAGCTGATAGTTAGCACCATTGTAATTGATGACATCAGAAGTGGGATTGCCCAGCGTTCCTTGATAATTCTGGAAAACAGGATAGAAATTGCCACCGACGTTGTGACCGTTGAGATTAATTGAAGTAGGCGGTTGCGGTTGCTGATAACCTGGGTCTGGTTGATAACCTGGGTCTGGCTGATAACCTGGGTCTGGTTGATAACCTGGATCTGGCTGATAACCTGGATCTGGTTGATAACCTGGATCTGGCTGATAACCTGGATCTGGGTTGTTATTGTTTTCTGGAGGCGCAGATTGGATATCTTGAACATTTGTAATATACACACCAGACACAAAACCGCGACCATCAGCTAGGTGATACCAGACATCACTGCTACCTTCACCATTAGGATCATCAATTAATTGACCTTGAGTTTGGTAGTCAAATTCCAGTTGTTCCCCAGGATTAACTTTACCGACAGCAGCACTGGAAGTATCAGCACTGGGACGAATATTAACACCACCGTTAATCTGGACAGCAGTTTTACTCGAATCCGTCACGCCACTCAAATTAAGTGCTCGCTCCCAAGGGTTAACTTGTCCCTCCAAACCCCAAGTAGTAGGATTCGAGAAAAGTGCAGGAATATAAGCTTGTGGCGCTGTTTCCTTCGCCACTTGCACAGCCTTATTGAAATTCACCACCCCAAAACCCGTTTCTTCATCCCATCCGGGCTCCTTCAAATCGATCGCACTTCCAGTCAAAACATCAATCACTTGAGTAGCATTCAAAGCCGGATTGCTTTCCCAAACCTTAGACAACATCCCCGCCGCAATCGCCGCCGACGCAGAAGTACCCGCCATTTGGCCGACATCATCGCCAACCGTAGATAAAGTGGGATTGTCGATCGAACCACCGGGCACTAAAATATCCAAACCGTAGCCGTAGCTGGAATAATCCGATCGCCCAAATCCATTAGACGAACCAACCGTGATAATATTGTCAAACTCCTGAGAAGATTGACCCAAAACCGACATGACACCGCCATCATTACCCGCCGCTACAACCAACAGCACTCCACTTTGACGCGCATTTTCTAATGCTGCACGCTCTCGCGCTGTAAACTCGTAGCGAGTAGTAATGCTACCATCAGCATTCTTTTGAGTTAAATCGAGAGGAAGCAGGGCGATCGCATTCTTCTTCTTTTGTCCCTTCGCTTCACTCACAAAATCAGTTAAAGCTAAATCCCATTCCCCAGAACCAATCGCCCGACTTAGATAAACATTCGCTTGATCGTTATAGCCATCAATCCCTTGATCATTGCCTTGAATTGCACTTACTAAACCCCAGCTAAATGTGCCGTGTTCGTTCCCTTCTCCAGCATTTAACAAAGGGTTGCTGTCTTTGTCGATGCGATCGCGCCCCATAGTCACTTTAGAGTAATCCAAATCGGCATTCTTCGCCGCAAACCCAGTATCGATGATGCCAACAAAAGTGCGATCAACGGTTGGCGGCACAATAGTTTCAACAGGCGGTTGAGTCTCCGGCGTTTGTTCAGTTACAGGCGGTTGTGGGTCGATCGCAGGCGGTTGTGAGGGAGTTGGTGGGGCGATCGGAGGTTTTATTAGCACAGGCCCTGTAATCATCACAGGCGGTACAACAGCAGGTGGTGCAGTCTCAACAGGCGGTACAACAGTTGAGACAACAGCAGGTAGCGTTGTCTCAACAGGCGGTACAACAGGCGGTACAACAGCAGGCGGTGTTGTCTCAACTGGCGGTACAACAGCAGGCGGTGTTGTCTCAACTGGCGGTACAGCAGGCGGTACAACAGCAGGTAGCGTTGTCTCAACTGGCGGTACAGCGGGCGGTGTGGTTGCAACTGGCGGTACAACAGCAACTGGTGGCGTTGTCTCAACTGGCGGTACAACAGCAACTGGTGGCGTTGTCTCAACTGGCGGTACAACAGGCGGGATTGTCGCAACTGGCGGTGTTGTCTCAACTGGCGGTACAACAGCAGGCGGTACAACAGCAACTGGCGGTGTTGCCGGCGGTACAACAGCAGGCGGTACAACAACTGGCGGTGTTGTCGGCGGTACAACAACTGGCGGTGTTGCCGGCGGTACAACAGCAGGCGGCGTTGTTGCTACTGGCGCTGTTGGAGTGACATACTCGATCAATTTCTTGCCGCCATCGAGTTTAGTCCAATCTTTGCTCTTATCGATCACTTTGTCGATCGACACTGCCTTACCCGTCGCACCCGTCAACTTAAACACCAAATCATTGTAATCTTTATCAGAACCCGTATCAACCCGCTGATCTTCCATCGCAAATGCCTTGCCGGTGCCATTAACATCAGCTATTTGACCGTACAGCCAAGCATCATCTGGATTAGTGCTAGATAACGACAGCAGCGGGCGTTTGTCCCCGCCAACATTGGGATTATTAAACACATCTTGCACAGTACCGTTAGGAACCAGCATCACAGCAAAAGCCTCGCCCGGTTTCATCGAAAATGTTTTCGGCCCGCTGTAAGGCCCAGAGTTATAATTTGCCTCTCCTAAACCGCCGTTAAATAGGGGATTTGCCCCTTCTGTGGAATCAGAAAGTATTACGTGACCAAAGTTAGAATTGCTCAGAGCTCGTCTTGCCGCTTCTTTGGTAAACTCCTGAGAACCAGGGGTAAATTTCTCCATGCCCTGCACGCTGAAAATGGCAACTTCTCCTTGATAGTTGCCACCGTCGTGCAACCAGTCAAAGCCAACTTGTCCCGTTGAATCTGTAGCGAAAAAGCCGGAGTCAACTCCTAAACCTGTCAGCGGATCAACTTTACCGTCTGGCGTTAAACTAACTTGATAATTTGTATCGCGCGAAGGTGCAGAAATTTTGAGTGCCTAATTTGTTGCACCCAAATTATCAATGCTAAATGTACCGGAATTTGTGCCGTTGGTTTCGATGTCTTTGACGACTTTTCCGTCACTGTCAAGCAGTTGCATCCCCACCACGGAAGTGAAACCTTCGGCGGTGACACGGAAACTTCCTGTATTCAGTCGATTGAAGCGATAGGTATCGATGGGGTCAGTTTTTCCCGCAAAGTCGATCGAGAAATAGCTGTCGTTGAGATTGCCGATCGAAGTAGTAGACATGGCACACCTATATTGATGAATTTTTTCGGGAAATCAGCGGGCACAGCAGGCGAATTCAACTTAATTAGCAAAAGTTTATAAAGTGGTTAAACTCGCTTGATTTTTGCTTGCTATATGTCTATCAGTCGCGATCCGGATTTTTTATGCAGTTTGTCATGAAACTTTACAAAAAACCTCGATCGGCTAAGCTCACTCAGCATTTAAATTGCAGGTCGAGAAATCATCAAATCATTAGTGGGTTTGGCTTCTAGTCACCGGAAATATGCTTTAAGTAGAGTACAGCTTAAGTAGCGATCGGGAAAATCTCTGCCCAAGCATTTATAGTGCGAGCGTCCCCGCTCGCGAGTGTTTCCGCGCTCGCGAGTATAATCAAGCGATCGCCCTTCTGGCGGCAAGGGCGATCGCCACAACAGACACTTTCAGCAATCTGCTGTCACCTCAGAGTCTTTTTGAGCAATTTGTCGGGCGATGGCTTGCACTTTTAAAAATCCCGTCCTTTTCCAAAAAGAGTGCATCGTCTGTGTCTTGATATTCAACTGTCGGGCTATCGCGGACATTTTTTCCGGCGACTCCTGCAACAACAATTTTTGTACAATCAATTGACAGTTGCAGTCGGGACGGTTGCGAGGATGGCAGTTGCGAAGTTTCTTTTCTGGATCGCGATCGATATATTGTGCGATCGCCCTTGCTAAAGCCGCTTTTTCTTGTCTCTCAATCCGTTCGATTTCCGCCTCCAAACCACTCACGCAGTCATAGTAAAATCCGCTGCGTTCTAAAGCCTTTAAATCTAACGAAAGCTCTTTGATATTTGTGCTAGAATATAAATCTTGAATTCGATACCTGAGATTACCGTTAATCCAAGTGATGAGACTGGCTTGAATCGGAGAACGTCGCGGATCAAACTCGTGCAGGTTACTGTCTAACCATTGCCAAGTTTTATTCAAAGCTTCCAAATAATAGGGATGAGAAACCTTTGACAATCTTGGTAATAGTTGCAATTCCCGCAGTAACCGATTCAACAATCTCAGGCGCTGCGGGCTATCCAGCGATTCCGAGCAAATTCCTAAAATGAGCTTGCATAACAATTCGTCTTTAGGAGTGCGATCGGAATATTGTTCTAGTGCCAACCTCAATTTATCTATGTGTTTCATCATCACCCTCATCAAACAAGTGAATGCAAATTTAACTGAATACCAAATTTAGTGAAAAGCTCGTCTTGGCAAGGCTTTCTGACTGACTCCATTTAGGATATAAGATTAAATTTCCCCAAGCAAATTTACACAAGGTAGCTGAAAACTTGCTATAATGGCGTTTAGCAGCTTGGGAAAACATAAACCTTGGGATTCTCCTTGGGATTCCCAAGGTTTTTTAAACAATTTTCTGGACTCATTCATGGAGAATAATGTTCGTCGGAACCTTAACTGGAAAAAAGGTAAAGAGCATGGAAGGATATTAATAGAGGCTTTGTACTCCTTCACTGATGCGGATTTGGAAACAATTAATCCCTATGAAAGCCTCAAGAAAAATATTGAGAGTCGTTGGCAAGGAACTAACCTGTGGGTGAAACAGACAAGGCTGCGGGATCTGGTTTATCTGACACAAAAATGCGGCAAAGCTTTAGAAAAAGAGGAAATTCGCAATGCCCTTCACTGCCTAAAAGCTTTGGATATCTTGGAAGATAAGCGAAATGTAACGAGTTCCAAAACAATCACGGGTTCGGATAAGTGGACTTTTTTACTAAAATTTCAAAGTTTAATCAAAGAAGAAAATCTGGATTGGCTATTTGGTAAAGGAGACAAACAGGGGGAATGGGAACGGCGCAGATTCCAACAGCAAAACATTGCTGATTTTAGTCAAATTGTAGATGAATTAGCCCCTCTAGGTTGGGAAGTTATAGCTAATAATCGAGGAGTGAGATTAAAAGAAGCTGGGGAATTAGTTGCAGCTAGAAAAGAATTTGATACGGCTCTTAAACTTAACCAAGACAATGCAGCAACTTACTACAATACGGCATTGATGAATGAAGAAGCAGGAAAAGTAGCTCTAGCAATAGAACTGTATCAGGAAGCAGCAGTGCGCGGCTTTGCTGCTGCTTACTGCAATTTAGCCCGTTTTTACATCATTGAATATAAAGATTTGCCGAAGGCTGTTCAAACTATAGGTTATGGTTTAAAGCTGGTTAAAAAGGAGAAAGTTAAGGATGACAAAATAGTCGAAGCGGCTTTGTTCACTTACCTGGCTTGGGCTTGGAAGGAACAAGGACGCTTTGAAGAAGCTTTGGAAAGGCTGCAAGAGGCTGTTAAACTAGATAGCGATCGCGGTTTGATTTATGGCATCATGGCAGAGGTGCAAGAAAATCTGGGGAATGATGCAGAAGCTTTGGAAGCGTGGAAAAAATGTCTCAAATATGCTAAATCGGCTGAGCGAGATGAAGATTTTTACATTGGTAAAGCACGTCAGCATCTTAAGTAAGTGGATTTAGGGGGAAAGTGCGCGCTTTCCCCTGATTTTCGCTAGGAATCAAGGACAGGGATATTCGTTCCCATTTTTATCGATACAAATTCGCTGTATCATGTTATTGGCTGACTGAAGGGCTGTCGGAGCGATTGAGGCACCTGAAACTGCTGCTAGTACCAATGTTAAGTTGCCAAGGGCGATCGAGCCAATCAGCAGGGGTGAAATCAAGATTTTGCTATTCATTTTCGTGTCTCCAACTCAACTAGATTTGTGATCGCTAGCTTATGGAGACACAAATGTTACTGTCTATTAGACGCTATATGACACCTGTCATGCTTTTTTGAAGTTGCACCTGATTTTTTTACAGAGTCCCTGACATGAATAGAAAAGAATTGGAAGAATTAGTAGCACAAAACTGGTATCTAGAAGACCTATACAAAGCTTTGGCTCAAGCCAAAAAAAATTATAAGCAAACAGAAAGAGTACAAAACATTACTCTCAACGATCGAGACAATCTGCACGGCATACTTGCTAGGATAAAATCCTCTGATATAGCACTTATTTATAATAAAAGCTACGGTCAAACCAGAAATGAGTTATCCGAGCGTCTTTATAAATATATTAGAAATCTTCTCAGATACGATCAGTCAGAGGATATTGAATCGATCGATATTCCTAGTGAATTGGCGAAACGAGGATTCAAAAGAGACTCTTCTCAACCACCTATAGAAACCGACAAAGTTTGGTGGCGAATTACGATCGAGCTTGAAAATCCCGATAATTTGCAATTACAAACAATTGTCAACCGGATCGGCTCGGTTCTAGACAAACCTTTGATAGTACAGAAAATAGAGGACGGCAGTACCTTGCTTGCTTTTGAGAGCGATCGCTCAGAATACGATCGCATAGAACAACTTTACAGATCGGGTCGCCTAGCCGAATTATTGCAAGTTACCGTTAGCGATTTAGCGCAAGTTACGCAGAGTTCCCTGCTAATTTATGTGAGACAAATGTATGAAAATCTCTTTGGTGAAGGCTATCAGCCCGTAGCCTTGGTATTGACTCGCACTCAACGCAACAGATCGCGATCGCGATCGAACCAAGAAAACCGAGAATCTGTACAAAGAGCCAAACTGATTCATTTGGGAGCGAATCAATCCGTTAATTTGGAGATCAAACTGACACCACAAGACGAAGAAATTGACATTAAAATATGGATCGATCCATCAGGTGATGCAGTTTATCTGCCAGTTGGTTTACAAATAACAGTGTTAGATGAATTCGGAGAACCCGTTCCTCAATTGCAACAACAAACAGGCAGTACAGATAACGCCATTCAGATAGACTTTAGCGTTGAGCCTGGAGAACGATTTAGTGTTAAACTCGTTCTGGGAGATGTCAGCGTCACAGAAACTTTTTAATAATTCAAAAGCCCCGCGCCACCTATGAAAAAACAAGTCATCCTCACCGTCATGGAAGGAAGCTTTCAGCAAGGATTCCCGGTTAACCTGGAAATTCGAGAAGATGTAACGCCATTTAGCTTGATCTGGGGAGATGTTGGCCGACTCCCAGCCCTAGGCGATATTGAGATTCTTGATTCCTTGAAAAAGTGGCAGTCAAATTTTGAAAGGAATAATGGCGACAGTACATCCCGCATGAAAGTCAAAGGGGAAGGAGCGAAAGTATTTAACAATCTCGCAGCAAAAAACCTAGCATCCAACATTAATCAATGGCTCAATTCCAGCGAAAAATGCTGGAGAAAAATACTCGATGGATTGCAGCAGCACTTGCAGCCCAACGACGAGATTCGAGTTATTCTGCAAACAGACGATGCTAACTTGCGGAGACTACCTTGGCCGGCCTGGAATTTATTTTCGGAAACTTACCATCATTCCGAAATTTCTTTGAGTACCTTAACTGTTAAACCGCCAAGTTTTAAGCAATCTGACTGTCGAAAATCGGCGGTGAGAATTTTAGCCGTATTTGGCAATAATGACGGGATTAATATTGGGTTTGACCGTAAAGTTTTGGATAGCTTAACCGAACGCGGTGCAGAAATCACACCTTTGAATAAGCCCAAAAAAGCCGAATTGCTGGAGTGTTTGCGAGATGCACAGGGATGGCACATTTTCTTTTTTGCCGGTCACAGTTCAACCCTGCCCGACGGTCAAATTGGTGAGTTTGAAATCAGCGATTCTGAGAGTATAAGTATTGATGATTTGAAAAATGCCATGAAAAGTGCGATCGCCAAAGGGTTGCAGCTAGCAATATTTAACTCCTGCGACGGCTTGGGGATAGCCAACCAGCTAGCCAAATTGTACTTACCCCAAAGTATTGTCATGCGGGAAGTCATAGCAGATGAAGCAGCACAAAAATTTTTGCAGGATTTTCTCACAGCATTTGCCAATAACCAATTGTTGTACACAGCAGTGGGGGAAGCGAGGCGAAAATTGGCAGATGATAAGAATCAACAATTTCCTGGTATTAGCTGGCTGCCCGTAATTTGTCAGAATCCCGCTGTTGAACCGCTAATGTGGAAACAGTTGCTCAATTGGAAATGCCTGCACACTCTCACAGATCATTCAGATGTTGTTAATTCCGTCGCCATTAGTCCGAATCAAAACATCATAGCCAGCGGCAGTTTAGACCAAACCATCAAACTTTGGAACCTTGCCACGGGAGAATTACTCCACACCTTCAACGGACATAGTAGTGCCGTAATTGATGTTGCTTTCAGCCCCGACGGAAAAACTCTTGCCAGTGCCAGCAACCACGAATTTTTTGATGGCAGTATCAAGTTGTGGGATGTAGCAAACAAGCAATTTAAACAAAGTCTGGGAAATACCTTGGTAGCCCTGCGGACAAGCTGTTTAGCTTTCAGTCCCGACGAACAAACCCTAGCAAACGGTCACATTGGTACTACACTGATGGGTGGTACAATTGATATTTGGAATCTGAGAAGAAGTAGAATAGAAAAAACTCTCTGGGGACACGTTTGGGAAGTTAATTGCCTAGCCTTTAGCAAAGACGGACGCATTTTAGTCAGCGGTAGTTTAGATGGTGCAGTTAAAATCTGGAATTGGCATAGAAAAGAGTTGCTGCACACTCTCATTCGACCAGTAGATTTTTTCGGTGCCTTAGCCTCTTGGTTCGATTCTTCTGTTGGGATAATTTGGTGTGTTGCTATTAGTCCAGACGGTAAAACAGTCGCCGCTAGCGGTTCCCAACAGCCCATTCAACTGTGGAATGCGGAAAATGGGAGACTGCTGCGTACCTTTACAGAACACTCAGATAGTATTTATGCTCTTGCTTTTAGCCCCGATGGTGAAACTCTCGCTAGCGGCGGTGCTGACAACACGATTCGGATTTGGAATTTTCACACAGGAGAGTTGTTGGAAACTCTGGAACATCTGGGCCCAGTCAAGTCTGTTGTTTTCAGTTATGATGGCAAAACTTTGGTCAGCGGGAGTGCGGATGCTACGGTAAAAATTTGGCGCGTTCCTATTTAAGTAGGGGCGGTGGATGGTGCGTGCCCGCCCGCTTTCTTTCTGGATTTTCCTCAAAAAATATCCCCAACAATCATCCCCGCCAATATGACAAACCCAACCCAAACATTTTGACGAAATATTTGACCGTAAACAGGCGTGGGAATATCATCCTTCCGTAGTTGACTATACTGCAAAAACCACAAAACCGCCGCCGCACAAATTGCTATCCAAAAACCAACGTGCAAGTGAAGATTAATTCCCATTGCTGCTAACAAACCGACCGTACCAACAAAGAAAAAACCCACAGCATTAGCTGCATTATCCCCGAAAAATATCGCGCTGGAATTTACGCCCAAACGCAGGTCATCTTCTCTGTCGCTCATTGCATAAACCGTATCAAATCCCATCGTCCAAAATACGACTGCTCCCCACAACAGCCAAGTTGCTATTTCTAATTGATTGACGGCCGCGCTCCAACTAATTAATACTGCAAATCCCCAGGCTATTGATAATACTAATTGCGGCACGGGGAAAATTCTTTTTGCTAGCGGGTAGCAGATAATTACTGGTACGGCTCCAACGCACAGCCAGAAGCTTAAAGGATGGAGATAAAATGCGAGAATTGCGGCGCTTGCTAAGGAAATTAAGGCAACTCCTATTCCTGTTTGTACTGTGAGGGCGCGGGATGCTAGGGGGCGCGATCGCGTTCTTTCTACTTCGGGATCGATATCGCGATCCCACAAGTCGTTGATCGCGCATCCCGCCGCACTCGTGGCTAAGGTGCCCAACACGATCGCGCCTACCAATGCTGCTGGTGGCTTACCCTCCGCTGCTAAAAAGACGGCCCAGAGGGCTGGTATCATTAAAATCAGCCTTCCTGCTGGTTTGTCCCACCTCAAAAGCCTTATGATGGTTAGTAATTTGGATTCGGTTGGGCGATCGGACTCTTGAAGCATTTTAATTCTAGATTGGAGATTCTTAATATTTTAAGCCGATGGCTCAGTAAATTCATGGAATAATTAAAAATATCTGTCAACCCCGATACACTCCAATGGTTAATTCAATTGCTTCTGCGGAGTCAAATCGCATTATTGCTGCTATTGATATGGGTACTAACTCGTTTCACATGGTGGTGGCGCGGATCGACCCGAAATTACCCGCCTTTGAGATTATTGCTAGAGAAAAAGATACGGTTCGGTTGGGCGATTCCGAGGCAAAAACAGGCTGCTTAAAGGCTGAGGTTATGGAAAGGGCGATCGCCACTCTGAGCCGTTTTCTAGACATTGCTAAAACTTTCAACACCGAACAAATTATCGCTGTTGCTACGAGTGCGGTTCGAGAAGCTCCTAACGGGCGGGATTTTCTCAAACGAGTTGCTGAGGAATTAGACCTGAATGTTAGCTTAATTTCCGGTCAGGAAGAGGCGCGGAGAATTTATCTCGGCGTGCTTTCGGGTATGGAATTCAACAATCAGTCCCAGGTAATTATTGATATTGGAGGCGGTTCTACCGAGTTAATTTTAGGAGATAGCTCTGAACCGGCCTGTCTCACCAGTACCAAAATCGGTGCTGTGCGCTTAACAAAAGAATTTGTCAAAACTGACCCGATTAGCAAAGAGGAGTTTGCCTATTTGCAAGCTTATATTCGGATTTCGATCGAAAGACCGATCGACGAATTGCGAACTCAATTCAAGGCTGGCGAAACTCTGCGTTTAATTGGTACGGCTGGAACCATCGAAACTCTAGCAGCCATTAACGCTCGCGAAAAACTGGGAACAGTTCCGAGTCCGCTGACCGGCTATCAATTAAGTTTAAAGGATTTGCGCGATTTAGTCAATCGTTTCCGCAAACTTTCTTACTCAGAAAGACTGGAAATTCCGGGAATGTCGGACAAGCGGGCAGAAATTATTCTCGCCGGCGCTTTGATTTTGCAGGAAGCGATGATACTATTAGGAATGGAATCGCTCACTGTGTGCGATCGCTCTCTGAGAGAAGGCGTAATTGTTGACTGGATGCTTAGCCACGGTTTGATTGAAAACCGCTTGCGCTATCAAGGTTCAATCCGCCAGCGCAGCATTCTGCACATGGCTGACAAATATCAAGTTAATTTAGAACAAAGCGAAAGAACCGCAGCTTTTGCGCTCAAATTTTTCGACCAAACTCAAGGAATTCTACACAATTGGGGAACCGAAGAACGTGAGTTGCTTTGGGCTGCCGCGATTCTGCACAACTGCGGTTTGTACGTCAGTCATTCAGCACACCATAAGCATTCTTACTATTTAATTCGAAATGGTGAGTTATTGGGCTACACTGAAACAGAAATTGAAGTAATTGCCAATTTGGCTCGCTATCACCGGAAGAATCCTCCTAAAAAGAAGCACGAAAATTTTATTGTTCTTCCGAAAAAATACCGGGAATTCGTCAGTAAATTGCATCCTTTTCTGCGGTTAGCTGTGGCTTTAGATAGGCGACAAATAGGCGCAATCTCTGATTTTAAATGCCAACACCGCCCGGAAGTTAGAGAGTTTAACTTGCGGCTACAACCGCTCAATCCCGAAGACGATTGCGCTCTAGAACTGTGGAGTTTGGATTATAAAAAGCCCTGTTTTGAAGATGAGTACAATCTCAAATTAGTGGCAACTTTGGAACCGAATCTCCTGACAGTTTAAAGAATACGCAGAGCCGGAAAACGAGAAACTTTAGGGTGCGTACTTCGCACCATTAGTTTCAACTTAACCCCAAGTGTAGTACCAATATTGTGTTTAACTCCATACTCCTCCCGATCGCCACTAGCCCGCTTAAGAAGGCAGGGTGGATTAATTAACGAGAGGATAAATCAAGGTGATGTGGCTATTTGCTGACGCTTTGTGCGTTGGATTTAAGTGGTTTGTCCGGGCTAGACAAACCGAAAAGCAACTCACTCAGATATTCAAAGAGTTTGTGTAGACGCGGTTTCAACCGCCGTCTTATCTACAAACCAAGCCCAATTACTGTAAAATCCTGTTGAGTGATGAGATTAGCTGATACGCCGTTGAGGCTAGCTAAGATTTGATCGGTGTTGGCAATTTTGATAAAAGTTGTAGTGTTTTCTTCAACTATGCTGAGCCGATCGACCGTTAACCCTCCCGTCAAAATTAATAAATCTTCACCTTGCGTAAAATCAGCAATTACATCGCCGCCTTCCCCCTCCCTCAAGCAAAAGTAATCGCGCCCGCTTCCTCCTTGCAGCGTATCGTTTCCTAAATCTCCCATCAACCAGTCGTCGCCAATTCCCCCCATCAAAGTATCATCACCCTTGCCCCCGTACAGAGTATCGCTACCGTCACCGCCGCACAATTGATCGGCATCTTGATTACCAAAAATTAAATCATTGCCACTGCCGCCGCACAAATAATCTTTTTGACTGCTAGCATCCGTGGCGATATTGTCAATATCTCCGAAAATCGTATCCTCGCCATCGCCGCCGCAGATGGTGTCATTTCCCAAATCTCCAAATAGCAAATCATTGCCAGAATCGCCACAAATTATATCGTTATCTTTGCCGCCATGTAAGGTATCATTGTCCTCGCCCCCAGCAAGAGTATCTTCGCTTTCTTGTCCGTACAAAACGTCGTTGCCGTTATCCCCAAAAAGCAAATCTTTTCCTGTCAAATCGCCGTCAGACGCATCAGAAGTGCCACCAAATAAACTGTCATTACCTTCATCGCCAAGTAGGGTATCGTTGCCTTTGTCGCCCCAAACTACGTCATTATCTTTGCCTGCGATCGCCAAATCATCATCTTTACCCGCATAAATAATGTCATTCCCAGCGTGCCCGACGATGTAGTCGTTATCTTCGTTGCCAAATATGGTGTCGCTGTCTGCATCCCCGCCCACAGCAACCGGGCTAGCAAAACCACCGTAAATATTGTCGCTGCCGAATAAGCCAATTAGCAAGTCGCTGCCGTTAAAACCATTGATGCTGTCATTAATATTGCTGCCGGTTAGGGAATCTTTACCGTCAGTACCGTTGAGGGTATTTGCAGCAATATTCGGGCGGGGAATGGAAGTGCGATCGGGTAAAGTGATTCGATCGCACATACAGTCTTCCGAAGCAGCAGGAATTACCGCAGGTTTGGGGGTTTCGGTTGGTGGAGATGTAGTTTGGGCGATCGAATTCTGATTTGCGATCGGCGTTTCCCCAGGTTTAGCCGTCGGAATTGGAGTTTCCGCAGATATCGGAATTGGCGTCGGAATTGGTGTCGGAGTTTCCGCAGGCGTCGGAGTTTCCGCAGGCGTCGGAGTCGGTGTCGGAATTGGAATTTCCGCAGGAGTCGGTGTGGGAATTGGAGTTTCCGCAGGAATTGGCGTCGGTGTGGGAATTGGAGTTTCCGCAGGCGTCAGTGTGGGAATTGGAGTTTCCGCAGGAATTGGCGTCGGTGTGGGAATTGGAGTTTCCGCAGGCGTCAGAGTTTCCGCAGGTGTCGGAGTCGGTGTGGGAATTGGAGTTTCCGCAGGTGTCGGAGTCGGTGTGGGAATTGGAGTTTCCGCAGGTGTCGGAGTCGGAATTGGCGTCGGAGTTTCCGCAGGCGTCGGAGTCGGAATTGGCGTCGGTGTCGGAATTGGAGTTTCCGCAGGCGTCGGAGTCGGAATTGGCGTCGGAATTGGCGTCGGAGTTTCCGCAGGTGTCGGAGTCGGAGTTGGCGTCGGAGTTTCCGCAGGCGTCGGAGTTGGAATTGGCGTCGGAATTGGCGTCGGAGTTTCCGCAGGTGTCGGAGTCGGAATTGGCGTCGGAGTTTCCGCAGGTGTCGGAGTTGGAATTGGCGTCGGTGTCGGAGTCGGAGTCGGAGTTGTATCTACAATAGTCAAAAGAGCACTAGAAATTGCTCCTAAATCTGCTCCGTTAGTGGGATTGTTCAGACTTAAATTAACAGTTTCATCCTGTTCTATTTCGGAATCATCCACAATGGGAATCGTGAAAGTTTGAGCAATTTCGCCAATGCCAAAATTTAACGTTCCCGATGTCTGGTTATAGTCGCTGCCAGCATTAGCAGTGCCATTACTTGTAGTGTAACTGACAGCAGCAGCCACATTAGTAGCATCAGTGCGAGTAACGGTAATTGTGGCAAACTGACCGTTTTCATTAACGCTGTAATTGGCGTTGCTGAAGTTGAATTTACCTGCACTGGTGACATTGATATTTGCCACAATTGCTGGTGTCGTAGCAGCCCCATCGCTGACAGTATAAGTAAAACTATCGGGTCCAAAAAATCCTGGATTCGGAGTATAAGTAAACGAACCATCCTGATTAAATCCGAGAGTGCCATTGTTGGGATTTGTAACTTTAGTTGCCGTCAATAAATCACCGTCCAAGTCGCTATCGTTGGCTAACACTCCCTCAGCAACCGGCACATTCAGGACTTTACCGTGCAGGGTTTTGTAATTGTCACTTATTGCGAACGGTGGATTATTTGTGATGTTAATCACAAATGTCTGGTTTGCCGAAGTATCCAGGCCGCCGAAGTCAGTTCCGCCACTGTCTCTGAGGTTTAGAGTGATATTGGCAGCGCCAGTTGCACCTCCCGCCGGCGCAAAAGTCAGTTGTCCTAAAGAGTCGATCGCCGGTGGTACACTAAACAAAGCAGCATTGTCATTCCCCACCACTTGAAAACTAACAGTTTGAGCCGACTCGTTGGCGGGGCCTGGGGAAATGCCTGTGGCCCATCCAGCAAAGGTTTGCGGGCCTGCGTTGTGGCTGGCGATGGGATCGACCCCTTTAATAAACGAGGGTACGTCGTTAACAGGATTGACGGTAATTGTAGCCGTCTCGCTTTCGCTGCTAAACGGCGATGTGCTGCCGTTTTCCGATATGTTTACCCCCGTTGTGCCGCTAGCAATGTTATCACTTGTATCCCAAGCCCGGAAAGTTAGGCTGGGCGACGTTCCAAAGTAATCTTGATTCGGTAGGAAACGAATCCTCGGTTCTGCGCTTTTGACTGCTACGTTTTTCAATTCAAAACTGGCAGATGCAGAGGTAGTGTCATCCCCAAAAAACAGAAAATTGGGAGTTTTATAGGGGTTTATCTGGCCCGTGAAGCTAGTATAGTTTCGCAGGGGACGGTTGTTGAGAATTGCAGTGCCGTTGCGAAACAGCGTGAAGTTGTCGCCTAAAACTGTGAGTTCATAACTGGCTAGTTGGGTTGTATTGCCAAACCAGCGATCGAGAGAAGTATTGGCAATATCATGAGTAAAAAGCGGGCCCGCATCGGCAATTCCATCTTTTTGCACCCAAATTTCGTTGTCCCAAAAACCAATTTCTACCCCTTTTTGACCGTCGGAACTAATAGCTACAAGGCTGAAACCTGCGCGGTCTGAAAGAGTGTCTCCGTTTTTGTCGCTGTCGGCAAAGGTGTGACTCTCGCTGTTAATTTTGACATCAAAACGAATGTTGTAACCTAAAGTGCGATCGAGAACTGGCACCGCCGCAGCTTTGGGGGTAAAAGTAACACTTGTTAAAGTTGGAGGAAAACCGCTAAAGACAGGGACAGGAATGTGAGTGCTATAACCTGCATAAATACTTTGATTGGCAAGGCTGTCGAGGGTAGTCGAACCACCATTTAAAGTTTGAGTAGCAACAACACCACCCAAAGGATTAGCCTGATTAACATTTCCTAAAGCCATCCAAGGTTGGCTCGCCGGTGGAGTTTCCAATTGACCTGCGTACAGAGATGTCGAGCCCAGTAGCGTGGCGTTAGTATCAGAAACAGCACCAAAAGGCGTCCAAGAATTGCCGCCGTTGACGGAGTATTGCCAAGCGCCATTACTGTTGTCTGCGCCAGTTACAGCAATACCTTGAGGGTCACTATTAATATCAGTAACTAAACCACTGATTAAGGTAGAAATTGGCGTGTCCGTGTTGCTTGCTGCTGGGATATCTTCATTAATAGCTGTCAGTGTTGGGAAACCGGCATTGTTTAAAACAGGTGCAGCGTAGTGACTACCTAAATCGCCTACTGTATTTTGGGGAAATCCTTGCCATTGCAGGCTCGGATCGAAGGTATCATTAGGATTTGGATCGCCATCGGTGACATTTCGATTGCGGCGCAGGGTGTTGTCTGCCGTACTGATAAGTCCTGTTCCCCATTCTGTACCCGGATCGACTCCAATTTGACCGATCGAGTCTACAACTTGACCTCCAGTTCCCCCTTTTCGCAGTACAATTGCATCGTTGCCGTTGTACCAGTCAAATTGATTTGTATCAGTTTGGTCGGCTTGGTCAAGGATCGCTTGAAAAGTCCCGTTATTTAGTGCTAGAACAAACACATCGCCAACAGCTACCGTTCCCGTTAAAGAAAAGGTTTGTGTGGGAACACTGTTGCCATTAAAATATGTTTGTACAACATAATTTCCTGTTGATAAGTTAATTGGCGCTGTAGTACCGTTGTATATTTCTAAAGCTTTATTATTGCCGCTACCTTCTACATATTCAGAGAAAAATACATCTAATGATGGCATGACGATGAGATAATGAAAGTAAAATTTATACATAAATTTTACTTCTTTATTATTTGGGTGTCAAGTAGTTTTTTTCATATTATTAATATAATTACAAATCGGTAGAGCGAGGCACACCCCACCATTGGTGTCAACTTAAGCCGAAAGCTGGCAGGGGTTTCATTCCTGGCCGCGACGGTCGGTTTAACATTAAGTTGACACCAATGAATACCTTACAGATCGGCTCAATATCATGCAGAATATTCTTGCAACCAAGTCAGCAAATCTAAAATACTCGTGAAATCAAACATCGCCTCTCCTAAGATTGACTACCAAAAGTTCTTCTGCTACCAATCCCTTCTGAATTGCGAGCACAGCAGCTTGAGTGCGATCGCGCACTTCTAACTTTTGCAAAATCGCGTGAACGTGCACCCGCACAGTCCCCGGAGCAATGTACAATATTTGTGCAATCTCCTGATTGCTTTTCCCACCAGCAACTAAAGCCAATATTTCCTGTTCTCGCTTCGTCAGCGGATTGTCTAAAACTTCCGATTTTCCCCCGACTTTCACAGGTTCGGGATTAGCAAAAACCGCCCTAATTTCCGCAGTTGCCGCCTTATCCCACCAGGAAGCGCCCGACGCTACCGATCGAATTGCCAAAACCAAAGTTTCCGCCGCAATTCCCTTGAGACAATATCCGTGAGCTCCCGCAGCCATCAACCTTTCAATTAACGATTTTTGGGAATGGGATGTTAAAATTAAAACGGGAATTTCTGGATGTCGCTGTTTAATTTGGCGGCACGCTTCAAGGCCACCAATTCCCGGCAAACCGACATCCAAAACCACCACATCCGGCAAGTATTCCTGAGTCAATTCTACCGCAGTTTCGCCATCTTCCGCCTCGGCAATTATTTGCAAGCAACTTTCCTGCTGCAATCGAGTTTGCAGTCCCAACCGAAACAGTTCGTCGTCTTCAACTAGGAGAATTCGTAAGGGAGAATTAGGTTTCATTGGCGGAGATTGCTGGTAGTCGGAATCCAAACAAAGCACCGTGGGGCAATTTGTTTTCTGCCCAAATTATACCGCCGTGCGCGTCAATAATTTGACGAGATAAGTATAATCCCAATCCCGATCCTTTGGCTTGGCGATCGCTGTGTCCTTGATAAAAACGCTCGAACAAGTGCGGTAGTTCCGAAGCGGTAATTCCCAACCCGCTATCGATCACTTTCACCACTTGATAACTCGAATAAGATTCCATCACAATTTCTACTTTGCCACCTCGTTGAGAATGGTTGATGCCGTTGGTGAGCAAATTAGTAAAAACGCGCTGGATTTGGACAGCATCGCCATTTACCCACAAAGAACGACGAAAATCCGAGTTTCCGTAACTGATACTTATATATACTCGGCGCGCCGCCGATAAATCTGCGAGTGTGGCGATGACTTCTTCGGCTAAAGCTACTAAATTTACAGGAGCAAGTTGCAGTTTCAAACCTTCAGTATCGTTGCGGTAAACATCCAACAGGGTTTCTACTAATTGTAGCGACATTTTGTGCGATCGCGCCATTGTTTCGAGAACCTTTTGCTGATGGGGAGTGACATCGCCAAATTTGGCCGATTTAAAAGCTTTAATTGTTTCTATTGCCCCCAGCATCGGCGTTTTCAAGTCGTGACTCAAAGTAGACACAAAATCCTCTCGGATGCTGGCTAACTGCTGCTGAGACTGTAACTGAGCTTTGGCGATCGCGATCGCCTCTTGGTACTGCTGATTGCGATCGCTCAAATATCCCGTTACTCCCAAAGCCATAATTGCGATCGCTCTATTTGCAAAAGTTGCTAGGGCGATCGTTTCTCCAGGAGGAACAAACAAATTTAACAGCGTCAAAGCAGCCGCTACCAGCGTAATTTGCAACTTACCCAAGCGACTCAAGCGCGAATTTGCCAGTATAATCGGCCCCGTGTACAAGTATCCAAACAGATACTCCGAGGGAGTGCTAAATTCCAGCGCGATCACAATAGCAAACAAAATGGCGATCGACCACCTTCCGCGCAAATACTTTTCTTGAAGTAGTACATTTTTGGGGATTTTTAATAAACTTTTAAACATTCCTAATCAATCCATTTTCAAATAACTAGGACTTACGAAATAGTAGTCAGAAACCGGGTTTTTTACGACAAAACTGCACTCTAGCCTTTGATCCCGCTAAAAACCCAGTTTCTTTGGTCTGATTGCGTAAGTCCTGAAATATTCAGTACATTGTCCCGCAAAAAACAGCGTTTACACAGCATCTATACCTGCAAGTATAGATATTTAACATCATCTAAACATTCGCCTATTAGTAAAAGTATATGGCAGACAAGCATAAATCCTAAACAGTAACTTATATCTTAAGACTGATTATCAAACACCCAAAATTTCTGTAGAGTAATCAATAAAAGTAAACCTAACCTTGCGGCCTACGGGAGTCGTTCATGAGCTTTGCAGAACCAAAACTCATTCAAGTACCGATCCAATTCAACAGCAGTTATTGCGGCATAGCACTAAGTGCCATACAATTGCCCGATAACTGCTATTGCTTGGGATTAACAAGAGAAAACCGATTAATTATAGCCCAATACGGTTTACTTAAGACGATCCCCCCTAACCCCCCTTAAAAAAGGGGGGGACAAGAATGCCCTCAAAGTCCCCCTTCTTAAGGGGGATTTAGGGGGATCTCCGGGGCATAAATATGTTAAGTGAACCGTATTGAAATATAGCCTTTCTCAAAAAAATGAGGTATGATCTAACTGACTTGAACAAAGTGAAAAATATCGAGCCCCAAAATGTCATGCAGCTCTAATTAAATGGAGCGCTCACAGCAGTTGCTCCATCCACAGCATTCACTCGACTTACAGAATTCACTCGACTTACAACTATCAATGATTGTAGAAAGTATCACACATTACTAAAAATGAAAGCTTATTCTATTGATTTTAGACAAAAAATTCTGGATGTGTACCATAATGAACCACTCTCACAAAAAGCAATAGCTAACCGTTTTTATGTAGCGCTGAGTTTTGTCCCAAAAATGCTGGTAGTGATGCACAGTCATGGTTTAATATATTAAATCAACATAGATTTTACAGGTAAAAGTATGGAATTTCATAATTGCTAAAGCGATTTTTTTATTAAAAATGGAAAGACTTCTTACGGAAAACAGCGATTTCAATGTAAAAATTGTGGTACTCAAGAAGATTGAAAATTCTAAATATAAGGAGATTTCACTCCTAGACTAAAGCCTTAATTGAGCGGCTGATTTTAGACAAAATTTCTTGAGCCGGAATTGCTAGAGCTACGGGGGTATCCATTCGATGGCTTCAGAATTATGTAAATAAAAAGTATGCCGAAATCTCCCTAGAAATTTCGGTGATGAAAAAACCGAAAGGTCAGTTGAATTTAGAGCTATATGAAATGTGATCATTTGTCAAAAACAAGCGAAACAAGCAATGGATATGGATAGCTTTAGATCAAAAGACCCGTGAAATTGTTGGGCTTTATATTGGAGACCCCTCAAAAAAATCTGCGGAAGAGCTCTGGCAATCTTTACCTCCTGTCTATAGACAATATGCTGTGTGTTATACTGATTTTTGGGGATCTTATTCAGAAATGCTACCTTTTAAAAGACATCGACCTGTAGGCAAAGAATCGGGAAAAACCAGTCATATTGAAAGACCTAATAATACTTTACGGCAGCGAATTTATCGTTTGGTTCGTAAAACCTTGTCTTTCTCAAAAAAACTGCAAAACCATATTGGGGCAATTTTTAACTTTGTACATCACTATAATTCTTGCATAACAAAACGATATCATTACTGTGCATGACTACCCCCCATTCAGGCTCCCTAGTATAGGTAAAATGTATTTACAATGTCAATACGTTATTCACAAAAAACGATCGTTTTCAAACTACTGCCAAATCCTCAATTGTAAACGCCTCACCAACAAATTTCAACTGTGTTCGCCACTAACCTTTCCATCCTCTGCGCCCTCTGCGCTCTCTGCGGTTTGTTCAATCTTTCCTGCATTAAACTCAATCTTTTTCTGTTGGCGTTCCGACGCTGCTTTTTGCAGCATTTTCAACCTTTCTGGGTCAGCATTCGATCGCCAAAACAACTTATGATCCTTAATTTTAACGCAGTTTTCCTCCAAACACTTCACCCACTCGCGATGTTTCTTCACTGCGCCACGATCTAGAATCCCTAACTTTTCTTCTTGGCGGGTGAGTTTCACAAACTTTTCGTAATGGGGATAACTAGCCGCCACAAAAGCTTCTTTCTTAACTAAAATTGGCGGATTATACAAATCAGAATAGTCTTGATAGCTCACAGAAAGGTCGCGCAAATTTATGTGCATGGAAGTGTGGAGGGCTGGATGCGGGTTGGTGTCAAAATCGGGATAAAATAAATAGGAAATTTTTGGTTTATGAGCGTAAAATTTGATAATTGTAGCGCCATCAAGCCGGCCAATTGTGCGGTTGGCGCAGCCTTCGTAGAGCCGCAGCAAAGGGTCAAGTTCTTCTAATGCAGAGACGTGAACTGAAAGGGAACCGGGCTGTTTGTAGCCGATCGCACTATCTTCACAGCAGTCAGCCACAATATCAGGTTTGCTCAGACTATATAGCATTAAATCTGCCAAAGTGCAAGCTTTTTGATAATTGTCAAACAAACCTTTGATATCATTGCGGATTTGAGCCGGGAGTCGGCGGAGTGAAGGTCGATCGCCCAAACCGTTGAGAGCGAGATATACTAGCAAATCTTGGCGGCGCTTGTCGGCGATTGTCTCCCAATCATCCGCATCCGTTGCTTGCAAAATCACCCTCCAAGCGCGATTAAAACTGTGGAATTCCCCCTTAATTGGCGATTCTTCAGCTAATTCGCCTTTAACTGGAAGCCGGCCCCGATCGCTCACAAAAGCCATCAAAGGAGCCAACATTTCCGCATAATCCTCAAACCGCTTAACTTGCGATCGCACTCTGGGAGTCGATAAGTGCGATCGAAACCGAGAAGCACGAAAACCTTCACCCTCCGCAGCATCCCGAAACACAAAATAAATCCCCAAAGCCACAGGAATTGCATCAACACTCAAAACTTGGTCAATATAAACCTTCAACTCTTCTTGTTCGTAATACTTCTGAAAAGTATTCCGAGAAGTAATCACCCCATCCCCGTAAGCAATTTGGCCTCGATCGCTATCATCAATCAAAACTTGAGCCGCCACAACTAATAAATTCTTAGTTAATTCCCAAGCATTCAGCAAAGCTTCTCGGCGTTCCCCCAAACATTCAATGACATTAATCACATAACCAATATTCACAATATCAGCACAAATTCGCGGAGTTTCCGGCTGATAGTATGGGTCCCAACCAGAAATAGCATAACCCTCTTGTGCAATATATTTAATATCCCCGCCGTAACCGCAACCGTAGTCAAAAAAAGTCGCCCCGTCCCTCACTAAATCAGCTTCTAAAACCAGACGCAGAGGTTTAGAAATAGAGTGGCGCACCATTGCAGCTTTGTGCCGATCGATCTTAGGAATTGATAGCTCACTATTCTCCTGTTTCAAACGCTCGACAACAGTATGATCTTTGATTTCTACACCGCAATATCCCAAATATTTGAGCCAACCCTCGCGAGTGCCGATAACGCTAGTATTGTCAAGCAGTCCCCACTTTTCCTCGCAGCGAGTCAGCCTCGCAAACTTTTCGTAATGGGGATAATCCGCAGCTACAAAAGTTTCCTTACGGTGCAAAACAGGGGGATTTTCGCTGTTGCTGTAATCAAAATATTTAACTTCCCCTGTTGCTAGATTAATCTGGATGCTGGTTTGCAAAGCAGGATGAGCATCTGTATCAAAATCAGGGTAAAAAAGATAAGATATTTTAGGTTGATGGAGCAAAATTTTAACTAAAGTTGCTTCATCAATATTTTCGAGAGTGCGTCTGGCACAATTTTCGTAGATTCCGAGGACAGGGTTGAGTGTCTGCAAAGCCGAAACGTGAACGTAAAAAGCCGTCGGTAATTTTTTTCCCACCTTGCTTTCCCGACAGCAGCGAGCCACCTTTGCCACCAGATTGTCAACACAAAAAGCATCTATTTCGTCGGGCGGACATGGCACAGCATTTACAGAATATTGCTCAGAGATAGCCTCGTTTTCGTACAATAAAACTTCCTGAGCAAAAGCCATCAAAGGCGTCAGCACTTCTCCATTACTTTGTAATGAATCGGTATGTAAAATAGGGTTTGTATCGGTATCGTAAGTCATAGGTTAACTCATCGATTTTTTCTTAAAGACTGGGCGGTTGAAACCGCGCCTATACAGACAAAACCTGCCTCCGCAGGTTGAAGACCGAGTTTAAATTACCTTATCTTCTTCAGAAGACTGGGCGGTTGAAACCGCATCTTTCTTCAGTCCGCGGAGGCGGACATCGTTTGTGTAGTGGCGATTTCAATCGCCGACTATAATCGCCGACGTATCTAACAGCTAAAAAACTTAAATATTAACCAAATATTCGAGTTTCCACAAATTCTTGAACCCGGACTAAATGACTGGACAAACTCACTAATATGTTCTCAACCCTCTCAATATTTAACAATTCCACCTCTGATGGTTTAGATTGAAAGCCTCGCGCTTGATGCTCCAATTGTGCGGCCAAATCCGACATCAGAGCAACTCCCACATTAGCCGAAGTTCCCTTGAGACGGTGTGCTTGATATTCCACAGCTTGCCAATCTTTAGCTTCTACGGCTATTTTGGCAGCAGCCACATCAGCTTGCGCGTCTCCCACAAAAGCTTGCAAAAGTCGCTCTGGCAATTTAATATTAACTCGTCCGAGTTGCTCCAATCTGCTCTTGTCGAACAGTCCGTCGCAGTCTCTATGTTCCCAAGTTTGAAGTGCGATCGCCCTTGGTGCTGGCACAGCCACAACCTGCACTTTTTCCAAAACTTCTGTATAATTTGTTACTAATTGAGATTGATTTTCTGAATTAATACTTTTAACTCCATACTTATTTTCAAACTGAACATTTCGGGCTTCATACTTTTTCAGGGCCGCCGCCAAAGCATCTAAATCTACAGGTTTGCTGAGATAATCGTCCATCCCCGCCGCCAGACACTTTTCTCGTTCCCCCGGCATAGCATGAGCAGTTAAAGCCATCACAAAAGTATGCCGATCGCTTCCTTCGATTTGCCTCAACTTTTGCGCCGTTTTGTAACCATCAAGTACCGGCATTTGACAGTCCATCAGCACTAAATCATAGCTTTTTTTTGCCAGCAAATCCAGCGCTTCTTGACCGTTGACCACGCAGTCAGCCTGATAGCCTAAAACCGCCAACTGTTCGACAAGAACTTGTTGATTGATCGGGTGGTCTTCCGCCACCAAAATTTTCAGGGATGACGGTGAATTGGGAGTAATATATTGAGAATTAACTGGTGGCAACTTGCAAGTATTAGCAGCCTCCAATCTCCCAAAATCTCCTGTTCCCTTCACCGACGCCAGCAAAGCCTCAAGCAGGTGGCTAGGCCGCACCGGCTCGATCAAATATCCGTTAAAACCCCGACTGCAAAGCGATTCAGCCTTCGGCTGTTCTCGCAAAGGAGTCATGGCGATTAACGAGCCAAATGTCGAGGTCGATCGCACTTTTATCGCAAATTCCTCCGCATCCAACTCCGGCATTTGCAAGTCCACAAGCACCACATCCCAGCTTTTCCCCCCCTCTCCCGAATTCTGAGAAATCCCGCCCTGGGCATTGTTCAACCAACTCAAAGCCTCAGCAGCAGTTTCTGCCTCATCGCAGCGGGCACCCCAACTTTGAGCGAGCGATCGCACTGCTGCCCTCCTCAAAGCGCTTCCAGACACTACTAACAGCTTCTTGCCCGCAAGTTCGGGTTCATGAGGCTCAACTTGCAACTGTTTTTCCAAAGGTACAGTAAACCAAAAAGTCGAACCGCTGCCTAGCAAACTGCGAACTCCAATCTCGCCTCCCATTATCTCCACTAACTGCTTGCAAATCGCCAAACCCAAACCCGTACCACCGTAAGGTCTAGTAGGAGAATCGTCTACCTGAGAAAAAGATTGGAACAGCTTTGTTTGCCCTTCTGCCGAAATTCCAATGCCAGTATCCCGCACGGAAAATAGCAATCTTGCTTCTTGTCTACCCTCTGCCAGTCGGTTGCCCTGTTTCACACTTACGTGAACTAGAACTTGACCGCGATCGGTAAATTTTATGGCATTCCCCGTCAAATTCAGCAAAACTTGCTTCAATCTGCCCGCGTCGCCCACCAACTTTCTCGGCACCGAACTGTCAACTAAAATATTCAATTCAATACCTTTTTCCTCTGCCAAATGCGCTATAATTTCTATCACCGACTCAACGCAGCTATCCAAATCAAAATCAGCCTTTTCCAGCCGCATTTCTCCAGCTTCTATCTTAGAGAAATCGAGGATATCATTAATAACATTCAGCAAATGTTCAGCACTGCGGTAAATAGTCTGAGCGCAGTCCCGCTGTTTCTGTTCCAGAGGAGCGCGCAGCAGCAATTGAGCCATTGCCAAAACCCCATTCATCGGAGTGCGAATTTCGTGACTCATGTTCGCCAAGAATTGCGACTTCACCCGGCTCGCTTCTAAGGCAGTTTCCCGGGCTTCCACCAACTCATTAATCTTGTCGGCAACCATCACAATTCCCGCCACTTTCCCGTCGGGATTGTACCAAGGATGAGCGGCCCAGCGCAGGTACATAACAGAGCCGTCGGCTCGTTCCCAGGCATCTTCGCTCACCGAAATTACCTCGCCTTTGAGCGCTTGTTGGTACATTACTTTCCAGCGATTCGGCGTATCGGGAAACAATTCGTAATGACTGAGATTAGTCAGGGACTGCCACTCCAAATTAAATTGAGTCAGCCATTTGTGAGAGTTAGCTAAATAGCGCATTTCCGTATCGAACATCGCCATTGCTACCGGCACGCAGGTAATAATTTGTTTCAGTTGCTGCCGTTCTCTTTCTAGAGCATCTTCGGCTTGTTTGCGATCGCTAATGTCGCTAATCATGCCGGCCATTCGCAGCGGTTTTCCTTGGGAATTGCGCTGAGCTTTTCCCTGAGAAGTGCAGTAGCGGTAAACACCGTTCGAGTGTAGCAGTCGGAATTCTACATTATAGTCTATTTCTTGTTCCAAGTGAGCCGCGATCGCCCGGACTATGCCGTCCTTGTCATCGGGGTGCAGCCGGTTGTAGAGATCTTCCATAGTCCTGCCAAATTGCTCTCGCGACAAACCGATAATTTCCAAAAGGCGATCGTTCCAATAAACCTCATTTTTACTTAAATCCCAATCCCAAATTCCGTCGTTCACTCCCTCTAAAACTAACCTGTATCGTTCCTCGCTTTCCTTAAGTTTTTGACTGGTATCAAACGCCTGATATTCGGCGCGGTAAACGCGAATGGCATTGTACAAACTGCGGGACAAACTATCGGGAGAGAGCTTGCTTTTAGCTATATAATCAGAAGCTCCAGCCTTCATCAATTCCACAGCAATTTGTTCGTCGCCTTGACCTGTGAGTACAATTAAGGGAACTTTCAGCCCAGCTTCTCGTACATTTTGTACCAAACTCAATCCGTCTCCGTCCGGCAATCCGTAGTCGAGCAATACGCAGTCAAATTTGCACTCAAATATTTGATTTAATAGCAGCCCATTTTCTATCTCCTCAACCTCGCTTAAAGGTTGAGATTTATTTTGTTTGGAGAGTTTCGAGGTAGCCTGCATAGAATTTTTGCTGACCGAGAGTTGGGCCAGCGCATCCGCGCAGTCTTCTGCTTCAGTAACTTCTGCCGAAACACCAGCGGACTTGAGCGAACGTTTGATCGCCATTCGATCGACTGCATCGTCATCAACTATCAGAAGTGTGAGAATTTTGTCCATAAAAACCGAATTTTGGATTACTCCGAAAAAGCTGCTGTCGAGAAAAAGGAATTAAAACAACTGCATCGCTGAAAAATCTCACAGCCTCCTTGAAAAAAAAATTATTAAAATTTCCCTATTTTAGTTAGGGAATTTCGCTCAGCATCCAGTATCTGTTGAGGGTAGCCATCACTTCCACAAAGTTAGAAAAAGTAACAGGTTTAAGAATATAGCCCGCTACATTCAAATTATAAGCTTTTACTTTATCTCTGTCTTCATTAGAAGTTGTGAGCACGATTACCGGAATCGACCTCAAACATTCATCCAGTCGCAATTCTTGCAAAAACTCGATCCCGCTCATTCTCGGCATATTCAAGTCCAGCAAAATCAACCGGCGCGCTTGAGGCATGGGAGTGTCTATTTTTCCTTCTCCACGTAATATGGCTAGAGCTTCTAATCCATTGGCAGCAATGTAGAGGGGGTTGACGATGTTATTTTTTTTGAAAGCTCGCCGGACGTTCATCACATCAACCTCATCATCTTCTACCAAGAGAATATGAATTTTTTTGTCTTGCATAAATCAGCCATTTTATAGATGTTTTTTAAGCGCCCGTCTCGTTGACGAGGTTTAGTCAGCACGGATCGCGAACCCAGCAGGTTTAATCTCTATTGTCCTTTGTCAAGAATCATTTATGCCTGGGCAGATGACGGTATCTACCTGCAGGCGTACTCGCCCGTCAGAGAATGAGCGGTGCAGCGGAGATCCAAAAACTCGCCAATAACACCCGATCGAGCTACGGTAAAATCTAAAACTCATCTACATTATTAATCGCCATGTCAGCCGATCGCAAACTCTACGAAGGCAAAGCCAAAATCCTCTACTCCACCGAAGACAGCGAAATTTTGCTGACCCACTTCAAAGACGACGCCACAGCCTTTAACGCCCAGAAACGCGGCAGCATCATCGGCAAAGGCGAAATCAACTGCGCCGTATCCGCCCACCTGTTTCGGATGCTAGAAGCCAAAGGCATTCCCACCCACTTCATCGACACGCCGGCCCCCAACCAAATGCGAGTCTGCCGCGTCAAAATCTTGCCCTTGGAAGTAGTCGTCAGAAACATAGCCGCCGGTAGTCTCTGCAAGCAAACAGGACTCGCCCTAGGCACAATTGTCAATCCGTCGCTCGTGGAATTTTATTACAAAAACGACGATTTGGGAGACCCGCTGCTGACCCGCGGCCGACTTCAGTTAATGCAGCTAGCCACCCCCGAACAAGTAGACCAACTAGAAATCGCCGCCCGCGAAATTAACGAAATACTCAAAGAATTTTTCACCCAGTGCGGCATCACCCTAGTAGACTTCAAACTAGAATTCGGTATCGACCAACATCAAAATCTAATCCTGGCCGACGAAATCAGTCCTGACACCTGCCGCCTCTGGGACAACGCAGAAACCGACCCCGACGCCCGTGTTATGGACAAAGACCGATTCCGCCGCGACTTAGGATCGGTGGAAACCGCTTATCAGCAAGTTCTCCAGCGGGTTCTCGCTCAAAAAGTCTAGAGGCCTTGGTAATGCGCTAGAATTGCACAGTTTGTCACCCTTGTGCCTTTGATGTCAGCAATCAGCGGTCAACAGTCATCAATTAGCGGTCAGCGCGAGATTCAACCGACTTAATAACTAATGACTATGACTAATGAATAATGACTAATGACTAATGTGGTGTGTGGATTGCCCAAAAAAGTGAACAAAAATGCGTTTATCTGCCGTATTGGTGGCAGTTTTTACTGCCTCAGCAACATTCGGGTTATCAAATTCTGCAAGTGGCCAAACATCCTACTCTGAATCAGCAGAGGAAACATTGGCCGCCGTTACCCCCGCCCCGTCGATCGAATTACCCGATCGCCCCGTTCCAGAATTAACCCAAAATCCTCCTCAAAACCGCAAAGCCGCTAAAACTAGCAAAGGGGAAGCCCTAAAAATAGTGGCGGCCCCTGCTAGAGGAGAGAACGATCGCGAACCCCCAAACCGAGTCACAGACCCGGCAACCCCGGTTTCGCCCGTTGACCTGCAACTCAAACCTGAGATGGCATCCAATCCCCTCGCCTCTAGCAGCCAAAACGCTCTGCCAGAGGCACAAATGGCTAGCCCGCTCCCCCCCTCGGAGACCGCAGTTTTGCCCGCCTGGGTTGCGGTAGAGCCTCGGAAACAGGATGAATCAGGGGCGATCGCTCAAAACGCCCAAGTTACCCCCCGACCGGCCCCGAC
>ENA-ORBV01003182-ORBV01003182.1-microbial-mat-metagenome-genome-assembly--contig:-NODE-3182-length-33339-cov-21.866093_pt1 | contig 33339 bp, 33 predicted proteins | sample MGYA00237777_ERZ505514 | MGnify/ENA primary metagenome ERZ505514 (study PRJEB26160, sample SAMN06269048) | microbial mat metagenome | isolation source: Oligotrophic lake microbial mat | place... | reverse complement strand
GCGGCAATTGCCTTGAGCGCGGCGGCGTGGGTGAGTTTGAGCGAAGCATAGGTATCGGCCATGTCGAATTCCGGTAAGGGGGAAGCCCGATGTTAGCAAGCCCGACGCAGTCGGTGGCAAGGATGCTTCACCATGCATGATCCCTGGCACTGCCTGTGCGACTACGAAACGCTTGCCGCCGCCCGCACCGGCAGCGGGGTGCTTGACGGCCTCACCTTCGTGATCAAGGACAATATTCACGTGGCCGGCCATCGCACAGGCTGCGGCAATCCCGACTGGCTGCGCACCCACCCCAAAGCCACCGCCACCGCCTCCTGCGTTGCCCGCACGCTGGCAGCCGGCGCAAGTCTGGTCGGCAAGACTCAATGCGATGAACTTTTCTTCAGCCTTGAAGGTGAAAACGCGCACTACGGCACACCGATCAACCCGGCTGCGCCCGAGCGCATTCCCGGCGGCTCATCCAGCGGCTCGGCGGTGGCGGTGGCAGGCGGGCTGGCCGACTTCGCTATCGGCACCGATGCCGGCGGCTCGGTGCGCATACCGGCCGCACTGTGCGGGCTGTGGGGCCTGCGGCCAACCCACGGGCGTATGCCGAGTGACGGCGTGGTCGGCCTGGCGCCAAGCCTGGGCACCACCGGCTGGTTCGCGCGCGACCCTCAACTGCTCGCACGCGTCGGCACGGCCTTGCTCGACCCCGACCCGTCACCCTTCGTGCCACGGCGCCTTTTGATCGCGCAAGACGCGATGGCCCTGGCCGAGCCCGCCCTGCGTGAAGCCATCGCCCCGGCGATCGCCCGTATCGCCGCGCTCTTCACCAGCGTGCGGCAAGTGCAGGCCGCACCTGAAGGCATCGCCCACTGGCTCACGGCGCTGCGCACAGTGCAAGGCTTCGAAGCCTGGCAGACCCATGGCGAATGGATCACGCGCGAGCGACCGGTGCTGGGTGAGGTGATCCGCCAACGCTTCGATTGGGCGAAAAGCATCACCGCTGACGCGGTGCCGCCGGCACGCGCAATCCGCGCCGAGGTCAGCGCGCGTTTTCATGCATTGCTGGGCGACGATGCCTTGATGCTTTTACCAACCGTGGCGGCTCCGGCGCCGAAGCGCGGCACCAGCGGCGCCGCGCTCGATGCGTTTCGCGGACCGACACTGCAACTGGCCGCCTGGGCCGGATCGAGCGGCGTGCCGCAGATGACCATGCCTGCCGGTAGTGTTGATGGCGCGCCGGTGGGCTTGTCGATCATCGCGCCGCGCGGCGCGGATCTGGCGTTGCTGGATTGGGTTGCGCGCGAGATGGTTGCGGACTGAATACGGGATGAGATACGCAAATCCAGTGTGGTGGTCAAACAAGCGGGTGGCGCTACCGAAACGATATGCCGCGCGTTCGCAGATTCGGTGCGGCTTTGCGCGACTTCCAGTCAAATTCAGAGTCGCAGCGGACATGGCATCACTCAGACGATGCCATCTTTTGGGAAAACCGTCAGTCAAAATCATGTGGGAACAAGCGTGGGAACAAGCGTGGGAACAAGCGTGGGAACACACGAGCGTCATTGGTGCTGACCTGGACGCGAACCGCAGCCAGCTTGCCGTCAACTTCGCGACGCGCTGCGACGAAGATCGTGTCGCCAGGCTTGACGTCCGCGCGGCTGCCGAGGATGGCCTGCGACATCGGTGTATCCGCCGGCACCAGCACCTTGAGTGCCGCGCCGCCGGGGTTGATCACCAACTCCTGCCGCCCGCCAACACCACCTGCCCCTCGAGCGTGGCGTTTGTCATCGTCGACTCCGGCTGCAGGTCGAACGGCGACAAGCCCAGGCGCACGGTCGGCGGTATCGGGCGCACGTCAATCGCAACTAGCTGACCGTCGGCGCGCTTGATTGTGGTGACCCCCAGCGGCGTGCCGGGCTTGAGATCGGCCAGGGTGATGGCCTTGGTGCCCGAAACGTTCACGTTTTCGGGCATGGACGCTCACGCGCTGCGCTTTCCCCGCGCTAGCGCGAGAATGGGTTACGACGGCGACACCAGCGGGTTCGAAGTGCATGGTGTTACGTGTCGCCAGCGCCGGGCCGTGGGTCAATGCGGTCGCTGCGACCAGTAGGTCGGCGCCATCGTGCCCGAGTTGTGGGCGCCGGTGCGAACGTGATGGTTTTTGGCCGGTTTGAGATTGCAGTGCTTTCGGACTCGCGATCCTCGGCGCCTTCGCGTTGTGGGCCACGAAGCCCGCAGTTTTGGAAAAGGTTCGGTCATTCACCACGAGGTCCAGGGGGGCGTGCGGGAGGGAGGTCGATTGTATAAACTGGTACCAGGATTGCAGGGGGGATACGGGAGCACAAAAATCCGCTGCGCGTAGTCGGCAGCGTGCTGTTGGGCGCGGATACGCCGGCCTTGCGCACGCGGCACCGATGCTGCGCTGCTCCAGTTGGTCGAACGGGCGGCGCTCTGACTGCGGCCTGCAACCACGCACGTGACGGCACGCGATTTGCATCGTTGTGCAACACTGCTCTCTTCCCCATTGACGCATCGACCCCTTACGGAACTTCATCATGGATCTGATACTGCGCAAGGCTCAAATCGCCGGCCAATCCGGGACGGTCGACATCGGCTTCGACGGCGGCCGCATCGCCGCCATCCAGACCACCCTGGCCGCCACCGGCCCCGAACTCGATCTCGCCGGTCGCATGGTCACGGCGCCATTTTGCGAAACCCATATCCATCTGGACAAGTCCTGCATTCTGGCGCGCTGCAAGAGCGAAAAGGGCACACTCGAAGAAGCCATCGGGCAGGTCGCGCAGCAGAAAAAGAGCTTCACGCCGGAAGACGTCTACCAACGCGCCTGCAGCACGCTTGAGAAGGCGGTCTCGCACGGCACCATGCACATGCGCACCCATGTCGAGGTCGACCCCGGCATCGGCCTGCGCAGCCTCGAAGGCGTGCAGGCGGCGATCGAAAAATACAAGTGGGCCATCGATGTCGAGATCTGCGTGTTCCCGCAGGAAGGCATGACCAACAACCCCGGCACCGAGGAGCTGATGATCGAATCGATGAAGCGCGGCGCGCGCGTGGTGGGCGGCGCGCCCTACACCGATACCGATCCGCATGGTCAGATCGACCGCATCTTCCGCATCGCGCGCGAGTACGACGCCGATGTCGACATGCACCTGGACTTCGGCAACAACGCCGACATCATGGACATCGACTACGTCTGCGCACAGACCGAGAAGTTCGGCTACGGCGGGCGCGTCGCCGTGGGCCACGCCACCAAGCTCACCTACCTGGATCCGCAGGCGCTGGCTGCGATCACCCGGCAACTGGCCAGCGCCGGTGTTGCCGTCACGGTGCTGCCGGCAACCGACCTCTATCTCATGGGCCGCGACCGCGACCACAACCACACGCGTGGCGTGGTGCGCGTCCATGAGTTGCTGGGCCACGGCGTCAATTGCAACCTCTCCACCAACAATGTGTTGAACCCCTTCACGCCTTTCGGCGACTGCTCGCTGATCCGCATGGCCAACCTGTACGCCAACATCGCCCATGCCGGCGCGCTCGATTTCGCCGCCTGCCTCGACATGGTGACGAGCCGCCCGGCGCGGCTGCTAAGGCGCGACGACTACGGCATCGACGTGGGCAAGGTCGCCAATCTGGTGGTGCTCGATTGCACGACGCCGGAGCAGGCAGTGGCGGAGCTGGCCATACCGCTGTATGGTTTCAAGGGCGGGCGCAAGAGTTTTTCACGCAAGGCCGTCGAGGTGCATCACCCTTCCGCTTGAACCAGGCGGCGCGGCGCAGACCACTGCTGCGTCCCGTTCAAGCCGGCCCTGTCACTGCGCCGAGATACTCGTTGGCGATGTCCGGCGCCGCCAGCAGCTCCGCGGCGTCGCCCTGCCGGCTCACGCGCCCGCCGGCAAACACGTAGGCACGGTCGGCTACCGTCAGCGCGGACCGGGCGAACTGGTCCACCAGCAGCAGCGTAGCCCCGTCCTCCGCCAGCCGCTGCACGGTGTCGTAGACCTCGGTGACCAATTTGGGCGCCAGCCCGAGCGAAGGCTCGTCCAGCAGCAGCAGGCTGGGGCGCGACATCAGGGCGCGCGCCAGCGCCAGCATCTGCTGCTCGCCGCCCGACAAGGTGCCGGCGCGCTGGTGCAGGCGTTCGCGCAAGTGCGGGAATTTGGCCAGCATCGCCGCGAACGTGACGGCGCGTTCCTCTGCGGTGCGGGTAAAGCCGCCGAGCAGCAGGTTCTCCTCCACCGTCAATTCCGGAAACACCTGCCGGCCTTCCGGCACCAGAGCGAGACCGGCGCCGACCCGCGCGTGCGCCGGCAGGGCCGCGAGGTCGGCGCCGCGCCAGCTTGCCCTGCCCCGGTAGGACAACAAGCCGCTCAAGGTCTTCATCAGGGTGGACTTGCCGGCGCCGTTGGCGCCGATCAGCGCCACCACTTCACCCTCGCGCACGTCGAGGGCGATGTCTTCGAGCACCGGCAGGGAACCGTAGCCGGCCGCCAGACCCTGCACGTCGAGCAGCACCTGACCGGACATTTTTCCGGCGCCACGGCGCGCTTGGATTTGCGCCGCGCCCAGATAGGCCGCGATCACCTCCGGCATGGCGCGCACCTCGGCGGGCGTGCCATCGGCGATCAGGCGGCCGCCGTCGAGCACGGCGATGCGGTCGCAGACCTGCATCACCAGGCGCACGTCGTGCTCGACTAACAGCACGCGCAGCCCCTGCTCGGCCAGGCGCTTCAAGAGCGTCGCCAGCAATTGCTTTTCGCCCGCCGAGAGTCCCGCGGCCGGTTCGTCGAGCAGCAGTACGTCGGGTCGGCAGGCGAGTGCGCGCGCGATTTCGACCAAGCGCCGGTCGACGAAAGGCAGGTCGCCGGCCTTCCGGCCCGCGCTCTGCGTGTAACCCACCAGTGCGAGCAGGTCGTAGGCCAGTTGCGCCTGCTGCGGCCCGGCCGGCAAGGCCAAGAGCAGGTTGTCGCGTACCGAGAGCGAGGAGAACATCTGCGCGGCCTGGAAGGTGCGCGCGACGCCGGCGGCAGCCAGGCGATGGGTCGGTAGTCCGGACAACGCCGCCTCGCCGCGCGTCACCGCGCCGGCATCGGCACGGTAAAAGCCGCCGATCAGGTTGAGCAGCGATGTCTTGCCCGCGCCATTGGGGCCGATCAGACCGCGCACGGCGCCGGCCTGCAGATCGAAGGACACGCTCTGCACCGCACGCACGCCGCCAAAGGCGATCGACAGGTCGCGCAGGCGCAGCGTGCCCGCGCGGGCGCCGCCGGCAACCCATTGCAGGGCGCGCGCGGCATCGCCCGCCGGCGCCGGCCCGGTGTCGAAGCGCGGCCGCTCGTAGAACGAAGCCAGGCCGTCCGGACGCAGCCACAGGATCAGGAGCAGAAGCGCGCCGAAAATCAGTAGGCGGTACTCGGCCAGTGCCGCCAGCAATTCCGGCAAACCGGCGATCAGCAGCGCGCCGATGGCAGGCCCGGTGAGGGTGCCGACGCCGCCCAGGATGGTCAGCAGCAGGAACAGGACGGACTGCAGGAAGGTGAAATTGTCCGGGCTGATGAAACCGGCCATCGGCGCGAACAGCGCACCTGCGAGACCTGCCGCCGCCGCCGAGATGGCGAAGGCCTGGGTGCGCAGGCGCACCGGGTCCACGCCGATGGCGCGTGCCGCCGCTTCCGCATCGCGCACCGCTTGGAGCCGCTTGCCGAAGCGCGAATGCGCCAGCCATGCGTAGCCTGCGGCCACCAGCGCCGCGCACAGGACGATCAGCGCCACATGCGAGCGCATCGCGAATTCGAAACCGAACAGCAGCGGCTTGTCGATGTTGGAAATGCCGTTGAAACCGCCGGTCAGCGGTTCGGCCTCGACGATCAGGTTTTCCAGCACCAGGCCGAAGGCGATGGTGACCATCGCCAGGTAGGGCCCGCGCACCCGCACCGCCGGCGCCGCCAGCAGGGCGCCGAGCAGGCCGGCGGCGAGGATGGCAACTGGCACGGTAGCCCAGAACGGCCAGCCCGCCTTGGTGGCGAGCATCGCCTGCGCATAGGCGCCGATGGCGAAAAAGCCCGCATGGCCGATCGACATCTGCCCGGCCAGGCCGATCAGGAGCGCCAGGCCATAGCCTACGATGCTGTAGATGCCCGCCATGCCCAGCACGTAAAGCCAGTAGGTGTTGGGCGCGAGGGCGACACCGCCTATCGCCAGCACGAGCAGGCAGACGTTCACCAGCGCAACCGGATGTTTCATACCTTGTTCACCGCGGCGCGGCCGAACAGACCGTTGGGCTTGACCGCCAGCACCGCTATGAGGAGCGAGAAGCCGACGATTTCACGGTAGGCCGAGGGCAGCTTGGCGGCGATCATCGCCTCCAGCAGGCCATAGCCCAGGCCGGCGATCATGCAGCCCGGCGCGCTCAGCATGCCGCCGATGATCGCCGCGGCGAAGGCCTTGAGTCCGAACAGGGTGCCCATGCCGGCGGAGACATTGAGTTTGGGCGCCACCAGCATGCCGGCAATGCCCGCCAGCACTGTCGAGACCACATAGGCCAGCACGATCAGGCGCGTGACGTTGATGCCCTGCAGGGTGGCGGCGTCGCGGTTCTGCGCCGCAGCCAGGAGCGCGCGGCCGGTCAGGGTGCGGCGCGAGAGCCACCACAGGCCGGCGGCGATGCCTGCGCCCACCAGCGGAATCACGATCTCGATCGGATAGATGCCGGCGCCGAACACGCGCAACGGTTCCACCGCCAATGGCGACGGCAGGCTGCGCGACTCCTTGCCGAAGGTCAGGCGCACCAGGTTTTCGGCGATGATGCCCAAGGCAATGGTGGACAACAGCCACGACACCGAACCGTCGCGTGCGAACGGGCGCACCACCACCCGTTCGATCAGCATGCCCAGCAGCGCGCAGGCAACCAGCACCAGCGGCACCGCCAGCCACGCGGACATGCCGGCGCGCACGTTGAGTTCGTAGAGCAGGACCGCGCCGATCATCAGGGTGGCGCCGAGCGAGAAATTGACCGTGCCGGCCACCATGAAGGTGACGTGATAGCCCAGTGCGAGCAGGCCAAAAATGCTGCCGGTGGCGAGCCCGGCGAAGAAGATGTCGAGGGACATGGCTCCTGGTGGCGTGGTTGGATGGCCTGACAGAATGGCCTATTTGGGTGGCGTGACGGAGTGTTCGGACTGCGATGTCGGACTGGGTGGTCTAAGCGGTTGATCTAACCGGGTTGTCTGATCGGGCGGCCTGATCGGGCGGCCTGATCGGGCAGCCCGACCGGGCAACCTCGGCGTTATCGGACGGGCGAGCCGGCGCATGCCGGGGTGCCGTGAGCGGTGCGGCGGCAGCCCCCTCCCCCGAGGACCAGCGCCGCGGCGGGAAATGTCCTACTTGACCGGCACGATGGTCTTGCCTTCGAAACGCACCCAGACATAGTCGTTGTCTTCGAGCGCGTCATGGTCGCCTGGCGAGAAAGGCTTTTTGTAGTTCTTCAGCAGACCCTGGTAGTCCGGCACGTCGTAGTAGGCCTGGCGGATCTTGTCGCCGTCGGTCGAACCGGCCTTGTTGATCGCCAGCGCTGTGAGCATCAGGGCGTCGTAGGAATTGGCAACGCCTACCGGCGCCAGCACGTCGGCCGGCCCCTTGATGGCGGGGTAACGCTTCTTGAGTTCTGTCAGCAGCTTCTCGCCGATCGCGCTTTGCTTGCCGAAAAAACTGTAGGTCTGGACGAAATGCACGTCCTTGTAGCGCGGCCCGGCGAGCTCGTCGAAGCGGCCGCCGGAAATGCCCCAGTGCGACACGACCGGCACGTTCCAGCCCATGCGGTCGAGCGACTTCATCACCTGTGCGGCGACCGCTGCATTGCCCACCAGGATGATGGAGTCGGCGCCGGCGTTTTTCAGGCGGGTCAATTGCGGCGTGGTGTCGGTGTCGGCCGGGTTGTACTTTTCCTGGCCGGCCATGGTGATCTTGAGCGCGGCCGCCCCCTTCTCCAGGCCCTTCAGGTTGGACTCGCCCCACGGATTGTTGACCAGCATGGAGCCGGGTTTCTGCGACTTGAACGTGGTCTGCGCATACTTGAGCATGCCGATGTCGACCCGATCGTCCACCGCCGAGACGCGGAACATGAAATTCGGGTTCTTGCCGTTGTTGGTGATGTTGGTGCCGGCCGCCCAGACGCCCATGTAAGGCGTCTTGAGCTCATGCATCACGTTGACCAGTGCCGCCGATACCGGCGTGTCGATGCCGCCGAACACCACCGCCACCTTTTCCTTTTCGATCAGTTCGCGTGCCGCCAGCTGCCCTTTGGCCGGGTTGGACTCGTCGTCGCGTCGCACCAGTACAAGCTTGCGCCCGCCCAGCACGCCGCCTCTGGCATTGACTTCATCGATGGCCACCGTGAGGCCGCGGGTGATCGCCTCGCCCGAGAGTGCCGAATCGCCCGAGAGTGCGGCGACCAGGCCGACCCTGACCGGCTCCTGTGCCTGCACCGGCGCCGTCAGCGCGAGGAACGTCGTGCCCAAGGCGAGTGCGGCGCCAAACCTGTTGACAAACCTGCTTTTGCTCATGTGAACTTCTCCTGTAATCGAAAATCGTGCGCGAAAGCCGCGCCATCACGGACCTCAAGCGAATCACATGCCACCTGCGGATCAGGGATCGTTCCTGTCAGGGCGGGCCACTGCCGGGAATGGGTCGCAATGATGCACCAATCCGGGAATAAGCGCACCAGTCAGGGGCTGACCCGCCGATGCCGGCGGCATGGTCGACGGACTACTTGCCTTTTGTGCTGCCCATGACCACGTCGGGCAGCCACGTTACCGTGATCGGAAACACCGTGATGATGGCGATGCACACCACCAGACAGGCGAAAAACGGCAGCGAGGCACGCGCGATCACGTTGCTGTCGCGCCCGGTCATGCTCTGCAGCACGAACAGATTGAAACCCACGGGCGGGGTTACCTCGGCAATTTCGACCAACAGCACGACGAAAATGCCGAACCAGACCAGATCGAACCCGGCCTTCTGAATCATCGGCAGCACCACTGCGGCCGTCAGCACGATCATCGAGGTGCCGTCGAGCGCAGTACCGAGGATGATGTAGAGCAAGGCCAGCATGGCGATCAGCGCATAGGGCGAGAGGTTGAGGCCGGCCACCCAGTCGGCCAGGGCGATCGGAATGCCGGTGAATGCCATGGTCATGGACAGGAACGCCGCACCGGCCAGGATGAACATGGTCATGCCCGAGACCCGGGTGGCGCCGAGCAGGCTGTCCATGAAGGTGCGCATTACGGGCAAGCTGCGCTCCTGATCCCGCCGGTGATCGGCGGGTTTGGGCAACCACCGGGGCTACTGACGACTTGAATGCTTTGGGGAAAAATGCCCCGAGCGGGTCGATGGGAGGGGAAATCCGTGGCAGACGAATTGGCAGGCACTGTGCCTGCTGCGGGCGCGCGCGCCCCGTTTCATGCACCTTTGCGCTGACGGTCTCGACGCCTTGTCGAGATCCGCGGCGGCGCGCGCTGCCTGCCTGTTTGGCCACCACTCAATAGTAGTGCAGGTGCCGGTAGTTCAAGGCGTGCCTGCGCGACCCCCATGCTTCGCTGTGGTTGTTCGTTACTGCGGTTATTACGAAGTATCTTTATCGTTTGCTCTGCTTTTTCGTGGCCGCGCATTCCTCTACAGTCGTGTTTTCGCACCCGGCAACCCGCCGCCGTGCGGTAGCGCCAACCTCACACACGGAGAAAAACATCATGCGCACTTACCCTCGCGACAGCACCCATGCCGCTGCCCGCATCGTAGCCCTTGCCCTCGTGGCCGACGGCCGCATCAAGGAAATCGAGCTGGTTTCGCTCGACAAGATGGATGCCTATGACCGCTTGGGAATTTCGAGCGCCGAAATGCAAGGCGTGCTGCGGGAACTTTGCGCCGACCTGCTGCAAGCAGCGACCGTTGCCGGGCGGGACGACTGCAAGGTCAGCCCGGATAATCTCCGATGTCTCTTGGCCGAGGTCGATGACCCGAAACTCAGGCGCCTGGTGTTCGAGTTATGCAACGGGGTCGCACGCTCAGACCGCATGATGCACGACGGCGAACTGGCGCTTCTGCTCGGTGCGATCGATCAGTGGCGGGTCGGGGGCGCTGATCCGCACGTCGCGGCACCGACATGGCCCGCGCGCCGAAATGACGACGCCCAAGAGCGGCGCCACCCCGGGTATCGGGCCGCCCCGATTCGAGCGGCGGCAGCGCGTACGGTCTAGTCGCAGTCGGACGACATCACCTTGCTTGCGGTGCGCGCAGAGTCACGCGCAGGACAGGAATTTCAATCCCCGTTCCACCAGTATCCGGTGGATGAAATTCACAGTCGATGCGGAGATCATGCCGAAGGATTCTCAAAACGTCGGCTGGATAGCGCTCCAGTCCGTGCGCGGCGCTTTCCCCGCGCTAGCGCGAGAATGGGTTGACGACGGCGACACCGGCGGGTTCGAAGTGCTTGGTGTTACGTGTCACCACCGCCAGGCCGTGGGTCAATGCGGTCGCTGCGATCAGGAGGTCGGCGCCATCGTGCCCGAGTTGCGCCGACAGGCGCCCCCAGCGCCGCGCGATGGCGGGAGTGACCGGGAGAATCCGCTCCGCGTACAGACGCGCGAGGTTTTCAAGCCAGGCTTCCAGCGTTGCGGCGAATTGCGGATCGTCGGCGCGGCGCTTCTCGATGCCGCGTTCGACTTCGCCAAGGGTCACTACGCTCAGGTACAACTGGTCGTCCGCCTGCTTCGACATCCAGCGCGTCACGCCCCGGTCCGGCCGCGCGCGGCGCAGTTCCGAAACGATGACGGTGTCGAGCAGCAGGGTCAAAGATCGATTTCCCGCAGCTTCAATCGCGCGCGTTCGGCAGCAGGTTCGGGGTCCTTCGGGATCGCGCGCAGGTGCGCGGCGAATCCCGGCGCGGCGGCGCGCGCGCTTTGCTTGAGCGCCCGGTAGTTCGAGGCCGAAAGCACGACCACCGCCTCATGGCCGCGGCGGGTCACGTGTTGCGGCTCACCCTGCATGGCGGCCTCGACGACCTGACTGAACTGGGTCTTGGCGTCCTGCAACCTCCATGACGACTTGTTCACCAGGCCTCCAAAGCTAAAATTTAATCTGGTCAGATTATCTGGTCAGTTCTTGCGTGTGTCAAGCCGGCGCTCCGGCCCTACTGCACAGATCGACGCTGTGCGCCGGCCGCATCCGGTCCATGGTGCCAACTTGCGATCCAGAAGAGCGTGGTCGTGGCAGGATCTGATGCCACCTCGGTCCGCTACCGCCAGCCGCCACCGCGCGCGTTCCTGGCCTTGAAGGATAGGAGTTTCAAGTGCCCAGTCCACGAATTGCCCATGGATGAAATTCGCGGGCAATGCGCAGTTCATACCGAATGAACCTCAAAACTTCGGCTCGATAGCGCTCCAGACTTTTTCCACCACGCGACACGCTGATCGGACTCATAGTCCGGCGCCGGTTGCGCATGCGGGTCATTGTCGCCAGGCTCCTGCCCGGCATCTTCCACAGCGGCGGCCTCGTGCCGGCTTGAGCATCGGTGGCGAAGTCGGTACGCCCGGATGGCCGAGAGCACACACTGGCGCACCGGCAAACGCGTCATCCCAAAATGGGATACATTGGCGACCATGCATATCATTTCGCACATGAAGATCGTCGAGGCTAAGGCGGCGCATCCGGAATGCAGCGGGGCGCTCGATCAGTGGTATCGGCTATCGAAGCGGACAATGTGGCGGAATTTCGCCGATGTAGACGCGTGCTTTCCGGCGATTGACAAGGTGGGCAACAAGTTTGTATTCGACATCGGCGGCAACAAGCTGCGCTTGATTGCCGCGATTCACTTCACTACCGGGCGGGTGTTTGTCCGGGCGGTGTTGACGCAACGTCAATACGACAAAGGAGGCCGGAAATGAATGATCGACTCGATACCGCGCTGGCGCACTGGAGCTATATCGCGCCCCTGCTGACGCCACCTTCGAACCAGGCCGAGTACCGGGTGCTGGTGGAATCGCTGGATGCCATCCTGGATGCCGGCGGCGCGGACCAGGCGCATCCTCTGGCGGGAATGGCCGTCCTGGTAGGCGAACTGGTGTCCGCCTGGGAGCGTACGCATGTGCCGATGCCGGAGGCGATGAGCGCGGCTGAGACCCTGCGCTTTTTTATGGAGCGCGACGGCCTGCGCCAGTCCGATCTGCCGGAGATCGGCAATCAGGCCAAGGTGTCGGAGCTATTGAACGGTGCGCGCAAAATCAACATGCGCCAGGCTCTTGCGCTGGCGGCACGTTTCAATGTGGCGATGGAGTTGTTTGTGGACTGAAAAGTCGGCACTGGCGGCACGGCGGAACCGGGTCGAACGGCTGATCTGGCGCGCGGTGGCTATCGTCATCCGGCGCCGGTATCGTTGTAGCGTTCATTTGTCAAGCGCACCAGCTGACCCCGACGTTGACGACGAAGGCGCCATCCAGCGGGGGCACGTTCAGCCAGGCGCCGTCCGGCCGCCGCAACTGCAGGCCACCTGCGAGATGCTGGAGACCGCAACGCATCGAATACTGGCCGAAGCATACATAGACCAAAAAGTCCGGAAAGACTCGCCCACGCAGGCCGAAATGCGGGATTTCTACGCTCGAAACCCCGACCTGTTCGAACCCCGTCGCGTATACGCGTTTCGTGAATTTCTTTTCGACCGAGCCCAACTCAGCGACGCGGTGCTCAAGCAAATCGAGCGCGCCAAAGGCCCCGAAGCGATTTCGACGGTACTTCGGAATTCCGGGATCCAATATCGCGCGTCGGACCGGACAAGACCTGCCGAAACCCTTCCAGTCGAGCAACTGACGAGGATCGCAAAGATGGGGCGCGGCGCCGCAATGACTTTGGCCGATACTGCTCTTGCGAACGTCCTAGTCCTGAGCGACTACGTTGAACAGCCAATCACCTTCGAGCGCCCAGGATTTCGACGGACGTAGCACGCGCGGATATCAGAGTGCAGATTGCTATACATTACTCATTGCCGGCCACAGCAAAGCTCTCGAATGACAGCCATCAAGCCTTGTGAAGTACCGCTGGATTCGTTGCTCCGCAAGTACCAGGACGCCAACGGCTATGCGGATTGCTATGTCACCGAGGTAGCGGGCGTGGTCTCGCAAGCGGCTTTCATCGAGGCTTTTTACACCTCGCCCTTGTTCAAGGTGGAGCGGGCAATCCTCAAGCATCTGGCATCGAAGCCATCGAGCGACGCCGAAGTCAGGCAGCTTGCCATCGGCAGCGTCGACCGTTTCGCGGCTTGGCGCGTGGAAGGGCAATCCGCATCAGAGTTGTTGTTGGCGGACTTCACCGGCCGCACCAGATCCTGGCTCATGGCCGCTCCAGCAGGTGGCGCCACCGAGTCCGTCGGCACGCGTCTTTATTTCGGTTCGGCGGTCGTGGCGCGTTCGAATCGGGGAGGGCGGAAAGCCGGCATCGGCTGGCTTTTCGTCGCGCTCCTGGGCTTCCACCGGCTTTATTCGCGCTTGCTGTTGCGCGCTGCGGGCAAGCGCGTCCGGCCCGCCTGACGTTACACAAGCGCGAGCTGCGCATTGCGTTGCCAAATGATTCGCAAACCGAAGCGATGCGAGCATGGCCACCTGTGCGCCTTGTGCCGCGGCGCGGCCGTTGCAGATACATTCCTGCAGAACCAGCGCAAGTTCGACGCAAATAGCCGACCAACCACAAAGGAAGCCGCATGAATGAATTCCTGGCGATCGATCACATTCACCTGATCAGCCGCGACGCACTTGCCGCTGCGAAATGGTATTGCGACATCTTCGATGGCGAGATCACCAATGTGCAGGAGGCGCTGCGCGGCGCAGCGCAGGTCGACGTGAAGGTCAACGGCCTGACGATCGTGATTCGCGGCCAGCGGCCTGGCGAAGAGCCGGCCGAGACCCGGCCGATGCGCCATTTCGATGCTTATTCCAGCCACGACGAATGGGGCATCGACCATTTCGGCTTTACCTATCGCGGCGACCTGCGTGCTTTTTGCAACAAGCTCAAGCAAAAGGGTGTGAGCTTGGCGGTGGAGCCATGGGAGTTCAAGCCCGGCCTGGTGCTGTGCTACGTGGCCGCGCCCGATGGCGTAAGCATCGAGATTGTCCAGTCTGGCGCTTGAAGCGGCAGCGGACGCGGTTCCGACTCACTGTAAAGCGCCGCCACCGACAGGTGCCGACGCTTTTTCCTTGGCCGCGCGACTCTTTTCGGGCGCTCCGTTCCGCTGCCAAACCGCTAGAACGAACCCTTCACCATGCGCTCGGCCTTGGCCGGCAGGAACGAGCGGTTGAACACTTCCGACGGCGCCGGGGTGCGCGGCAGGCCGTAGCTTTCGTTCAACTGGCCGATCGCGCGCGTCAGGCGGTCGTCCTTCACGTCGCCCATGCCGATTTCCGCCGCTTCGGGCGTGAGCATCAGGTTTTTCATGGTGTAGATCAGACGGCGCTTTTCCATTTCCCGATTCATCAGAGGCTCATGCTTGACGAGGTTGTCCATGCAGGCGTCGGGTTGGGCGGCGCATTCCTTGACCGCCCGATTGATCGCACGCACCAGTCCGGCCACCGCCTGCGGCCGCTCCTTGAACATCTGCGCCGATACCATGACGCCGTTGCTGTAGAGGTCGAGCCCGTAGTCGGCGTAGTAGAACCAGCGGAAATCCTTGTCGGGATCGACCCGCTGTGCGGCCAGATTGATGTAACTGGTGGCGGAGAACACCGCCGAGGCCTGCACCTGCCCTTGCAGCAGCATTTGTTCCTGCAGGTTGGGGGCCATGTTGAGCCAGGTGATTTTCTTTTCGTCTATGCCGTTCTTCTTCGCCAGCGCGGTGAATACCTTGAGCGCGGCGCCGCCGGCCGGCGAGCCGAGCGTCTTGCCTTCGACGTCCTTGAGCGTCTTGATCGCGCTGTCGGCCTTGGTCACCAGCGCGAAGGGTGCGCGGTTGAACATCATGTACACCATCACCGGCGCCTCCCCCGGCTTGGTGGCTGCGTTCTGCACGATGGCGTTGATGTCGCCTACACCGGCCTGGTAGGCACCCGACATGATGCGCGTGACGGTGGCGGCCGAGCCTTCGCCCTGGTCGATTGCCAGGTCCAGCTTCTCGGCCTTGAAGTAGCCCTTGTCCTGCGCCCAGTAGTACCAGGCATGCAGGCCCTGGATCTTCCAGTCGAGCGTGAACTTGATCTTCGCGTCCTGGGCGATGGCGCCGCCGCAGGTCACGGCCATTGCAAGGCCAAGTGCGGTGGTGATGCGATGCAGGGATTTCATGTTGCGCTCCATGGTTTTTTAGGAAATCAGGTGATGGTGAAATCGGTCTTGCGCTGGGCCCAGCCGGTGACCCTGTGCTCGATGAAGGAAAAGATCGCATACAGCGCCACGCCCAGGAAAGCCAGGATGAAAAGCCCGGCGAACACCAGCGGCACGTCGAAATTGCCGGAGGCGATCATCATCACGTTGCCGATACCGCGGTTGGCCGCCACCGTCTCAGACAGCACGCTGCCGACGAAGGCGAGGGAGATCGCGATCTTGAGCGACGCGAACAGGTAGGGCATGGTGCGCGGCAGGCCGACATTCCACAGGATGTCGCCCTTGGAGGCGCCGAGCGCGCGCAGCACGTCCTCCAGCTCAGGCTCGGTGGTGGCAAGCCCGGTAGCCACGTTGACCACCACCGGAAACATGCTGATGGTCATGGCGGTCAGGATTGCGGGCACGGTGCCGGCGCCGAACCAGACCACGAAAATCGGCACCACCGCCACCTTGGGAATGCTGTTGAAACCCACCAGCAGGGGGTAGGCGACGTCGTAGGCGAGCTTGGAGGAGCCGATCATCACGCCGATCAGGATGCCCGCCAGCACACCCAGGCCGAAACCCACCAGCGTGGTGAAGAGGGTCTGGATCGCATGCGGCATCAGTGCCGGCGCGCGCGCCAACAGCACGCTGAACACCTGCGAGGGCTTGGGCATGACCAGGTCGTTCACGCTGAAGACGCGGCAGACGAGCTCCCACAACACGAACAGCATGATCACCGAAAGAAGCGACAGCAGGCGCTGCCGGGTACGGGCATCCAGGGTCATGACGGCCTCCCGATGCCGACGGATTCATCGGCCCGGGCGTGGTCGTGCCTGGGTAGGTGCAGGCAGCGCTTCATGCGGCCCCCAGGGAGACACCGCGCGCATCGGCAATCTGCATGCGCAGGTGATGCACGATGTCGACGAACTCCGGCGTGAACGTCATTTCGAGGTTGCGCGGGAACGGGAAGCCGATGTCGCGCACCTCGAGAATGCGGCCGGGCCGCGGACTCATCATGTAAATGCGGGTGCCGAGGTAGCAGGCCTCGCGCAGGTCGTGGGTGACCAGGATCACCGTCGGCTTCGATTCCATCCAGAGCGACTGCATGATGGCCCACAGTTCCTCGCGGGTGAACTGGTCGAGCGCGCCGAACGGTTCGTCGAGCAGCAAGAGGCGCGGCTCGTGGATCAGCGCACGGCACAGCGAGGCACGCTGCAGCATGCCGCCGGAAAGCTGCCAGGGGCGCTTGTCGCCGAAACCCGCCAGCCCGACCTTCCTGAGCAGTGCTTCGACCCGATCGGTAAACTCGGTTTTCTTCTTGGCGCCGTATTCGGCGCGAAACGGCTGCACGATCTTGAGCGGCAGCATGACGTTGTCGCGGATGGTCAGCCACGGCAGCATGGTCGGGTTCTGGAACGCCATGCCTACCCCCTGCGACGGCCCGCTCACCTCGCGCCCGGCCACGCTGACGTTGCCGCCGGTGGCAGGAATCAGGCCCGCCACCAGTTTCAGAATGGTCGATTTGCCGCAGCCCGACGGACCGACGATGGCGACGAAGTCGCCCTGTGCGATCTTCATGTCGGTGGCGTCGAGCGCAAGCACGTCGCCCGGGTAGAGCAATGAAACGCGGTCGAGTTCTATGTAGGCGGCCATCGGGTTCTATGTTCTTCCGGTCGGCTATGCGCGGGCGATGATCGCGAAAGGACCGCCGCCGGGCGGGCCCTGGTGTTCGGCGCCGCCAGACACATAGATCGACGTCTGTCCGATAACCGAGGCCAGCACCGCGCCGACCGCGGCGCGCGCATGGCGGGTGGAATTGATGTCGGAGTCGTTCAACATGGTGTGGCGCGCGCCGCGCACCATGCCATCGGGCGCCGCTTCGGCCTTGGCGAAAATGTTGAGCACGCGCGCGGCGATGGCGTCGGTGTCGCCCTCGGGGTCGAAGCCCAGGCGGCGCAGGCAGGCGCGCGCGCTGGCGCCATCGACCGCGTCTTGCATCACGCCATGGTCGATCACCCAGGGGCTGGCGGCCGCGGCGCTCATGCCCATGACGATGACCACGTTGTTTTCCAGTTCGATGCCGGCTGAGGCCGAGGCGCGGCCGGAAAAGAGCGACCAGTCGCGGCAGATCACCTCGTCCGACAGCGCCGCTGCGTCCACCTCGCCCAGGGCAAGCGCCACGCCCAGCGCGGAGGCGCCGCGCGAGGCGCCCATCGATTCGTAGGTATCGTGAGTCACCGTAGCGCGGCCACGTGCGGCTGCCGCCGCGATCTTCGCCGCAGTCAGAAGCGGGCATTTGACCTGCACGAAATGCACGTCGTCGCGCGCGTCGATGCCGGCGTCGCGCATGGCATCGGCCACCGCCCGTGCGGTTTCGGTCACCTGCGCCATGCGCCCCATGTCCTCGGGCAGGAAGTCGCGCGTGAAACCGATGCCGACAGCCAGCCGCTTGACGCCTGGCAGCGGCGTGCCGCCTTGTCTGCGGGTGAACAGCGTGAAATGCGGCGAGAGCACGCCTTCGGTGCCGCCCGACATCACGAACGCCACCCGTTCGTGCACGGCCTGCGGCGAGAGCCCGAGTTTGGGTGCCAGCAGGGCACACCAGGCCTGGGTGGCGAAGTCGCGGGTGAAATCATTGACGCAGCCGTTGCCCTCGGTCTTGCCCATCACCGCGACAATCTCGTCGGCGCGGAGCGTACCGTCGTCCAGCAGGGCCTGCGCCTGCGCCAGGTCGGCCGGGCCGCTGCACAGGATCTTGTGGATGCCGACGGTTTGGGTCATGCAACAAGCCCCAGCAATTCCCGCACCACTTCCAGCTGGACAGCACCGGCGGCGACGAGTTCGGACTCATCCACGGCCTCGTTGGCCGCGTGGCCCTGTCGATCGCAGCCGGGCCCGAAGATCACGATCTGGGCACCGCTGTCGGACAGGAAGCGCGCGTCGCTGGCGCCCACCGGCACGCGGAATTCGGGTGCGTGCCCGGTCGCCTTTTGCACCGCCCTGCCGAACGCGGCCACCAGCGGCTGCTCCGGCGACATGCGAAAGCCGTTGGTGCCGGTCATCAGTTCGATCTTCCAGGTGCCGGCGGGCTCGCCCGCGCCTTGCAGCACCTCGTCGAGTTCCTGCATGGCGCCGACCACGGTTTCATCGCGCGGCAACAAGCGCCGGTCCAGCGTTATGGTGCAGGCCGCCGGCACCACGTTGGTGTTGGCGCCGCCGGCAATGGTGCCGATGTTGAGGGTGGACTGGTGCGCGCCGCTGCGCCGGGGCGCAAGTCGCGGACCAAGCACCCGGCCCAGGTGGGCCAACAGGCGCGCCATGCGTTCGATCGCGTTGTCCCCGGCGGATGGGTCGCCGGCATGGGCGGCGCGGCCGGAGGTGACCAGGCGCGCCCACAGCACGCCGCGCTCCTCTACCATCAGAGTGTTGGAGGTGGGCGCAGCCATCACCAGCATGTCCGGCTTCAACAGGCCGGTTTCGGCCAGGAATTGCGTGCCGTCGGGCCCGAGCCGTTCCTCGTCGCCCACGAAGCTGAACACCAGCGTGCCTTGCTGCGGCCCGCCGTGGCGCGCAACTTCCTGCGCCAGCCACAGTTGTGCCGCCGCACTGCCCTTGCAGTTGACCGCGCCCAGTCCGGCGTGGCGGCCGTCGGCCACCGGTGTCAGGGCATAGGGATCTGTCAGCCAGCCGGTGTCCGGCGCCACGGTGTCGATGTGCGTGTTGAATGCCAGAACCGGATTGCCCGAGCCGATCGCCGCGACGACGTTGTCGACGCCGGCGGCGCGCGCGTGGATCTCCACCCGGTAGCCGGCCGCGCGCAGTATCGATGCGATCTCGGCGCACACTGCGACCGTGGCGCCCGGCGGCGTGGTCGAAGGACGTGCGACCAGCCCGGCCAGAAGCCGCGTTACCTCATGCATGCGGGCCACCGGCGGCGACGATCGCGCCCATGGTCTTGTCGGTATTGCGCGGCGCCGGTGCCGGCATTGCCTGCCAGGCCTTGACCGAACGGCCCCAGCCGCGCGAGTCGCTGACCAGTTCGCCCTCGCGCATGACGAAGCGTCCGCGCACCATGGTGTGGATCGGCACACCCTTGACCGGGCGCGCGTTCCATGGCGTCAATTTGCTGCGCGAATGCAGCTTTTCGTTGGCGATCACCGCTTCACGGTTCAGGTCCACCAGGGCGAAGTCGGCATGCGCGCCGGGCTGTATCACGCCCTTGGTGCCGTAGAGGCCCCAGGCGCGGGCCGGATTGACCGCGCTCCAGCGCACGTAATCCATGATCGTCGCGCGGCCACGGTTGATCTCGGTCAGCATCAGGGGCATCTGGGTTTCCACGCCGGGAAAGCCGCAGTCGCAGTTCCAGATGCGATCACGGGTTTTCTCATCCGGCGCGTGCGGCGCGTGGTCGGTGGCGATCATGTCGATCACGCCTTCCTTGAGCGCTTCCCACAGGGGTTCGTTGTGGCGCGCGTCGCGGATCGGCGGGTTCACCCGCAGCATGCTGCCCAGGCGTGTGAGATCGTTGGTATTGAGCAGCAGGTATTGCGGGCAGGTCTCGGCGGTGACATCGACGCCGCGGCGCTTGGCGTCGCGCAGCAGATAGAGCGAATCGGCCGCGCTGTGGTGCGCAATGTGCAGGCGCGCGCCGGTCCATTCGGCGAAGGCGATGGCGCGGCCGATGGCTTCGATCTCGCACACCTCGGGCCGCGCCGCCAGGTGGGCATGGCGGTCGGCGCGGCCGGCGGCTTCCATTCTTTCCTGGCGGCGCGCCATGATCGACGGGTTCTCGGCGTGCACGGTGCAGCGCACGCCACGCCGCGCCAGGATTTCAAAGCCTTCCAGAATGGCGCCGTCGGAGGGCGCCGGCAGGTTGCCGAAGGTATTGCCCATGAAACACTTGAAGCCGGTGACGCCGGCGTCGATCAGGGCTTCGAGCTGATCGATATTGTCTTCGTCGAGCAGGCCGTAGATGCCATAGTCCACATGCGAGACCTGCGCGTGTTCAAGCTTCAGCGCCAATGCCGCAAGCGTGCCGGTGGGCGGGTTGGTGTTGGGCATTTCGAACACCGTGGTGACCCCGCCGCAGGCTGCCGCCGCCGAGCCCGTGCCCCAGTCCTCCTTGTGCGTGTAGCCGGGGTCGCGGAAGTGCACATGCGAATCGATCGCGCCCGGCAGCACATGCAGGCCGCTCGCATCGAAGCGGGCCATGGCCGGTGGCATCGCATCATCCGCCCCAACGGCTACGATCACCTCGCCGCGAACGGCCACCGATGCCGCGATGACTGCGCTGTCGGAGACGACGAGCCCGCCATGGATAACCAGATCAACAGGTTGTTGCATAACGCAAGATCCTTCGCAGTTTTGTAGTAGTTTGCTATGAAAAATCGACTGGCTGCGCCAGCGATTTTTTGCAAGTCAAGCCGCGCAAAAGCAGGTTTTTACTTTTGCCCGCCGCTACAGTCCTGCCCATCCGCCGTCGACAGGCAAGTCCACGCCGGTGATCTGGCGCGATACCTCGGAGGCCATGAACAGGCAGGCATTGGCCACGTCGGCGTCGACAGTGATGCGGCGCAGGGCGTAGTCGGCGGCGTGGCGGGTGGCGGCCTCGTCCGGCGTGATGCCCAGCTTTCTGGCCATGTCGGCGCATACCTTGTCGCGAAAGCGCGGGCCGTCCACCATGCCGGGGGCGACGCAGTTGACGTTGATGCCGTAGGGCCCGGCTTCGAGGGCGAAACTCTTGGTGATGCCGCGCAGGCCCCACTTGGAAGCTGAATAGGCCATGCGTCCGGCGCGCCCGCGCATGCCGAAAGTGCCGCCGACGTTGACGATCTTGCCGCTCTTGCGCTCGATCATGCCGGGCAGCACCGCGCGCATGGTGTTGAAGCAGCCCTTCATGTTGAGTAGGACGATCTCGTCAAACTCGTCGGGCGTGGTTTCCCATCCGGTCTTGCCGATCGGCCCGGAGCCGCCGGCGACGTTGACCAGGATATCGACCCCGTCGCCAAGCGCTGCGGCCTGTGCGGCGAGGCGGTCGCAGGCGGCCGAGTCGGTCACGTCGCACGCGACCACGATCGCCTTGACCCCGGCCTTGCGCGCCGCAGCGGCCACCGGTTCGATGGCCCCGGTGTCGCGCCCGGCCAAGGCCAGGTGCGCGCCTTCGCGCGCGAAGGCCAGGCTGATGGCGGCACCCATGCCCTTGGCGGGGCCGGTAATGATCGCCACTTTGTCCTTGAGTTGCAGATCCATGGTTATACGTCCTACTTTCCGGTAACCACAAGTTTGGAGAGGCGCTCGGCGCGCGGCGGCAGGAAGGCGCGCGAGAACACTTCCTCTTTGCTCGGCTTGCGCGTAAGCCCGTTGGCTTCGACTACCACGTTGATGGTCTTTTCCAGGCGCAGGTCGGTGACATCGCCGACGCCGATCCGCGCGATTTCGGGCGCGCTCATTTCTTCCTTGATGGTGGCCAGGAGGCGTTCCTTCTCGATCTCGCGCTTGACCAGGGGCTCGCGTTTCAACACCGTATCCATGCCCGCATCCGGGTTGGCCAGAGTGTCGCCGATGGCGCGGTTGATCGCCTTGAGCAGACCCTTGACCGCATTCGGATTGTCCTTCGCCAGTTGGCGCGAAACCACGATGGCGTTGCTGTAGAGGTCGAGGCCATGGTCGGCGTAGTTGATGAAGCGCAGGTCCTTTTCCGGATCCATGCCGAAGGCCTTGGCCGAGAACCAGATGGTGTTGATGTAGCCGAACACCGCATCAACCTGGCCCTGCTTCAACATCTGCTCGCGCAGGTTGGGCGTCATGTTGGTAATCTTGACCTTGGAGGCATCGATCTTCGCGGCCTTGGCGAATGCCGGGAAGAGTTTCAGCGCGCCGTCGTTGGCTGGGCCACCGATGGTCTTGCCTTCGAGGTCTTTCGGCGTTTTGATCGGGCTGTCTTTCTTCACCGCGATGGTGAATGGCGGCACGTTGTACATCATGAATACCGCCAGCGGCGCGTCGGCGGGCTTTTTCGAGACGATTTCCACCAGGGCGTTGATGTCGCCGAAGCCGACGTTGTAGGAGCCGTTGGCGACCTTGATGATGGACGCCGCCGAGCCCTCGCCCTGGTCGATCTCGACATCGAGCCCCTCGGCCTTGAAGTAACCCTTGTCCTGCGCGATGAAAAACCAGGCCTGCGGGCCCTGGTATTTCCAGTTGAGCACCATCTTTATTTTTGTCTGCGCCGCGGCCGCCGGCATGTAGGTGGTAAACGCGAGCGCACATGCGGCAAGGCTCGCGGCAAACAGACGATCGATCATTTTGGGTCTTCCAGGGATAGTGTGGCAGGCATGCAAGGAACGGTGCGCCGGACCGTGTCATGCATGATGGATGCCACGAGTGCAGCGCCGCCAGTGCTATATTTGCCATGCACCGTTCGTTTTTTTGCAACGCTCAGGCCGGCACGAGCGGCGTTTGGGAGACAGATTTGTCGCTGCAATACCTGCGCGTGTTCGGTTACATCGACGCGGTGGCGCGCGCCGGATCGATCCGCAAGGCGGCCGAGGCGCTATTCATCACGCCTTCGGCACTGGACCGCCGCGTTCAGGATCTTGAGAAGGAACTCGGCGCCGCATTGTTCGAACGCCACGCGCGCGGCATGCGCCTGACCGCCGCCGGCGAGCTGTTTGTGCACCATGTGCGTGCGCAACGCGCCGATTTCGGGCGCATCCAGACCGAGATCGAACATTTGAAAGGCATGCGCCGCGGCACGGTAAGCATCGCAGCCAGCCAGGCCCTGTCGTTCTCGGTTCTGCCCGACCTGATCAACCGCATGGGTGCGGCCAACCCCGGCATCGATTTCAGGGTGCGCATTTGCGACCGCCAGGCGGTGGTTTTGGCGCTGCGTGCCTTCGAGGCGGACTTGGGGCTGGTCTACAGCATGCAACCCGCAGCCGATCTCACGGTATTGATGCAGGTGGAGCAGCGCCTGTGCGCGGTGATGGCGGCCGGCCATTCGCTGGCGGCGAAGGCCGCGGTGCGCATGCGCGATTGCCTGCGCTACCCGTTGGCGATGCCGGATGCCACGCTCGGCGCGCGCGCGTTGCTGGACGGCTTTTTCGCGCACAGTTCATTGAAGCCCGAGGTCGCGCTGGAATCCAATTCGTTCGAATTGCTGCGCAACTTCGTGCGCTCGAACGACGCGGTGTCGTTCCAGATCCAGGTGGGCACCCCGCTCGGCCGCGATCAGGACGGCGTCACCGCCCGCGTGATCGAGGAGCGCGCCTTTCCGCGCCAGCCGCTGACGGTGGCGCAGTTGAAGGGCAGGCATTTGCCGCAGCCGGCGTTGCGCTTTCTGGCGGCATTGCGCGATACTTTGTAGCCGCGTCGCGACAGGCGACCTCGATTCCGGTTGGCCTGCAATTCGCTTTCACAGGTTCCCATGCATTTCTCGCTATCCGATCTTCGTCGCGTCGGCGCCATTCTCGCGGATGCTGCGCGCGTGGAGGTCATGCCGCTTTTCCGCCGCCTGGTACCCGACCGGATTCGGCAAAAAACCTCGGCCTTCGATGTCGTCACCCAAGCCGACGAAGCGGCGGAGGCGCACATCACGCGCGCGCTGCTGGCGGCGTTTCCGGGTGCGGTGGTGGTGGGCGAGGAAGCGGTGCACCACGACGCCGGGCTGCTCGATGCGATCGCCACGGCGGAACTTGCGTTCATCGTCGACCCGATCGACGGCACCAAGAATTTCGTCTCCGGCCTGCCGCTGTTCGGCGTGATGGCGGCGGCCACCACGCGCGGACGCGTCATCGCCGGCGCCATCCATGACCCGCTCCGCGGCGACTGCGCCTATGCGCTCGACGGCGGCGGCGCCTGGCTCGAGCATGCCGACGGCTCACGCAGCGCCATGCGCGTGGCCGCGCCGGTGCCGGTGGCGCAGATGGACGGCATCGTCGGCACCACCTTCCTGCCGGAACCGCTGCGCACCGAGGTCAATTCGCGCCTGTCGCGCCTGGCCACCACCACCTGGCTGCGCTGTTCGGCGCATGAATACCGCACCATCGCCGCCGGCCACTGCCACATCCTGTTCTATAACAAGCTCATGCCCTGGGACCATGCGGCCGGTTGGCTGATGCACCGCGAAGCGGGCGGCTACAGCGCACATTTCGACGGGACGCCTTATCTGCCCACCCATACCAGCGGCGGATTGATCTACGCACCGGATGAGGCGAGCTGGCATGCGGTGCGCGCGGCGCTGCTGGAGCCTTGAGTCTCAGAGCACGTGAATACTTCCACTGCGCGGCTCGACCTCGGGCCTGCGCCGTTACCCGTACGGAAGTACGGCTGCACTGCTCGACCCGACCTCGATCCGCTCGCTGCAAAATCTTCTTGGGCTTTGTCGCGGCGCGGCTTCCTCCGGACATGCGGCGCGCATGCTCGCGACGCCATCCTGGGCATGGAATGCGCACCGCGCTGCGCCTGACGATGCAATCGCCGGCGCGGGCGGCGTCGGCCGGAATTCGGCTTGATTGGCGCGCGCTCACTGCTTTACGCAATCGAAGCTTGCCGCCAAGCGAGAGGCAGCCGGTGATTTTTGCGTAGCGAATTCGAGGGCGGCTTTCTGCCGCGCAATACCGGCCCTACTCAGCCTTGATGCCCGCGAACTTGATCACCCTGGCCCACTTTTTAGTGGCTTCGGAGACGATCGATTCGAATTCCGCAGGCGAGCCTCCAAGCACTGTGCCGCCCAGCTCGACGATGCGGGTTTTGATCTTGCTGTCGGCGAGACCGGCATTGAGCTCCTTGTTGAGCATGGCGATGATTTCGGCCGGGGTGTTCCTGGGCGCGCCGATGCCCGCAAAACCGCTGGCCTCATAACCGGGCACGAACTCTCCCACCGCTGGAAGTTCCGGGAGCACGTCCAGGCGGGCCGCGGTCGTGGCCGCGAGGGCGCGCAGCTTGCGGGCCTTGATCAGCTGGATCGATTCCGACACGGGCGCGAAAACCACCTGCACGTGGCCGGCGATCAGATCGGCGACGGCCGGCGCGCCGCCCTTGTACGGGACGTGGACCAGATCGAGCCCGGTCATCATCTTGAAGAGTTCGCAAGCGATGTTTTGCGGGGTGCCCGCGCCCGCCGACCCGTAGTTGATCTTGCCCGGGTTGGCCTTGGAATAGGCGATGAACTCCGGAAGTGTCGCGGCGGGGACCGCCGGATTCACCACGACGCCGTATGCCAGCCGCGCGGCGCAGACGACAGGTGCGATGTCGCGGATGAAGTCGAAACCGGGATTGGTGTAGAGCGCGGCATTGATCGCATGCGGGTGCTTGCCTGCAAATGCCTGGCCCGTGCGGAACTCGCGCGATTGCGGTACGCCTGCGGTCATTCGTTCGGTATTGCCGGCCCGGATTCGATTCAGCGGTGCGCCGGTGATGACGTAGAAATTCCACGGTTGGGTATTCATCGACGACGGACTGCGCATCGCCAAGCCGATGATTTCCTCGATCAGCGCCCTGGGAACCGGGTCGGGTTTATAGCCCGTATGCTGCGCCGACCGATTACAACGTCATCAAACTGCATGGGTGGTGGCTCCCGGGATGGCCGGCAACGCCTCGATGGCTGCGGACATCGTGGTTACTCGCAGTACCGGCTTTTAGCCTGCGCAACAACTTGCCGCCGCCGACGCGTGGCGGCGTTCGCCTATTTTTTCTTGAACAGCGCCGCCAGCTCGCCGACGATGCCGCGCCGGAACAACAGCACGCAGACCACGAAGATGAAGCCGGTGACGATCGTGACCGATTCGCCGATGCTCTTGAACCATTCGAGGCCGGTGGTCGCAGCCAGCAGTTCGCCGAAATCGCCCAGCTTGTCTTCCAGACCCTTGACGATAAAGGCGCCCAGCACCGGCCCCAGCACCGTGCCCATGCCGCCCAACAGGGTCATCAGCACCACCTCGCCCGACATGTGCCAGTGCACGTCGGTGAGGGTCTCGAAACCCAGCATCAGCGTTTTGGTGGCGCCTGCCAGGCCCGAGAGGGCGGCGGAGATCACGAAAGCCAGGAGCTTGTAGCGGTCGACGTCGTAACCCAGGGAGATGGCGCGTGCCTCGTTTTCGCGGATGGCCTTCAACACCTGGCCGAACGGCGAGTGGATGGCACGGTGGATGATGAGAAAGCCGAGCACGAAAATCGCGAACACCACGTAGTAGAGGGTGCGGTCGTCGGCCAGGCTGATGCTGCCGAACAGCGTGCCGCGCGGCACCGCCTGCAGGCCGTCCTCGCCGCCGGTGAAGGGCGCCTGCAGGCAGAAAAAATACAGCATCTGCGACAGGGCCAGGGTGATCATCGAGAAGTAGATGCCCTGGCGGCGGATGGCCAGGCTGCCAACCACGTAGCCCAGGAGCGCACCGGCCGCCACGCCGGTCAGGAGGCCCAGTTCGGTGGGGAAGCCCCAGGCCTTGATCGCATGCCCGGCGGCGTAGCCGGCGCCGCCCAGAAAGGTGGCGTGGCCGAACGACAAGAGGCCGGTGTAGCCGATGAGGAGATTGAAGGCACAGGCGAAGAGCGCGAAGCAGAGCGCCTTCATCAGGAACACCGGATAGACGAAAAACGGCGCGACCAGACCCAGCAGGAGAAGGGCGGTGTAGAGGACGGCTTGCTTTTTCATTTTTCCCTGCCAAACAGGCCCGCCGGCCGCACCAGCAGCACGATCACCATGATGACGAACACGACCGTCGACGACGCCTCCGGGTAGTACACCTTGGTCATGCCCTCGATCAGCCCCAGGCCCAGACCGGTGAGGATGGAGCCCATGATCGAGCCCATGCCGCCGATCACCACCACCGCGAACACCACGATGATGAGATTGGAGCCCATCAGCGGGTTGACCTGGATGATGGGCGCGGCGAGCACACCGGCGAAGGCCGCCAGGCCAACGCCGAAGCCGAAGGTCAGCATCACCATCAGCGGTACGTTGATGCCGAAGGCCTGCACCAGTTTCGGATTCTCGGTGGCGGCACGCAGGTACGCGCCCAGGCGGGTGCGTTCGATCGCGAACCAGGTGGCGAAGCAGACGATCAGAGAGGCCACCACCACCCAGGCGCGATAGTTGGGCAGGACCATGAAGCCGACATTGGTGGCGCCGCGCAGCAGGTCCGGCACCGGATAGGGCTGGCCGGAGACGCCGAAGAAAGAGCGGAACAGGCCTTCGAGCATCAGGGTGAGGCCGAAGGTGAGCAACAAGCCGTAGAGGTGGTCGAGCTTGTAGAGCCACCGCAGCATGCTGCGCTCGATGATCATGCCGAGCACGCCGACCACCACGGGCGATACGACAAGCGCGACCCAGTAGTTCAGGCCGAAGACGGACAGCCCGATGTAGGCGCCGTAGGCGCCCATCATGTAGAGGGCGCCGTGCGAGAAATTGATGATGTTGAGCAGGCCGAAAATCACCGCCAGGCCAAGCGAGAGCATGGCGTAGAACGAGCCGTTGACCAGGCCCAGCAGAAGCTGGCCCAGCATGGCTTGCACGGGTACGCCGAAAATGTCCATTGGGTTTTATGTACTTCGTTGCGTTGCCCGGCAGACGCGCCGGGCAACGCAACGCCGTGCGGGCTACTTCTTGGCGATCATCGGGCAGCGCGAGGCCGACAGCGGCTGGTAGGCCTGCTCGCCGGGAATGGTCGCCCTGATGTGGTAGTAGTCCCACGGGTACTTCGATTCCGCCGGCTTCTTCACTTCCATCAGATACATGTCGTGGATCATGCGGCCGTCGGCGCGGATGGTGCCGTTCTTGGCGAACATGTCGTTGATCTTGGTCTTCTTGAGGGTCGCCATCACCGCCTCGGCGTTGTCGGTGCCGGCCGCGGCCACTGCCTTCAGGTAGGTGAGCGTGGACGAGTAGACCCCGGCCTGCACCATGGTCGGCATTTTCTTCATCTTGTCGAAGTAGCGGCGGCCGAACTTGCGCGTTTCTTCGTTGGTGTCCCAGTACCAGCCGTCGGTCAGGTACATGCCCTGGGTGGTGGCCAGGCCGAGCGAATGCACGTCGGTGATGAAAACGAGCAGGCCGGCCAGCTTCTGGTTCTTGGTGATGCCGAACTCGTTGGCGGCCTTGATCGAATTGATGGTGTCGCCGCCGGCATTGGCGAGGCCCACGATCTGCGCCTTGGAGGATTGCGCCTGCAGAAGGAAAGAGGAGAAGTCCGCCGCATTGAGCGGGTGGCGCACGGCGCCCACCACCGTGCCGCCGCCGGCCTTGACCACGTTGGCGGTGTCGGATTCGAGCGAATGGCCGAACGCATAGTCGGCGGTGAGGAAGTACCAGGACTTGCCGCCCTGCTTGACGATCGCGTTGCCGGTGCCATTGGCCAGGGCGTAGGTGTCGTAAGCGTAGTGCACGGTGTACGCATTGCAGTCTTCATTGGTCAGGCGCGTGCTGGCGGCGCCCACGTTCATGAGAATGCGCTTTTTCTCGCCAACCACCTTGGTGACGGCGATGCCGACGGCCGAATTGAGCGCGTCGGTGATCATGTCTACGCCCTGCTGGTCGAACCATTCGCGCGCCTTCTGGGCACCGACGTCGGCCTTGTTCTGGTGGTCCGCGCCGATGATCTCGATGTTCTTGCCCAGCACCTTGCCGCCGAAATCGGCCACTGCCATCCGCGCCGCTTCCACCGAGCCCTGGCCGCCGAGGTCCGAATACAGGCCCGACATGTCGGTGAGCACGCCGACCTTGACCACGTCGCCCGAAATGGCGCCGGCCTTGGCCTGCTGCTGCTGGGCCTCGACCGCGCCGATGGCCAGCAAGGCGGCACCGATGGCCGCCACGATTGATTTGCGTTTCATGATTTTGATCTCCATTTGAACTTCGAACTAGACACCCAGATACTCATGCAGCATGCCCATCTTCGCTTCCAGGTTCGCGCTGGCGAACCCTTCGACGATCCGGCCGTGCTCCATCACGTAAAAACGGTCCGCCAGCGGCGCGGCGAAGCGGAAATTCTGTTCCACCATCACCACCGTGTAGCCACGGGCCTTGAGCATGCGGATCATGCGCGCAAGCGCCTGCACGATCACCGGCGCCAAGCCTTCCGAAATCTCGTCCAACAAGAGCAGATCGGCGCCGGTGCGCAGGATACGCGCCACCGCCAGCATCTGCTGCTCGCCGCCCGACAGGCGCGTGCCCTGCGACGCGCGGCGCGCTTCGAGGTTCGGAAACATGGCGTAGATCTCGGCCACCGACATGCCACCGGTCTTGCCGATCGCGGGCGGCAGGAGAAGATTCTCTTCGCAAGAGAGGCTGGCGAAAATGCCGCGCTCCTCCGGGCAGTAGCCGACGCCCAGGCGCGCGATGCGGTGGGTCGACATCGCGATCGTCTCGGCGCCGTCGATGCGGATCGAACCCGAGCGGCTGCCGGTCAAGCCCAGGATGGCGCGCAGGGTGGTGGTACGCCCGGCGCCGTTGCGCCCGAGGAGCGTCACCACTTCGCCGCGTTCGACCTTGAAATCGACCCCGTGCAGGATGTGCGATTCGCCGTAGTGGGCATGCAGGCCCGCGACCTCGAGCAGGGTCTCAGCCATGCGCGCCTTCGAGCAGGGTTTCAACCATGCGAGCCTTCGAGCAGGGTTTCAGCCATGCGCGCCTTCGAGCAGGGTTTCAGCCATGCGAGCCTTCGAGTACCGCGTCGGCCGTGCCCATGTAAGCTTCCTTCACCAGCGGATTGGCCGACACCTCGGCATACGGCCCTTCGGCCAGCACCGCGCCGCGCTGCAGCACGGTGATGGTGTCGGCAATGGTCGCCACCACGTTCATGTTGTGCTCGACCATCAGGATGGTGCGATTGGCCGACACTTTCTTGATCAAGCTGGTGACACGGTCGACGTCTTCATGCCCCATGCCCTGGGTAGGCTCGTCGAGCAGCATCAGTTCCGGATCGAGCGCGAGGGTGGTGGCGATTTCGAGCGCGCGCTTGCGCCCGTAGGGCAGCTCCACGGTTACGCTGTCGGCCAGGCCGGTCAGGCCGACTTCGTCGAGCAACTCCATGGCGCGCGCATCGAGCTTGGCCAAGGCGCTCTCGGGCTTCCAGAAATGGAACGAAAGGCCGGTCTTGCGCTGCAGTCCGATGCGCACGTTTTCCAGCACCGTCAGGTGCGGAAAAACCGCCGAAATCTGGAACGAGCGGATGATGCCGCGGCGCGCGATCTGCGCCGGCTTTTCCGGCGTGATGTCCTGCCCGTTGTAGAGGATCGTCCCCGAGGTGGGAATGAGGAACTTGGTCAGCAGGTTGAAGAACGTGGTCTTGCCGGCGCCGTTAGGCCCGATCAGCGCGTGGATCTGCCCGCGCCTGACCTTGATGCTCACATCGTTGACCGCGACGAAACCCTTGAATTCCTTGATCAGGTTCCGGGTTTCGAGGATGTGGTCGCTCACGGGGCCGCGCTGGGAAATGGGACAGCCGACGATTATATAGGTCGGGCGGCCGCCTGATTTCCGGCGCAGGACCCGGCGCAGCGGTGGGGCAGTCGCGGGGCAGCGGCGGGGCGGCGATGGGGCGGCGTCGGGGAAGCGACGGGGCAGCGACGGGGCCCGGGATCTCGCGCCTGCGCGGTGGCCGAACCCGGCCCGGCAACGTCGGCTCGGCGAAAGGGCGAGCGCGGCCGCCTCAGCGCATCGATGAAGGCCGCACTGGCGTGGCGGAACCCGCCAGCGGATCATGCGCGGCCGCGGCTGCGAACCAGTCGCGCGCGCGCATGCCGGCAGCCGCCGCGCGCAACGAGGTCTTGATGCGCGGCACGCCGGCCGGCGGAAAGCCGACGATACGCTCGGCCAATGCAAATGCCCGCGCAGCCACCTGGTCGTCATCGACCACCTCGCAGGCGAGGTTCTGGCGCAGCATGGTGTCCGCATCCACCTTGTCGCCCACAAGACAGATGCGCGCGGCAGCGGCCTCCCCGTGCTTCAACACCAGCCAGGCGATGTTCTTCGGCGCCGTCATGCCGATCTGGATTTCGCCCACCTGGAGATAAGCGCTGCGACCGGCCACCAGCAGATCGCAGGCGATGGCCAGCGCCGCGCCGCCGTTGATGGCGTACTTCTCGAGCGCACCGATGATCGCCTTGGGCGATTCGATCAAGAGGCAATGCACCTCGTCCCAGGTGGCGCGAAACGTCGCAGCCCAGGGCGGCGGCGGGTCTGCGTTGAAGGCCTTGATATCAAGGCCCGAGCAGAAGGCCCCGCCGGCGCCACGCAGGACAATGGCGCGCACGGCCTCATCTGCATTCAATTCCGCCAGCGCCTCGCGCATGGCCGCGGCCAGCGTGCCCTCGATGGCGTTGCGCCGCTCCGGGCGGTTGAGCACCAGTTCGGCCCAGCCTTCATGGCGCTCGACGATCACTGCGTTCATCGCGTTCTCCCTCGATTCATTCGCCGCGCCGATTCTCTTGTGCGCTACGCGGCGCGCCTCGAACATAGCACGCTGGCGCGGCCCGCACGCCCGCACAAAAGGCTTCAGCAGTCCGCGCCGATGCGCCGGGAAAGCTGACCTGCCGCCAGGAGATGAGCTCCAGGCATGCCGGAATGATGTCGATTGCGTTTGCCGTCATCGTCCAGCATGTGCGCAGCCGGCAACCCGAAGGCAGGCAAGTCAAGCGGACTGCGCACGCCACCACCACCGATCTTCAGGACGTGCGTGTAGACCATCGTCGTCGCGACGTCCGCATGCCCCAGCAGTTCCTGCACCGTCCGGATATCGTAGCCGGCTTGCAGCAGCGTGGTGGCAAACGCGTGACGCAACGAGTGGACCGAAACCGGCTTCGCAATGGCCGCCTCCTGGCTCGCCCTTTTCATCGCGCGCTGCAGACGTTGCTCATACAGATGATGGCGACGCCTGATGCCGCTGCGCGGATCCACCGCGAGGAGCGGAGCCGGAAAAACCCAATGCCAGCTCCACGATTCCGCCGCGCGCGGATATTTGCGGGAAAGAGCATCGGGCATGTATACGCCGGGCCGCCCCGACTCCCTGTCAAGGCGCCAAAGCGCCCGCGACTTCTCAAGCTGCCCGCGCAGCGGCTCGGCGAGCGCATCCGGCAACATCACCACACGGTCTTTCCCGCCCTTGCCCTCGCGCACAATAATCGCCCGGTGATCGAAATCAACATCCTTGACACGCAGCCGCAAGCCCTCCATCAAGCGCATGCCGGTACCGAACAGCAGCCAGCCGACCAGCGAGACATCGTCTGGCAACAGTGCGAGGAGCCGATGTACTTCATCCCGCGTGAGGATGACCGGCAACCGCTTGCGTTGCGCCGGCCGCCCAATTTCATTGAGCCAAGGCAACTCGACATCGAGCACGTCGCGATAGAGGAACAACAACGCGGAAAGGGCTTGATTGTGCGTAGACGCCGATACCCCACGACCGGTCGCAAGGTAGGTGAGATACGCCTCTATCTCCGCAGCGCCCATGCCGGACGGATGGCGCACGCCATGCCAACGAATGAAATCCCGGACCCAATATACGTAAGCACGCTCTGTGCTCAGCGCATAGTGGAAGTAGCGGATGCGCTCACGAAGTTGATCCAGCAACCTGGTAGCGCGCAATGGCGGCTTTTCCCGCTGGCGCGCAGGCGCAACACGTGCAGGTCGGTTAACGTGAGAACTGTACATAAAAACAGTATATGTGAAATCGGGAAGAATGGAAACCCCTTCGATTCGTGTCGCAAGATTAATGTCGCCACGAAGAAGATTGACCTGTCTCACGCAAGTCATTAGCATATGGAAGTGCGCACAAAACTGGTGCGCTTGCAGGGTTTGTCGGGTTTTTATCAATGTTGAAAAAGCGGATGCTTGCTTGGGAGATGTTGATGGTCAATGGTTTCATCGCGGAATGTGCGCCGTGTATCACGTCAGCACATTTTTATTTGACTGATACAACACGTTAGGCGTCATGAAGAAGACGCACCGCGGACGCACCCATGAGCAGCGACCTTCCTGAGATAGCCGCTCGTCCTGCCCCAGATAAG
>ENA-ORBV01003179-ORBV01003179.1-microbial-mat-metagenome-genome-assembly--contig:-NODE-3179-length-33347-cov-42.223024_pt1 | contig 33347 bp, 26 predicted proteins | sample MGYA00237777_ERZ505514 | MGnify/ENA primary metagenome ERZ505514 (study PRJEB26160, sample SAMN06269048) | microbial mat metagenome | isolation source: Oligotrophic lake microbial mat | place... | reverse complement strand
TTAAATGTAGGGCAGTTGTCCCTTTGTCGCGGCGCTCACATTGGCTATCACGTCGGCAATTGTCGCGCACAATTTGTCAAAATACGCAGCGCCCTTCTCGGCCGTTGCTGCGGAAGGGTCGCCGCTGCCCGTGTCCGGGTGCGTTTTGCTCCACGGCCGCGGGGTCCACACGCCGGGGGATGCAAGGCCTTCGATCTCAAATGCGACCCGCGCACCGGCCCCGGCCTGATCCATCCGCACCCACTGTGGGCAGAGGTGCAGGCAAAGGCTGGTTTCCATTTCGTCGGCGTGATCCCCTTTGTTTTGAATCGACGCATCATGCGGATAAGGGTGCAGTTGGTAGAAGTTAACGAGCACGATGAGGACGCCAAACTCGCCTTGAAGGTCGCGAATGAGCGGCTCAAATTCGTTCCCGCCGTGACCGTTGACGATGATCAGGCGGTCGATTCCCTGCTTCGCCAACGATCGCACCACGTCGCGCAAGATGGCGAAGGCCGTCGTGGTTGTGATGCTGATGGTTGCGATCTGATCGAGTTGCTGTTCATCATTTCCGAACGGAATCGTCGGCATTACGATCGGTTTTGCACCCCTCAATCGAGCCATCTCGGCCGAACGGATGGCCATGTGCGTTGCCTCAATCACATCGGTGCCGTGCGGAAGGTGATAGCCGTGCGCTTCGGTAGCGCCCCACGGCAGCACCGCGACGTTCGGGCGGTCCTCCAGCAATTGCCGGTAATTGGCCTCCAGCAGCACGAACGGCCGCGGCGCGGATGAATCGGTCAACATCTGATGCAGTATACGCGCATCAACCGGTTCCGATGATGTCGATGTGGCGGTCGTTGATTTCGTTCACCGAAAAGCCGTACAGGTCCGCTTGCGCAAGCTGCGACCGAATCTCGACGGCGGAATAGGCCGAGAGCAACGAGCGGTAAAACTCTTCCTGCAGCAGTTTCGTCGCGGTGGCAGCGTGAGTAGCGACAATTCGTCTGGCGACGACTTGGCTGGCAGGCCGGTAAAGGTCACGGAAGAAAATCTGCGCGCCGGGTTTAGCGATTCGCTTGACCTCTCGCCACATCGCCTCGGCGTCGGTGATGTGATGCAGGAGGCTGTTGGAAAAGATCACGTCGAACCCGCCCGTTGCAAGTGGAAGCGACTTGGCGTCGCCAATGGTCCAGACGATTCGATCCGCCACGCCCGCCGATTGTGCAGCATTCGCGGCCCAATCAAGCATGGGCTTGCTGGCGTCGATGGCGGTGATGTGCCACATTGGTTGTGCCTTGGCGGCACGAATGGCGATATCACCCGGCCCGCACCCCAGATCAACCACGGCCGCGTTCAGGCGGCCGCCAGTTAGTTCACACAACCGCTCGACGAACCGCTGATTGACCGCCGCAAAGTCGGCCTGAGCGTATGCGCGCACTTCGTCGGCGAGGTCCATTAACTCAGGCTCAGGCGATCGTTCCATGCTCATGGTGGTGGAGTTTCTGCCGCCACCTGCCGCTGCCGGGCCGCCTCAGCGTACTGCCAGGCGACGCTTGCGCGCAACAGCACAACAAACGTGAACACCCCCAGCGTGGTTCCCAGCGGTACGCTAAGGCAGTTGACGCCGGCCAAAATCAGCGAGAGCATCCGCCATTTGCGTTGTCGCATTCCACGCGCAGAAAGAAAATTCAGCAGCGCCAGTGTCCAACCGAAAAGGCACGCCAACACGCCGATGCCGATGAAAATGTAACCCACCTCCGGCGGCATCTCATTCTGGCGGTTGGAACTGGTGAACGTGCCCCGGGCGATCATTACCCCGAGTACAACATAAATGATCGGGAAAAACGCAAGCAGCGCCAGCAAACCCGCCCATATGTAATGGAAGATTACAAGCAGGTTAATGTGCGAATCATCGTTGGCGCGTTGTTGATCGTAAGATGCGTAGCCAACTGGCGCATAGGCAATCGGCATCGGCGGCTGCGGCGGAAATGGCGGGGGAGTTATATGCGTCATCGTTCGTCAATCAGTTCAATCAGCTTGACGCCCATGGCTTTGGCGACCTTTCGCAATGTTGCTACACTGGAGCGGTCGGGGTCTTTGAAAATGCGGTTGATGACCACCGGCGAAACACCCACCCGGCGAGCAATTTCTTTCTGGGTCAGGTTGAGCTGGAAGGCGAGCCATTTGAGGCGAGAGGCGGCGAATCGCGCCGGTGCACCCTCGTCAAAGACATACGATACATTCATGTCGGGAAAGCGCTTTGCTTCTTCGCGTTCGAGGGCACCAAGCCTTTCAGCCTCTTCCGAAGAAAGCTTTTCCAATTTGCCTAGAGGCGGCGGTGTCCCCCACGATCGCAATTCTTTAGTAAGCGCGCCGGGCAACAATTTTTTACGCCCGCGGTAGTACGGCGGAACCGGGAGTGGAAGCTCCTTTACCCGTTTAGACATCGTTTTCGTCATTCCACAATATTAACTTATAAGCTAATTATTGTCAATCCGAAGATTTTGGATAATGAGGCAACGCGATACGAAACAACTCCACTCTATCGAAGTCGGCTTTGAGAAAGTACAGCCGGACATTTGCCGGTGGCGGCATCTCATATCGCAACTGCGTGCCAATCGGCGTTCGATCAAAAGCGCCAGCATCAATAAGCCGCTGCCCGGTTTCCCCCACCGCCCAAAGCATCTTTTGCCTGGAAGCCGATAAGTGTGACCAGGAGCGCCATGCCCGCAGTGCCTGTCCGGAAAGTTTGATCTGCATCATGCCTCGTCCTCCCCGTGCACCAAATCCTCCATCGTCTCCCGCCGCCGGATGATCGTGTACGTGCCGCCATCCACCAGCACCTCCGGCGGGCGCGGGCGGTTGTTGTAATTACTGGCCATCGCAAACCCATAGGCGCCGGCGGTGAAGACGGCGAGCAAGTCGCCGCGCTTCGTGGGCGGCAGGGGTCGATCGATCGCAAGATAATCGCCGGTTTCGCAAACTGGTCCGACAATGTCGACTACTTCGCCGTCCGTCGGCGAAACGTCTTTTGTGCGCGACCCTGGCATGTCCTCATCGCGAATACTCGTCGGCCAAATGTGGTGATACGCCTCGTACAGCGTCGGGCGGATCAGGTCATTCATGCCCGCATCCACGATCACAAACTTCTTCCGCCCGCCGGTCTTTCGGTACTGCACGCGCGTGAGCATGATGCCGGCGTTGCCGGCGATATATCGTCCCGGCTCGAAAGCGATTTTGTACGGCTTGCCTGAAAGCAGCGGAACAAGCGCTTTGGCGTGTTCGGATACGGGCTTGGCTTGATCCGGCGACGTGTAGTTCACCCCAAACCCGCCGCCGACGTCGAACCATTCGATGGTGTGGCCGCGCGCCGTCAATCGATCGATCAATTCAACGACCTTCTTCACCGATTCAACATACGGCTGAATCTCCAGCACCGGCGAACCGATGTGCGTGTGAATACCCGCCAGACGGAAGTGTTTGAGTGAGCGATACTGCTCAAAGACGCGCTCGGCGCGATCGATATCCACGCCGAACTTGGTTTCCTTTTTGCCGGTTGTGGTTTTTGCGTGTGTTTTCGGATCGACGTCCGGGTTGACGCGCAGTGCGCCCACTGCCGTCTTGCCCAGCCGGGCGGCGACGCGGTCGATATTCTCAATTTCTTCTTCGCTTTCACAGTTGAACGCCGCGATGCCCGCGTTGATGCCTGCTTCAATTTCGCCGTCGCTCTTTCCCACGCCGGCGAAAATGATCTTGGCCGGCTCGCCGCCGGCCTGCAGGGCGCGGTAAAGCTCGCCGGCGCTGGTCACATCAAACCCGCAACCTTCGTGTGCGAGCATCTTCAGAATGTTGATGTTGCCGCAGCACTTGATCGAATAGCAGATGGTCGCATTCAGTGGCCTAAACGCGTCGGCCAACTGATGGTAGTGGCGCAGAAAGGTTGCCTTCGAGTACACATACGCAGGCGTACCCACCTCGGCGGCGATGCGCTCGACCGGCACGTCTTCGCAGTAGAGTTCATTGTTGCGGTAGTGAAAGTGATCCATGTAATCGGAGAAGATAGCGGCAGAATTGCCAACGACACAGCCGCTGTATCAAGGTTTAGCTACCGATCGCCGCACGCATCCAGCGCCCGCCACACTTCGGCCATGTGGCGGACGTGCGTCATGTGGGCCTGCGCGTCTTCGCCGTGATAGCCCCAGACGTGAAAATGGCCCAGGTCGGCGCGGTAGGCGATCGGGTATTCGGGGTCCTTCGCCGCTTCGGTTTCGTTCAGTTTGATGGCGGTCACGGGTGCACCCACGATGTCAATCAGCGCCTTCGCGCACGCGGCCGTGTTGGCGTAGCCGGTGGGCACCATGGAGTGGGTGAGCACAAACGTTTTTTCGCCTTTCGCGGCCAGATCGATGAACTTTCGCCACGGGCCGATGTTCTCCTCCGCCGGGCGGCTGGTGGCGCCGGGTTGGGTGCTGGCAGGTTCCCAACTCGCGTACAGCGAATCGCACAGAATGATTCGGCGCATGAGGTTGATGTATCGATCCTGTTCCACCAGTTCGCGAACCGCCCCGTAGCCGGCGCTGAAGCTGGTGATGTCGATCTGCGTTACCCGCGCGTCCGCCGGCCCCATGCGTTCGCCCAGCGTGCTTTCGATGAGCTTGACGATCCGATCAAACCGATCGACATCAAGGAACGGCTTGCGATACGTGCTCGATCCTTCGCCCAGTGCAAACATCGCCAGCGGCTCGTTCAAACCCCGGCGCAAATGTTCATCGAGAATGAACCAGTAAACCGTGTGAAAGTGTACAGTGAGATTGATGCGCCCGTCTGCTGCGATGTGATATTCAGGTGGAATGAAAAGTTTGAACTTCACATCGCCGTCAACCAGATCAATCATCTCGCCGGCCGGTTGCGTGGCCGGCGGGGCGATCGTCCGTTTAGGCATCGCGGGGGGCACAGGTTTGCGGCCCATCGCAACAAGCTCATCATGCGAAGGCGCGGCCGTGCAAAGTGTGGTGAAGAGAAGAATTTTCAGCAGCATCACTGCATACTAACCGGATCGCCTTCCCTGCGCACTGTGCGTACAATTGAGCTTATGTCAGTTAATCCTATCAGCAGCCAAAAGGTCCCCACTTCAGTCGGAAGCCAACGCGTTCAAAAAGTGATTGCCTTAGTCGGCCATTGCGGGCCGGATATGTCGTACCTGATGCTCGCGGCGAAGAAGGCCGTCGACGGCGTTGTGATCGAGCGGATCAACGACGAATCATCGTTGCAGAAGTTTCTCACAGGCGACACCGGGTTGATGCTGGTCAACCGCGAACTCGATGGCGATTTCGGCGACAAAGGCGGTGTCGAATTGATTGGCCGGGCGTTTGCAATCAATCCGCGCGTCATGTCGATGCTTATCAGCAATTACCAGGACGCCCAGACCGCCGCGGTGAAGGCGGGGGCGCTGTCGGGGTTCGGCAAGCGAGATATCGGCTCGGCGAAGGTGCTGGAACTGCTGAAGAATGCGTTTTAATAGCGGATGAGTGCAGATAAACGCAGATAAGAAAGAGGGTTACGATTTTCCTTCCTATCCGCGTTAATCTGCGTTCATCAGCGGCTAACCTTGGTGGAAGTTGCCACTTGCGCCGAAATCCGTAATCTTTCCGCTCCCGCGAAAGAGGTAAAGATCGATGGCCAAGGCTCGAGCGATTGTGAAGCGCCGCAAGGCGGTGCGAAACATCAAAAAAATTACCAAGACCATGCAGATGATCGCGACGGCGAAGTTTCAGAAATCGCTGAAGCGGGCTGTCGGCTCGAAGCCCTACACACAGAAGCTGCGCGAAGTCGCCGCCGAAGTGGTGAAGGGTGCCGGCGAGGTAAATCATCCGCTGCTGCGTCAACCTGCTGAACTCAAGGCAGGCTCGAAGGTTGCCATCATCGTCATCACGAGCAACCGGGGGCTGTGCGGCGCGTATAACGGGCACGTGCTTCGCGCGTCTTTTGGGTTCGTGAAGAAGCACGTCGCCAAGGGATGCCAGATCGATCTTTATTCTGCGGGCAAGAAGGGCAACAGCTTCTTTAAGTTTCAGAAGGTTCCCATCGCGCAGTTGGTAACGGTGTCCGATCCGCCGAAGTATGCCGAGATCTACGACTTAGCCGAAAACCTCATGGCCCAGTTCGCCGACGGTAAACTCGATGCCGTCTACGTTGCATTCATGAACTTCATCAGCACCGGCGTGCAGAAGGCCGCCGTCAATGCGCTGCTGCCGGTGAGCGGCATTCAAGACGTGACCGAGGGCCTCGCGCGCGAATCCGCCGAAAAAGAAGCGCAAGCGAAGGCCGGCGTGATGGACACCAAGCGCCGCGGCGACGACGTGAAGGTGGATGCCGTCGAACACACCAAGAGCATCTACGAGTTCTCCCCGTCGCCGGAAGAACTGCTGGGCGAACTACTTCCGCTGGCGGTGAAGACGTCGCTTTTTCAGGCGTTCCTCGACGCCGCCACCAGCGAGCACGTGGCCCGCATGGTGGCCATGAAGAGTGCGACCGATAACGCCGACAAGATGCAAAAGGCGTTAAGCATGCAGTACAACCGCGCCCGCCAGAGCCAGATTACGACAGAACTGTCGGAAATCATGGGCGGCGTGGAAGCGATGAAATAGTCGCAGAGCGAGTCGCGAGGAATGAGTGCCGCGTACGAAGCGATTCTGTTCCATCGTCGCTACTCATTCGTTGTTACGGGTGTGGGCACTGGTCCGTCACCCCTTTGCCCTTTCATCAAATCCGTCGCAACCTGACCACGGTCCAATATTCTCTGCCGCCGCAGCACAGGTCGGGGCGATTTTCTTTATTGTGCAGGTGAATCGCTGATCCGGCTCGTCGATAGCAGGGGTGATGAAGCATATCAGACTCCTCGCAATCACTGCCGGCCTCTGGGCTGCAACCCACGGCGTTCCAACGGTTGCCGGCCCCGATGCTCCCGAAGGCTGGACCGCCGCCGTTAACGCGCTGACGGTTTCGTTGACGCAACGGGTGACGCCCGAGGTGCTGCGCGCATCGTTTTCCGAGCGATATGCCAGCCAGACCCTCGATGGCAAAACCGCCGGCATCGAACTACTGGCACCGATCCTGTCGCAAGTTGATTGGGTGCATCAACTGACTTACAAAACCACGCCCGATACGCTCGCGGCCGACATGGCGGCGGCGGTGGCGTCGTCCCCGTTGCCGGATGATGTAAAGAACTACCTCACCCCCGGCGGCGAGCAGCCCGAGCGCACCGCTAACGTCACCGCCATGAAATGGATCGCCCAACACCTCCACGCCCGCGCCGACCAACCGGTCGCCGTCATCCTGGCCCACGCTCCGCCAGTGCAGGCCGATTCCGATGATGCGAACCACGGCCGTGTCATTGTCATTCTGGTGGCGGGCGAGCTTGTCACACGCGAGCAGTACCGCTTCAAGCAGGTGGCGTTCGGCGAGTTCACGCCGACGAAGTGATGCGTTACGCTATGGGCATGGTTCGCATCTCGGTCGCAGTCCTGCTTCTCATCGCATCACACGCTTTCGCATGGGGCGGCAAAGAGCACGTGCAGCTCACGCGCATCGCCGCCCAGCGATTGATGGATGATCCGCAGACGCCGCCGGCGATGAAGTTGTGGCTGGCCGACATCATTCCTCAAAAGCTCGCCGCCGCCGCCGAGCGAGATTTCATGCTCAACGCCAGCGTGCAGACCGACCTCAACCGCTCCGGCGGCGGGGTGTTGTATTGGGTGATGGAACCGGACGACGTGGCGCAGAATGGCGCGCGGGGTGCGAAAGTCGAACCCTTCGGCGTGCACGAACGCCTCATGCATTTCATCGATCTCGAACTCTTCGTGGCCGGCAGCAAACAACGGAAGTATAAAGATGATCTGAGCGCCAAGCCGCTCATCGAAGACATCCGCCGCGATTGGAAAGACGAGCGCTACATCCAGTCCGGATACTTGCCGTTTGCCACCGAACACGCGTATCAACAATTGGTGAGAGCCATTCGCGAGAACCGTCTGAAGCCGTCAGATGGCCTCGGCGCACGGGACGATCAATCGGCGATGCGCTGGGCCGGCTATCTGGCACACTATTTACAGGATAACACGCAGCCACAGCATGCCACGGTCGATTACAAGAGCCAATCATACTTCGGCAGCAAACGCGGCGCGCCCAATATCCACTCCGAAATGGAATGGCGAATGGTGGATGATGCCAGGCAGAACTTCCCAGAACTTCGCGCCGAATATTGGGATGCGTTCACGATTGCGCTAAAGGAATTCAAAGATCCGATCACAACCGATGATGTGTGGCGCGCGTCGATCGAAGTGAGTTTCATCAGCTACGATGCGCTTCCACTGATCGGTCAAGCCGCGTTAGCGGCGGCAACGAAAGCTTCAGACGGTGCCTACAACATTGATACCGTCAAGTTCTTCTCCCATACCGGAATCGTCGACGGCCAAGAAATGTCGCTCCTCCAACTCAAAGCCCGCCAGCAGGCCTGGGCCGTAAAGCGGACCCAGCGTATGTGGCTTGCCGCTTGGATCGAAGCGAAAGGGAATAACTGAACGGCCAACGACTGCGCGTCAGCGTTGAAACGAAAAAGAGCGTGCCGGTCGAATGAAAGCTGCATTAAGCGGCTTCAATTGCCCGGCACGACTCAATTTTGTGTAACGGCACTATGTTGTTACTTGTTGAGTGATTCGTTTCGAGCGTTCTCGTTGGCGCGGTCCAGCTCGCCACGATCGCTGTATGGCCGTGTGGGTTGCGTTGTCGGCAGTATCATCGCATCGGCTTGGGCAGTGTAATTCTCACCCTGGCGAATTTTGGCTTCGCCTTCGGCAACGAGATTTCGTCCTTCCAATGCATTGCCTTGATCACTAATTGCCTTTCCGCGCGCTACCATTCCGCGGCCATCAACGATCATACGTTCGCCTTTTTGCATCAGCTCGGCCTTCTGCTTCATTGCATTGGCGCGTTGTTCAACCAATTGACCTTCGGTCGAAGCCATGGGAGCCTGCGGTGTTCGCGAACAACCCAAGCCGGCGTAGCCTACCGCCAAAAAGGTGCTGAAAACGGTTGTGGAAAAAGTTCGAAGCATTTCTTGATCCTTCGGCCCGGGGCCGGTTAACGGTTATTCGATCTGGCTTTGCGACATCAGCAATGCCGAGTGAGCATCTTGCCGCTGCACGCAATTGAATGGTATCTGGCAATAGCTGAAGTGAATCGCCGATTTAGCAGAAGGGCCGCGTAAGGGAATCCACCTTTTAACCATCCGGAGCGGCGGGCGGGGCTCGCTTGGATCGATGAAAATAACCGGCGGTCTTGGCGTCTTTATGTCGGCAACCTTTTTGACGGCGGCTTGCCGGCTCGCGACGGAATCTTCGTCGCAGGCGATTATTGTCCGCCGGATTACAGCGGTAGAACCGTTTATCGAAACAAACGTTGACGCTGTTGCGACGTGTACGAGTGGGTCGCAGAACGTGGTGTAGACTTGCAAAGTGTTCGGATTCCCGCCAGGCGGGCGATGCGCATGAACCAATTCCTGCGCAAAGTACAAGCAGGCTGCAGAGACGATCCTCAAATCGCTCGCGTCGACCGCATACCTGGCCGAAGGTTCCGTCAGTCGCGGGGTGCTGCTGCACGGCGTGCGCCATTTCGCCCAGGGAACAGTCGACAATTCGCTCATCTACGGCGATTACTACTTCCTCGAAGCGATGAACCGTTACAGCGGTATTATTGTTTGAAATCTGTATCAAGGTGGGGCAGATATTCCTGTCTGCCATGGCGTTCCACGCCACCCAAAATGCCGCATCGCATGGAATGCGATGGCAGACACGAATGTCTGCCCCACCGGCCAAATGCCAATCAATCCACGTTTCAGTTATCCTCCGCCCACTGTGTCCACCGGCGGCGCCATCTCGGCCGATCAGCTTACGCAGTTGCTTCAAGTGACGCGCATGCTCGCGGTCACCACCGATCTTGATGCACTCCTGCAACGCATTGCCGAGGCCGCTTGCGCCATGCTGGATTGCGAGCGCGCCAGCATTTTTCTGCACGATGTCAACACGAACCAACTGTGGACCAAGATCGCCATCCTGAGCAAAGAAATTCGCGTGCCATCCACCGCGGGCATTGTTGGAGCGGCCTTTACTTCGAATCAGCTCATTCATGTCCCCGACCCGTACAACGACCCGCGATTTAACTCCGAGCCTGATCGGCGCAGCGGATTCAAGACGCGGTCGCTGCTGACCATTCCAATGGATGATGTGAGCAAACAACCGGTCGGCGTGCTCCAGGCCGTGAACCATCGCGACGGGCCGTTTGATGAAACCGATCTGCCGCTGGCGCAGCTGCTGGCCGATCAAGCGGGGGTCGCCATTCAACGATACCGGTTGCAGCAGGCGGCGGTGGAAGGGGCGGAACTGCGCCGCGAGATGTCGCTGGCGCGAGAAGTTCAGCAGGCACTGATACCGATATCGCCGCCGATTATTCCAGGCCTCATTTGCGCCGGTTACACCAAACCCGCCAGCATCACCGGCGGCGACGGCTTTGATTACTGGCAACTTGCCGACGGCCGGCTCGGCCTGTTCGTCGGCGACGCCAGCGGGCACGGCATCGCGCCGGCGCTGGTCGTCTCGCAGGCACGCACCCTCCTGCGTGCGTTGGCCGAACTCGACGGCGATCCCCACGCACTCATGTGCCGCGTGAACACACGCTGTACGCAAGATATGGCGGCGGGGCGTTTTGTCACCATGTTCGTCGGCGTGATGTCACCCGAAGGCCTGCTGCACTGGAGCAGTGCAGGGCACGGCCCGATCCTGCTGCAACGCGCGCCCGGCGCACCGGTGGAAGAACTCGAACCTCCCGGCCCGCCGGTGGGCGTGATGGAGCCGTTTATGGGCGAAGCGGTGGAACCGATCCAGATTCAACGCGGCGGGCGGCTGGTCATCCTCAGCGACGGGTTGTTCGAATCATTTAACCCGCAGGGCGAACTGCTCGGTGTCGAGCCGATCGTCGAAGTGATGAAGTCAACGACCGATTCTCCCGAATCCCTCATCGCCGCGTTGCGTAAACTTGCCATCGATTGGCAAACCAACGACGAACCCAAAGACGATCAGACGGCGGTGGTGGTGCAGCGGGTGTAGGTTGTGGGTTGTGGGTTGTGGGTTGTGGGTTGTAGGTCGTTAGTTGTAGGTTGTTGGTTGTGCGTCGGATTGCGCGATCGTATGCGTTCGGCACACACTGGAAATGAAATGAACGCGACTAACAATGCTCAACCTGCAACTAACAACCCACAACATACAACATACAACCTACAATCTACGACCCGCCGCCCACAACCCGCACCGCTCCGCGATCGCCCTGGCAATATTAATATTCGCCGCCCTCTCCATCTGGCAAGCCGTCGCCAGCGAGGGATTTCTCGAAGCCGACGGCTGCACGCATTACATGTATGCACGGTGGGCGTTCACTTACCCCGTCTACTTTGTCGACATCTGGGGCCGGCCGCTCAAAACGCTGCTCTACGCTCCGGCGGCGGCAACGATTGGATTGATCGGCGTTCGGCTGACTTCGCTGGCGGTTGCGATCGGCATTGCGTTCATCGCCTATACCATCGCACGACGGCAGAATTATCGCTGGCCGGCGCTGGCGCTCATCTTCACGCTCGCTCAGCCGCTGCTGTTTCTGCATTCGTTTTCAGAACTGACTGAATTGCCATTCGCCATGTTTTTGGGATTAGCGTTTCTCGCGTACCAGCGAAAGGCGTGGTGGGCGGTCACGCTCATCGCCGGTTTCCTGCCGCTGAGCCGGCCGGAAGGCTTCGGGTTTATCGGACTTACGGCCGTGCTGCTGGTTTGCCATCGAAAGTGGTTTTGGCTGCCGCTGTTGTTTGTGCCGGTGATGGGCTGGCAAATCGCCGGTGCCCTTATGTATCGCGAGCCGCAGAACTGGTGGAACTGGCTTCCGAAGCACTGGCCATACGCGGGCGACAGCCTTTACGCCAAGGGGTCGATCGGCCACTTCGCGGGCCTTCTGCCGGCGGTGGTGGGGCCGATTCTGTTTCCGTTTGTGCTGATTGGGTTGTGGCGGAGTGGCAGCGCGTGTCATCCCGAGCGTACTCGCGACAGACCTGTTGGTTCGAGCGATGCAATGTCGCCGGACGACGTGGCAAAGGAAAGCGCTTCGCCGGGTAGGTCCCTCAGTCGGTTAGGTTTCTTCGGGATGACAATCGCGCGCTTCCGCGAATCGCACGCATTGAGAATTGATGTGTTGATCGCCGTCATCCCGTTGATGATCCTCGTCGGCCACAGCGTGCTTTACGCGCTGGGCAAAATGGCCAGCAACGGCGAACTGCGCTACATGCTGATCGTCGCCCCGTTCTGGGCGCTTTTGGCAACGCGTGGTTGGGAATGGGTGTGGGAACGGTGGATTGAACTGCCGATTGCCGATTGCCGATTGCCGATTGAAAGACCGACGAATGAGACATTCAGCCGCGAAGCGGCGGCAGAGAGTAGCCTGGGGCGTAAGCCCCAGGAAAGCGTCGAATCAAACGAAAGACCCGACGGGGCGAAAGCAGGCCACGAAAAGTTGCCGATCGCTTCTGTCGCGCCTGCGGGGCTTGGCGCGACGCCGGGCCAACCCGGGGCTGACGCCCCGGGCTACTCTCTTACGACGCTTCGCGGCTGGAAATCACGGCTTCGCGACTGGCGTTCCCCCTTCCGCTGGGCCGCCGTCGCGGCGATCGCGCCGGTGTTCGCGAACCTTGGCTATAAGGTGCTGCCGTTGGTGCAAACCGAAGATTGGAAGACGGCGGCGCGGATTGCCGATTGGTACAAAACGAGCGGAGTGGCGAAGGATTATCCGTACATGATGGCGGCGCATCCGGGGGTGACGTACGCTCTGGATCGCGCGCCACTTGATCCAATGTTTATTGAGTGGAATCGCCAGAATGTCCTTGACCGTCCCAATGGCACTATTGTCGTTTGGGACTGGGTTTACGGCATGCATAACGCCGATAAAAGTAAGTCAGTTGAGCGCGTTCCAATAGGCAAGAACTGGTGGATTCCTGACTTCGAAGTAGAGGACATGTTGATTCCGCCCGACGGTCGTACTCGAACTGCAAAGTATGGTGGCGAGCACCCAAGTTGGGGGATATTCTTTAGCCCGCAGACAATCTCCGAACACGCTACGCCAACGAAGCGCGAGATTTGGTTCCGGGTGAAGAAATGGTAACTCGATCGGGTGCCACTGCATGACTCTCAGGTCATGCAGTGCGCAAACCGTGATTGACCGCAGTACGAATCCGCACGACTTGGCCTGAGAGCCAAGTTCGTGGCACCCACTGTCAAATTCTTAACTTTGTGATCTTCCGTCGTGCCTTCGTGTCTTGGTGGTTCAACCGCTTACGACACAAACCGTTCTACCGCGAGCATTGCGTCAACATCCGTCATCTGCTTCGGCGGATGTTTCATGCACCAGGCGCACGCGGGATCGATCGGGCCGGCAAGCTTGCGATCCAACGCAATTTTCGCCAGCCGAATCGCATCCATCACGACGGCGGCGGAGTTGGGGCTGTCTTCCACGCTCAGGCGCAGTTCGAGGTTCATCGGCACGCCGCCGAAGCCGGTGCCTTCGATTCTGATGAAGCAGACTTTGTTGTCCTTCTGCCACGGCACAAAATCGCTCGGCCCGATGTGAACATTTTCGGGGTTGATCGGCACATCCAACTGACTCGTAACGGCTTCGGTCTTGCTCTGCTTCTTGTGAGTCAGGCGCGCGCGGTTAAGCATGTTGAGAAAGTCAGTATTCCCGCCGGTGTTGAGCTGGTAGGTGCGATCGACCCTCACGCCGCGGTCGGCGAGCAATCTTACGAGGGTGCGGTGGGTGATGGTTGCGCCGACTTGTGCCTTGATGTCGTCGCCGATGATCGGCAGTTTGCGATCGATGAACCGCGCGGCCCAGATGCGGTCGCTGGCGATGAAGACGGGAATGCAATTGATGAACGCGACGCCGGCATCAAGGCATGCCTGCGCAAAATGCTCGGTGGCTCTCTGCGAGCCGACGGGCAGGTAGTTGATCAGTATTTCGGCGCCAGAGCCTTTGAGCGACTCTGTCACCTCAACCGGGGCCAAGTTGGCTTCCACGAATCGCTGATGCTCGGGATACGCCTGCATGTGCTCCGGATTGCCGTCGAGCACGGGAGCCATTTGCACGACCGGCGATCGCGCGGCGGGATCGACTTTGCTGAACACCGCGGTGTTGTTGGGCGGCGCGAAGATGGCTTCGTGGAGCGGCTTGCCGACCTTCCGCGCATCGATATCGAACGCGGCGACGACTTCGATATCGCTCGTGCGATATCCGGCTAGGGATTCGTGCATCAAGCCGGTCGATGGGTTTTGTGGCAATTCTGATCCGGGGCTGAAGCCCCCGGCTTGCTGGTAATAATGAATCCCCTGCACGAGTGAGCTGGCACAATTTCCCACGCCGGCGATGGCAATGCGTATCTGCGGCATTAATGCGTCTTCCTCTAACAGATTGATTAATCATAGAGATTGCGAAACGAAGTGTTAGAGGGCTGCACGACGGTTGAGAATCGTCACGGTGCTTCTGCAACGCGCTTGCCGGCTGGACCGCTCGTTAAGAGGGTCGCAGCAGGTACAGGTGCTCGGTGTTTCCCTTTGCGCCTTTGATCGGGCTCGCCACTTCGCGGTCGACCAGAAATCCCATCGATTCAATTTCGTTCCGCACGGCGCAGAGCGTGATCGGCAACTGCCCGTCGGGCAGAATTCCCTTTCGCAGCAACTTCTGATCAGCTTCGTAATGAGGCTTGACGAGCGTCACGATCGCGCCCGCGGTGGTCAGCAACCTGCGGGCGGCGGGAAGGATGTGCTTCTGGCGGGTCCAACCGGCGTCAATGACGACCAAGTTAACTCTTTCCGGCAATGCGACGTGCAGGGCGTTGGTGCGCTCCAGGACGATCACTCGGGGGTCGTTGCGCAGCTTCCAGTCGAGCACGCCGTAGCCCGTATCGACCGCGAACACCTTTGTGGCGCCGCGTTGGAGAAGGCAATCAGTAAACCCGCCGGTGGAACAGCCAAGGTCGGCGCAGCAAAACCCGGCTACGTTCAGGCCGAACGTGGCGAGCGCATGGTCCAGCTTCAACCCGCCGCGGGAGACGAAGGGGCAATTATCCGGCACGGTGTGGATTGTAATGAACGACGCATTGTCAGGCACCGCTTGCAAGCAACAGTGTTACCACCTTATTTTCTTTATTGACCGTCGCAGAACCTCCCCACGACTTGGCCCGCGCGCCAAGTTATGTCACGCAGCGTCGTACCCGTGCAACCGCCCAGGGGGTGCGCCCGCAGGGCACTGCTGGCGCAACGCGCTCACGCCGGGACAGAGCCTTAGCGCCGTCCCGGTTTCGGGCGTTCCCAGGAAAGCTGGCACGGTTGAACGTAGCGACCGTGCCGGAATCGGGTCGCTAACGCGCGCCTTCTTTGTAAACGTTGCTCATGCGACCAATTATTCCCTTGACCCGCGCGTCCGAACCCGTGATACTGAAAGCGGTTACATTTCGTTGAATTGCCGAATATGACGCAAGTTGTTACTCCCACTTTCGTGAGCAAGCTGCAACCCACGTTGTACGACGTGAGCCGGTTGTCGGGCGTTTCTTCGGCCACCGTGTCGCGGGTGTTCAGCGGCAAGGCTCGCGTCAGCGACGAGGTGAAGAAGCGCGTCATCGACGCCGCCAATCAGCTTTCCTATGAACCCAGCCACGCCGCCCGCGCCCTGGCCGGCCGTAAGACGCAAACGCTGGGCGCGGTTTTCCCCGAAATCGCCAGCGGGTTTTATGCCGACGTGCTGGCCGGCATCGATGAAGTGGCCGCCGAACGCGGGTTTGATGTGCTGGCGTCGTTCGTCGGCAAACGGCGCAGCCGGCCGGAGCTGGTCAACCGCCTTCTTCGCCAAGGCCGGGTCGACGCGCTGCTGCTGCTCAACCTCGATGATACCGCCGACTTAAAACCCGATATCTACGACCATCTCCCCATCGTCTTAATCGATCACGAAATCACCGATTCCAAGCTGCCGGTGGTCGGGATGGATAACGTCGGCGGGGCCGAAGCCATGATCGAGCACCTGTTCGAGCAAGGCCACCGGCGCATCGCCGTGCTGACCGGGCCGGCGGGCAATTATGATTCCGAGCAGCGTCTGCTCGGCTGCCGCAAGGCGTTTTCGCGGCTCGGTGTGCAACTCGATGAAAAACTCGTCTGGACGGGCGCATTCACCCTAGCCAGCGGCGCTAAGGTCGCCAGGGAATTCCTCGATTCCAAGCAAACGCTGCCCGATGCCATTTTTTGCTTAAATGATGCCATGGCCATCGGCATGCTCGGCGAATTCCAGCGCGCCGGGCTGCGCGTGCCGGGCGATGTTTCCATGGCCGGCTACGATAACGTCGAAGCCGCCGGCCACCTGTCGCTCACCAGCGTGGCGTGCCCCATGCGGCTCATGGGCCAGATGGCCGCCCGGTTTGCGGTCGATTTGATCACGCAGAACGAGCGGCCATCGACACACCGGCTTCAGGTGCGATTAGTGGTTCGCAACTCGTCGTCGGCGCCCGGCCGCCCCTCATAAAGCCGCGACCATCGGTCGCGGGGTTCGCGGGAAGCCTCGTTTACAATGGATGCCATCGCGCGACATTCGACGTATTGTCGGTTGTCGGGCGCTGCTCGCGCCGCCAATGGCGTCCGTCGGTTGAGTGCAAATGTCCTCCCGAACGGGGCTTCGAGGTGCTCATCACGGCTTTAGTGACGGATCACGAAATTCAATGACTTGGCGAGGAACGGAGATGTGAATGTCCGGGAAACGACGAAAATCATCTGCGTTGAGAGTCAACAGGTTGCGGATTTCGTAAACGCCCATGAAGGCTGCAAGTCGGGCGTCGTGTACTTGCACTCCTGAAACCGAGCAACCGATGACGAGCTTCTTCCAGGCATCGTAGATCGCAGGGGTTTCGCTCAAAACTTCAACGGCTTGCTCGATGAGAAGAAGGCGTTTGTGTGTTTCTTGCGGAGTAAGCCCGAATCCGCCGCGTGCGGCGTAAGGCTACGCTCCAAAACTCGGCGATGTTCTGCGTGCTGCAATGGAACGTGTGGCCACGGTCTTTTAATATTTCGAGCGCGGATGTGATCTCTTGAAGGAGCGGTTGGGCAGGAGAGACCAGGCGAAGGAGAATGCCGGAGTCGAGCAGATATTTCATCAGTCATGCTCGCCGTAGATATCGGCCCGGGAGAAATCTGCCGGGAGTGAAGGACCAGCAGGAAGTCCGGCAGCGATATCACGCAGCAATTGGGAGAATTCGCCCTTTGAGAGATTCTGACAGTGAACCGAGGGAATCATCTGCTCGCCCAGGGCAGCGAGGGCGGAAAGGTGTTCTTCGAGCGTCAGTCCGCGCGCCGCAGCCTGAGCACGAAGGGTTCGAAAGGTGGAAGCCGTCGAGTCATCGAGCTTCAAAGTGGTAGCCATAGTTTGTCACCAATCCTCGAACATTATAGCACAAATCTGACGACCCTCGCGAAATTTCCTCCGACATTACTCCGGTGCGATCCGACGGGAAAAGGCTGCGCCGCCCGCCAGTCATCAAGCCGCGACCATCGGTCGCGGGGAGTCCCGACTTCATAAAGCCGCGACCATTGGTCGCGGGGTCCGCGCCAGGGTTCGCGGGGGATGCTCGTTTGCAATGGATGGCATTGCGATATCCGAGGTATTGTGGGCGTCGGGGGCTGCTCCCGCCGCCAATGACGGCGGCTTTATAGTGGCGAGCGCAATCACGTAGGGCGTGCATAACGAGCCGCAATCGCCCGCGACAGGTCGCGTTGAGGCGGGAATCGAGTCGCTGACGCTCGCCGCTCTTTAAGAGGGGAACCCGACGGCACGCTGAAATGCGGTGTGGAATTCCGGTTTTTTTGATTGACACGCGGACAAACCCGGCGATAATGAAAGCGGTTACAAGCTAGCTCTGGCGGAGCTTTGGCTGTTATTCAGTGATCCTGAGTTTGCCCGTTCCGAATCTTTCCTTGGAGGAACGATGTTTACAACTGCACGTCCCGAAACTCGCCTTAGTGGACCCGTCGGTTTTCGGGCGGCCTTTACACTTGTAGAGCTTTTGGTCGTCATCGGCATCATCGCCGTTTTGATAGGCATTCTGTTACCGACTTTAGGTCGAGCGAAACAGGGCGCGAACTCCATTAAGTGTATGGCGAATTTGAGAACGATAGGGACGGCTATTCAGCTTTACGCCGGGCAAAACAAAGGCATGTTGCCGTTTGGGTATTATGAAACGAACCAACCTATTGACGGCAATCCGACCTATAAGGCTCCAGGATCGGATTGGACTTTGCTCCTGCTTTCTGTGCTGAACAAAAAAGGTGGCAACGAACTCGAGCAGGACAAAACTGGCATCGGCGATGCCGGCCTTCGTGCAATTTTTCTCTGTCCGGAATCGTATAGACCGGCGAGTGGCCCTGCCTTCATCACAAACTACTCCGCCCATCCTCGCATTCTTCCACACTTGCAGGGCCAAGATCTTTATCGTCATGTTACTCCGAACCCTATCCCGCTACTGCGCACTTATCCGTTAAGTAGATACAAACAGTCATCGGAAAAGGCAGTCATTTTCGATGCTTCGCTGTCGAACACGAGTTTTCAGGCGCAGGCTGTCGCGGGACAAATTGATAAACGAGCGCTCGGCACAAGGAGACCATACCTTACGGATGTTTACTCTTTAAATCCGGCAGTTAATGGCGGCCAGCAGGTCGATTTAACGCCGACATCCGACAACCCGGCTGATATTAACCGGGATTCCAGTGCGAACTCGGGAAATTTTCGATTTCGCCATTTCAAAGATTCCAAGATGAACGCGTTGATGCTTGATGGGCATGTTGAAGCGTTCTCCTATAACCCACAGACGAAAAAGTCGGATGTTCTTCGTAGAAACATCTATGTCACGGCGCCGGCTAAATGACCGCCGAAGTACCACCGTGCGTTCGATGTTGAAAGACAACATGCATCGATTGCGTTGCACAATCTCGCTGCGGTTGATCGCGCTGTCCGTCGCATTCGCGACAGCTTGGCTTGCGTCTAACGGCACTGCCGCAGATGACGTTCGACCGATCGGCACCCGCCGCTCTGCCGTCGACCTTGCCGCCGACTGCCACGCCGTCGCCGACCCCAAATCCATCCCCGGCAAAGGCGTTTTTTCTGCTGAAGACGAAGCATTTCTCGATGACCTCACCCGCCGCGGGGTGATGTTTTTTGTCGACGAGGCCAACCCCGATACCGGCCTGATGCCCGATCGTGCCCGGGCCGACGGCGGTGCGTCGAACGACGTGGCCAGCATTGCTTCAGTCGGCTTCGGGTTGACGTCGCTGTGCATCGGCGTCGAACGCGGGTGGATTTCTCGCGATGATGCTTACAATCGATGTTGGAAAGTGTTGCGGTTCCTCCGCGACCGCGCTCCACAGGAGCGCGGACATTTTTATCATTTTCTCGATATGCGCACCGGCCAGCGGATGTGGAACTGCGAAGTATCAAACATCGATACCGCCCTCTTGATGGCCGGCGTGCTGACGGTTCGGCAGTATTTTCCCAATACGCAGCTTTCGGCGCTGGCGAACGAGCTTTATGAGCGGGTGGAATGGCCTTGGCTGACGCGCGAGGGTGGGTCGCTGTCGATGGGCTGGAAACCCGAAGCCGCCGACGACGTGGAGCCGGGCGCGGCCAACAACAAAACCAACGGCGGATTCCTGGGCGCTCGGTGGAGTCACTTCAACGAAGGCGCGCTAATTTATCTGCTGGGCATGGGTTCAAAAACGCATCCTCTTCCGGCGAGTTCGTGGGAATCGTGGAAACGCGAGCCGGTGATTGAGTACGCGGGGTTGAAGTTCATCCAATGCCCGCCGCTGTTTACGCACCAGTATCCGTGGTGCTGGTACGACGTGCGCGGCCTGCGTGACAATCACGCCAACTATTTCCACAACTCGCAGTTGGCCACGATCGCGCAGCGGCAGTGGACGATCGACGAACTGAGCAAAAAATTCCCCACCTACGGCCCGAACCTGTGGGGCCTGACCGCCAGCGATTTTAACGGCGGCTACACCGCCTGGGGCGGTCCGCCGCAGCAGGGGGACGTGGATGGCACGGTTGTGCCGTGTGCGCCGGGCGGAAGTTTAGCATTTGCGCCCCGGATTTGCGTTGACGCGCTGCGGCACATGAAGGCACAATACGGCGCGAAGGGGTATTTGAAGTACGGCTTCGTCGACGCGTTCAACCCTGCAACAGGGTGGTACAATAAAGACGTCATCGGCATCGACGTCGGCGCCACGGTGCTGATGGCCGAGAACGCGCGAAGCGGATTTGTGTGGAAAATTTTCATGTCGAGTGAAGAAGCCCAGGCCGGCCTGAAGGCGGCGGGGTTTCGAGCCGTTAGCCCGCACGAGGCGGGCAATATGACGACGTCGGTGTTCGACGGCGCGGTGCCCCAGTCCAGTTCCGGCAACGGCAATTAGCCGCCGCGGAGTTGCCTGACCTTAGCGGCAGGCGGAGGAGGTGAGAGCAGGCCGAAGTTTGAAGCGAGGCACGCGGCACAAGTGCGGCTTGCCAGCCAGTTAGACGAACTTAGACGAATTTTGGCCGGTTTTTCGACGGGTGTACCCGCCGACCGAACCAAAGTTTGCACATCATCGATGCCCGCTCCCGCGGGCCAGAATTTTGAAGGGAAAATGCCATGATCACATCGATCCTACGTATCGGTTGCCTTTCGGCCGCCGCATGCCTTGTTCCGACGTTGGCGCAGGCCCAGAACGGCCTGTTTGCCGAGCCGCGTATTTTCAATGACTATCCCGCCTCGACGCTGACGATTACCAACAGCAACAGCAACCCCGGGAATGTCACGATTCGCGACGAAAATATGGTCAACGCCACCGGCAACGGCGCCAACCGTCACGATGTCACCCTTTCCACCGACGGGGGCGCTTCACCGGCGTCATTCCCGATCACTCAGGGCTTCACCATCAGCACCAGCGTAACGCTGACGAATGGTTCGAATACACCGCGTAAAGAAGCCGGCATTCGCATCAACAGCCCCGTGACCGGCGACGCCTTGTTCATCATCAACTCCGACGCCGGTGAAATCGTGGCGTTCGGTGGGCCGTTTTACAACTTCAGAGGCGCGCCGTTTAATGAAGCCGCCTATGCCCCGGGCCAAACCATTCTCATGGGAATGACCTACACGCCCGGCGCACCCGGCACGCTCGAGTACTTTATCGATCGTGGTTCAGGGCTTCGATCGTCGGGCCCGCTGGCTTTCAGCAACCTTGAAGGCGGCCCGGTGAACTACGAAGTGTCCGTATACGCCCAAGGCGGTTCGGGCAACAATCCCAGCGACTTCGTTAACGTCAACTTTGCCAACATCAATGCTGTCGTGCCGGAACCGGCAAGCCTTGGTTTGGCTTCGTTGGCCGCAATGGGCTTGTTAGCCCGTCGTCGTAAGTAAATGACACGAACGCGTAGAGTTGTTTTCACGCGATCGCTGGTTAATGGGAACGCGCCCGAATCACCCGGCTGTGCCAGACGGCCGGCGTGATTCGGGCGCTCCTGTGTCTACGGGGCGCGATGCGGCGTCGAATGCGGATTTTGGAATGCGGATTTCGGATTGATCGACCCTTTTCAATCCGCAATCCACACTCCGCAATGCGCCCTCGTTCGCACGACATGGCGCAAAAGCCATATTGTGGCACCCCGGGGCCGTGCAAACGTGCGGTGCAGGGTGTCACGACCGTCGATTATTCCGGGTGATTACGCCTGCCGAATCGAACCGCGCCACCTACGCTGGGCGTATTGATGAGGGGCCGTTAACTTAGAAGTCAATGATGGATTTAACTGGTGTAAATATTCCACGCCGACTGGCAACCGTCGAATCGCTCGAACGCCGACAATTACTGTCGGTGCCGCTGGCGTTCTCCCCCTCCATGTACTTAGGGAGGGGGCCGAGGGGAGCGTCGAGCGAGATAAGCGTCATGGTTAGTTCGCCCTCCCCCCAGCCCCCTCCCGGCGTACCAGGAGGGGGAGCGACGCAGCACTTAGAACCACAATTGCAGGGTTCGGCCAGCGGCAGTTTTTCAAGTGACGAAGACATCGGCGCGCCCGCCATTGCGGGCTCGTCGTTGTACAACAACGGAACGTATACGGTCAGCGCCGGCGGCACAGACATCGCCGGGACCGCCGATGAGTTTCATTTTGTTCATGCGGCGCTCGCCGGCGACGGCACGTTCACCGCGCGGGTCACCTCGCTGGTCAACACCAATTTCGGCGCGAAAGCCGGCATCATGCTGCGCGCCGGCGCCGCGGCCGATGCGGCGTTTGCCGGCGTTTTCGTTACGCCTTCGAGCGGGTTGATTTTTATGACCCGCGCCACCGATGGCGCCACCGCCGTCCCGTCGGCGTTGGGCGGGGTGGCCGCGCCGCGTTGGGTGCGGCTGGTCAAATCGGGAAACAAAGTTTCAGCCTTCTTTTCCAATGACGGCATCTTGTGGAATGCCGTCGGCACGCAACAAACCATTGCGCTGGGAACCAGCCCCCGCCAGGGTTTGGCGGTAACCTCCCGCAACGTCGCCGCCGCCACCACCGCGGCGTTTACCAGCGTAAGCTTTCTCCTGCCCGACGGTGTGAACGCCAACGACGTCGGCGCGCCGGCGCTGCCCGGCTTTGCCACGTTCGATTCCACCACTCGAAGTTACGCCATCAACGGCGGCGGGACGGGCATCGGCGCTGCGGCCGATCAGTTTAACTTCGCCAGCCGCAACTTCACCGGCGGCGGGGTGCTCACGGCGCTGGTGGACGGCGCGAATCTTGGCGCGACCGGCAAGGCGGCGCTGATGATCCGCAGCAACCTCACCGGCGGCGCGGTGTTTGCTTCGGTTGGCGTAACTACGGGCGGGTTGAGTTTCGACCGGCGCACGACCGCCGGCGCGGCGTCGTCGTCAGCCACCGTCGGCGGCATCACCGGCCCGGTGTGGCTTCGTCTATCGCAGCAGGGGAACAGTTTCGCCGCCTACTACTCGACCAACGGCACCACTTTTACACAGATCGGCACGACGCAAAACATCATCATGCCCAGCGCCCTGGCGCTGGCGGGGATGGCGGTCACGTCAGGCAGCGCCGCGTCGCTCGCTTCGGCGGCGGTCTCCGCGCTCAGCATCGTGCAAACGGGCTGGACCGACAGCGACGTGGGCGCAACCGGCGTGGTCGGCTCGGCTACGTTCGATCCGCCCAGCAACACCCACACCCTGGCCGGCGGTGGGACGGCTATCGGAGGAACGGCTGACTCGTTCAACTTCCTCAGCCGAACCATGACCGGCGACGGCAACGCCGTGGCTTACATCAACGCCTTGAACGCGGTCGATGTGGATGCGAAGGCCGGCGTCATGATTCGCGCGAACATGAACAGTGATGCACCTTTCGTTGGCATCTTCATCACGCCGCAAAATGGCGTTGTATTTATCTTCCGATCCACCGCCGGCGCGGCGAGCACGCAGCAAACCAGCAGCACGGCGATTACAGCCCCGGTTTCGCTGCGGCTGATTCGCACGGGCAATAATGTTTCGGGTTCATACTCGACCGACGGCATCATCTTCACGCCCATCGGCACCGCCGTCGGGGTGTCGTTGCCGACGACGGCGCTGGCGGGCGCGGCGGTTACGTCGGGTGACGGCGCGTCGCTGGCCACCGCCGGCTTTACGGGCGTCGCCGTCGGCAAAAACCTCCCCCCGGGCGCGGGAATTTACTCGGCGACGGACGAAGCGTTTCTTCACGACCTCTCCATGCGTTCGGTCAACTTCTTCTACACCGAAAGCAACGCCACCACCGGCCAGGCCCCCGACGGCTCGAATGCCGGCGGCGGCGGGGCGTCGGCGGCGAGCTCGATCGCTTCGACCGGTTTCGCGCTGACGGCCCTCACCATTGGCGATCAACGCGGCTTTTTGAGCCACGCCGATGCGTATCAACGCGCGCTCAACACCGTCAACTTCCTCAACACCACCGCCGCGCAGGTGAATGGGTTTTTCTATCACTTTATCAACCCGACGACCGGCGCGCGCATCGGCACGAGCGAGCTGTCGCCGATGGATACGGCGCTGCTGATGGCCGGCGTGATCAACGTGGCGCAGTATTGGTCCGGCACGCCGCTGGAAGCCGTGGCGATGAACGTGTTTAATCGGGTCGATTGGCCGTGGATGCAGAAGCCCAACGGCCAGTTCTACGGGCATTGGACGCCGGAATCGGGCTTCGCGTTCGGCTACGGCGATTTCAGCGAAGCGGTGCTGATTTATCTGCTGGGGCTAGGCTCCTCAACCCACCCGACGGCGGCCAGCTCGTGGAATTCGTGGGCGCGCTCGCCTGTCATTAACTACAATGGTTTTAATTTCATAACCGCGCAAACCGGCGCGCTGTTCACCACGCAGTATCCGCTGGCGTGGTATGACTTGCGCGGCTTATCCGACACGGCTGGTTTGAACTATCACAATAACGCCGCGACGGCCGCGCTGGCGCAGCGGCAGATGGCGGTGAATCTCAGCGGAACGTATCCGCAATACGGCCTGAACAACTGGGGTTTTTCCGCCGCCGACGGGCAGACGGGCTACACCGTGTTTGGCGGCCCACCGCCGACGTCGAATATCAATGGGACGCTCGTTCCCACCGCGCCCGGAGGCAGCCTGGCGTTCATCCCGCGGCAGGCGGTCGATGCGCTGCAGAACATGCGCCAGACCTACGGCGCCAACGTCTACAGGAAATATGGCTTCGTCGACGCATTCAATCCGCACAACGGCTGGACGAGCTCGATCGTGCTAGGTATTGATGTCGGCATGATGCTGGTGGCGGCGGAGAATTCGCGGTCGAACTTCGTGTGGAATATTTTCAACCAGCATCCGGTGGCCCGCCAGTCGGCGGCGCGGGCGTTTCCTTCGCTCAAGCCGTCGCTGCAATCGGCCGTAACGCGAAAAAACACCGCAACGCTGGGCAACTACGATTTGTCGATTCCACAAACCGAAGAACTGCTGGTGGATGAACGCACCGGTGGGCCGACGCAGCTTGTACTGACATTTGGCGCGAACGTGGTAAAAGGGCCGTCGTTCGCGGCGACGGTGACCAGCGGAACCATCACCAGCAGCACAACCAACGGCACCACGCTCACCATCAACTTGGCCGGCGTGACTGACGCGCAAACGCTCGTCGTCAACATTACCGACCTTCGCCACACCGCCACGTCTTCTGGCGGAAGCTACACGCTGCGCGTGGGCGTGCTGGCCGGTGACGCCGATCGCAGCGGGGCGGTGAATCTGGACGATTTCACGCTCGTCGCCGCCAATTTCGGCCAAACCCCCGGCGGCTTTCCGCGGGGCGATTTCAACTTCGACGGCGCCGTGAACCTTGACGATTTCACAGTGCTGGCATCGCAGTTTGGAAAGACGCTGTTGTCAGCCGACTTACCGCGCATGTCGCGAATCGATGCGCCGCCGCGATTGTTCAGCAGCAAACCGCTGTATGAAACGGCGCGCCTGTTTTTCGCCGAAGAGGATGAAGTGCTGGTGGGTGGCACAGACATTCCTGTCTGTGTCGGCGGGTAGGGCAATTGAATCGGAAACACACACAGGAATGTCTGTGCCACCGTCCAACCATAGGAGCGTTCATCCATGCAACTTTCTACCGCGCGCTTAGTTTTGGCGATCGGCATCGTGACGATGATGACGCTGCTTACCTCAACCGCGTCGGCCCAGCCGCAGTCGCTGCTGGGTGATGATCGGTCGTGGCAACCCATCGCATCCGACGGCGTGAAGATCAACGTGACGCGTGAAACGTCGAGCGGCGGCAAGCCGGCGCTGCGGATTGACTTCGATTTTACGTCGGGCGCGGGTTTCGGCGGGGCGTTTCTCGACGGGCCGATTGATCTGCCGGAAAACTACGATCTCACCTTCCATGTGCGCGGGCAGGGGCCGGCGAACAATCTTGAATTGAAGCTGGTGGACGAGAGCAAACTCAACGTATGGTGGATCAACCGCCGTGCGTTCGAGTGGCCGACCGAACCCATGCGGCTGGCGAATCAGCGGCGGCATTTTCACTTTGCCTGGGGGCCCAGCGGAGGCAAGCCAATCGCGAAACTCGGCCGGCTCGAAGTGATCATCGCCGCCGCCGAGGGTGGGAAGGGCACGGTATGGCTCGAAGATTTCAATTTTACGCCGCTTCCGCCGCCGCAGCCTTACACGGGAAAGCCGCAGGTGACGGCCTCGTCGGCGACCACATCCGCAACGGAAATGGTGAAAATGTTAGGCGAGAACGGCCCGACTTGGGTCGCCGCAGATGACGATGCGGCGCCGATGCTGACGATCGATTTCGCGCAGCCGCGCGACGTCGGCGGCATCCTCGTGCATCAACCGGCCGACCACGTTTCGGCCAACTTCACCATTGATGGTTCGGACGACGGGAACACCTGGATGACGCTGCGCCGGGTTAAAGGTGCGACAGCGCTGCCCAGCGAAATCATCCTGCCCGACGTTCAAACGCGATGGCTGCGCGTGGCATTTGAAAGGCAAAGCGGCGGCGCTGCGCCGGGCGTGAGCCGCGTTCAGATTCTCGACGCCGCTGCCGGCGCATCGGTCAACGCGTTCTGGAAGCTTCGCGCGGCTCGGGCATCGCGCGGGCTTTATCCGCGCAATCTACTTAACGAGCAATCGTTCTGGACGGTGATGGGTCAGCCCGGCGACGACCGCGAAGCGCTGATCAACGAAGAAGGGCAGATCGAAGTGGCGGCGCGGGGCTTTTCGCTCGAGCCGTTCATCGTCCAGGGTGGGAAATTGCTCACGTGGGCGGATGGTTCGCACGAGCAATCGCTGCGCGACGGATGGGCGCCGATGCCAACGGTCGTCCGCATGCACAAAGGCGCAGAATTGCGCATCACCGCCTTCGCCGCCGGTGAGGCCGGTGCATCCAACCTGCACGCCGCCTACACGCTGCGGAACACGAGTGATGCGCCGATCAAAGGCAAGTTGGTCGTCGCCGTGCGCCCGATGCAGGTGCTCCCGCCGTGGCAGGATTTGAATATCACCGGCGGGTGGACGGCGATTCGATCGATTCGCGTTGAGAAAGACGGCTTGCTGGTCAACGAAAGCAAAGACCCAAAACGCATCATCCCCAGTGCCGGCTGTACCGTGCTGGCGACGGCGTACGACGGCGGCGACCCGGTCGAGCATCTCGCTGCCGGAAACTGGCCCACGGGCGCGGCGGCGGTGGAAGACCCGCAGAAGTCGGCTTCGGCATTACTGGCTTGGGATTACGAACTTGCGCCCGGGAAGGCGGCAACGGTTTGGGTGGCCGTGCCGTTTCACGGCTTTGATGTGCCCGCGAACCTGCCGACGAACGCCGCGCAGTTCACCGAGTTGGCCGACAAGGTCGCCGGAGATTGGGCAGCGCAGGTCAACCGCGTGAAGTTCACGCTCCCGGCGGCGGCCAAGCAATTTCATGACACCATCCGCGCCACACAGGCATACATTCTTATCAACCACGACGGCAAGGGTTTTCAGCCCGGTTCTCGCACGTACGATCGATCGTGGATGCGCGACGGCTCAATGACGTCGGCGGCCATGCTCGAACTGGGGCATGATGAGCTCGTGCGCAATTTCATCGACTGGATCGCGCCGTATCAATTCGAGAGCGGCAAAGTGCCGTGCGTGGTCGACCGCCGCGGGCCTGATCCGGTGCCGGAGCACGATTCGCACGGGCAGTTGATCTGGCTGATTGCCAACACGTATCGATATACGCACGACAGCGAACTAGTGCGCCGGCATTTTCCACGGGTGAAGAAGGCGATGGAGTACATCCAAAGCATCCGCGCCGAGCGATTGACCGATGAATTCTCCGCCGCCGGAAAGCCGCGGCAGGAACCGGGCAAGCCGCCGGTGCCGGCACTGGCGTTCCGCGGGCTGGTGCCCGAATCGATCAGCCACGAGGGTTATGCCGCCAAGCCCATGCACAGTTTCTGGGATACGTTCTTCATCCTCCGCGGGCTGAGCGATGCGGCGTATCTGGCCGATGTGGCCGGCGAACCGGCGCTTGCGATTGAATGGCGGGCGCTCACGAATGAATTTCGTCAGAGCCTCATCGACAGCATTCGCCTTACGCACCAGGCGCACGGCATCGACTACCTGCCCGGCTGTGTGGAGCTTGGCGATTTTGATTCAACCTCATCGACGATCCTGCTCTGGCCGGTCGATGAAGCCTCGAATTTTCCCCGCGAGTGGGTGGATGCCACTTTCGACCGCGCCTGGAGCGAGTTCGTCAATCGCCGCGACACGCAGCCGGCGAAGTGGGACGCCTACACGCCTTACGAACTGCGTCACGTCGGCAGCTACGTGCGCCTCGGCCACAAAGATCGCGCCTGGGCCGCCATGAACTACTTCTTTGCCCATCAGCGGCCGCAAGGCTGGCGGCACTGGGCGGAGGTGGTATGGCGCGAGCCCGCCACCCCGCGCATGATCGGCGACATGCCGCATACCTGGTGCGGCAGCGATTTCCTTAACGCCATGCGGGCGATGTTTGTCTACGAAGATCAGCACCAGGAAAAACTAATCCTTCTCGCCGGCCTTCCCGATGCATGGCTTGCCGATCCGACCGGCGTCGCCTTCAGCGGCCTGCGCAGCGAATACGGCGTCATCTCGGTCAGCGTGCGCCCCAACGGCGCAGATCGACTGCTCGTTCGCATCGATGGAGAAGCCAGACCCAAAGGCGGCATCGAACTGCGGTCGCCCCTTTCAAAGAAGATCCGTTCGGCCAAAATCGACGGGCAGGCGGCCGAGGTGTCGGGCAACCGGCTGACCATTATAAAACTGCCGGCGGTGGTGGAACTGGAATACTGATCGTACGCAATGTCCTCGCGCGTCGGCACCGATTGCAAAGTCGGCGCGACGGGGTGACGAAGAATCACAATCAAGGGTGCCACGATCTTGGCTCTCAGGCACTCCTGTCCGGCATTCGGCTCGCGGAATCTTAATGCAATCTTAACTTGCGCTTTCGATCCGGCCATGGCATCTTCACCGGCCTTGAGTGACGAGTTGCAAATCTCCGGAATGCGCGTCATCCGCATGCTGATGCCATGGCGGGAGCGGCTGGACTGCGGGTTTGGCACCACGCACGGCAACGCCGATCTTCGGCTGATTGATGTCATGATGGTTCTGCTGGCCGCGTTTTACAATCCGACGGTTCGGTCGCAGCGTTGCATCGAAGCCCTCTCGCGGCAACCACGCATGCGTGAGCAGACCGGCGTGGGGCGTGTTCCGAAGTCCACGCTTTCCGATGCGTTGCGCCGGTTTGATCCGGAGCACTTGCGTCCGCTGATTGAAGACCTGGCCCGGCGCATTCCCACGTTGGGCCGGCGCGACTCCGATCTCGAGCGGGTCACGCGGCAGATCATCGCCGCCGACGGTTCGTACTTCTCGTTGATGGGCGAGACCGCCTGGGCGCTGGTGAACAACACCCGCAATGCCGATGGCTCGCTGCGACGCGACCAGGTGCGTCTGAACCTGCAGTTGGACACCCGTTCGTTCACGCCGGTTGACTGCGACATCAGCGGCGGCGATGACGCCAGCGAAGCCAAAGCATTCATCCGGCGGCTCAAGTCCGATGTGATCTACGTCATCGATCGCAACTTCATGAACTTCGCGTTCATCAACGCCGTGCTGGAGCGGGGATCGAATCTGGTGCTGCGTCTGAAGAAGAGCAATAGATTCGACGTCGAATCCTCGCGCACGCTCGACGCTGGGGACCTGGCCTGCGGCGTACTGAGCGACGAGGTCGGTCACCTGCCGGGCGTACGCGATCCGGGGCGGGCGGCCGACCTTCGCGCCCTCAGCGCCGCGCCGACCACGCGTTTGTTACGACGCGTCACGATCTGGGACGAGAAGAACAAGACACAACTGGTGCTGCTCACCGACCTATTGGACTTGCCGGCGCGTGCGGTGGGCGTGATCTATCGGCAACGCTGGCAGGTCGAACTGTTCTTCAAATGGCTCAAGTGCTGGGCGAACTTCGACCATCTCATCAGCCACGATCCGCGTGGGATCACGCTTCAGTTCTACGTCGCGGTGATCGCCACGCTGCTGACCCACCTCGCCACCGGTCGACGTGTCAACAAGTACAGCCTGCTCTACCTCAGCTGGGTGGCGCAGGGCGTGATGAGCTGGCTGGTAGTCGGCATGCAATCGGGAAGCACTGCGAGGGGATGAGATCGGCGCGGAATTGAGAAGCACGTTTATTGGTTTCGTCCGGGTCTGAATTGCCAAAGGCATTCAGGGTGGGACAAACCTGGGATGTTGAACGTGCAAGACTATTTGTCGATTCGAATCGCGCATCAGAAGAAAGAATCCAAACGCTCGATCGCGCGGCGGCTGCATCATTCGCAGTTGACGGTGGCGACGGCGATCGCCTCCGAGACGGGTGTTCCCGCAGGCTACAAGCGGTCAAAGCCGGCGCCGCATCCGAAGCTGGGCGGGTTTATGGCGCGGATCGACGCGATCCTGCTGTCCGACGAGTCGGCTCCGCCGAAGCAGCGTCATACGGCGATGCAACTCTACCGTCGGCTGGTGAACGAAGACGGCTACCGCGGCAAGTACGATCAGGTGCGGCGGTACGTGAAGAAACAGACCCGGGATCGGCGTGAGACGCTGGTGCCCCTGGATCACGCGCCCGGCGAGCGGATCGAATGCGACTTCGGTGAGGTTGCCGTGGACTATCCGGACGGCAGGCAGACCCAAGACGTGCTGATCGTGACGTGGTCGTTCAGCCACGCGGTCTTCATGATCGCCACGCCGAACCAGCGTACGGAAAGCGTACTGCACGGGATGACCAGTGCGTTTGAGTTCTTCGGGTGCGTTGCCACGGAAGTCTGGTGGGACAATCCCAAGACGATTGCGACGACAGTGCTGCAGGGCCGGGAGCGCAAGCTCAACAATGACTACGCGGCGTTGGCGAGCCATTACCGCTTCGACCCGCGGGCGTGCATGCCGGCGAAGGGTCAGGAGAAGCCCGACGCCGAGAGCGGCGTGAAGGCGATGCAGCGGCGGGCGTGTACGCCGGTGCCGCAGGTAAAGGATGATGCTGAGTTCAACGCCCACCTGTTGTCGTTCTGCAAGAGCGAGATGAATCGGAAGGTGAGCGGCCAACAAGTTGGACCGTCCGGCCAGACCCAGACCATCGGCGAACGATTCGAGATCGACAAACGACACGCGGTCGAACTCCCGAGACACCGCTTCGACCCCTGCATCAGCAGGAGCGTGCTGATCGACAAGTACCAGACGGCGACGTTCGAGAACAATCGCTACAGCGTGCCCAAGTGGGCGGCGTTCCTGACCGCATCGGTGAAGGGGTATGTCGACCGGGTCGAGATCATCCAGTCCGACCGGGTAATCGCGCGGCACGCTCGAAGTTACAAAAAGGATCACTGGATCGTCGAGCCACTGCATTATGTGGCGGCATTGTCTGTCCGGCCGCACGCGCTGGACCACAGCAACGTCTTTCGCGACTGGAAGCTGCCGCCGATCTTCAATGAACTGAGACAACGACTGGAACGCGAGCACGGTGCGAACGCGGGGATCCGGCAATACATCCGCGTACTGCAGATGCTCACGACGCATTCATCCGAGCGGATTGCCGAGGCGGTGAAACGGCTCTGGCACCGGGAACACCTGCGGGGCGAGCAGATCCAGGCGAAGGCGGACGAGATCGCCGCTGCGAACACCCGCGAACCGGCGCGGGAAAAATCCGAACGACCGCCGGCGCGCGATTCAGAAGCAGTGCCGGGGTGCCGGGGTGAATCAACGCAGCGCGGCGGTGATCCTCTGAATCCCAACGGCGCCGTTGAAAACACCGTCATCAATGGCGCGGTAAAAAACGGTGCGACCACCGGTGCCGATCCTCCACCCTCCACGCACCCTGCGGTCCACGTGCCCAGGCCCGACCTGAGGCGATTCAACCAACTTCTGTCCTCTTACAAACCTTTTCAACAGGGAGAACTAATCGATGAATGCAGCTACACCCAACCCCACGCGTCAGTTGCTGCTGAAGCACAACCTCAAGGCATTGAGATTGCCCACGATGCTGGCCGAACATGAGAAGCTGGCCCGGGAAGCAGCCGATGCCAACGAGGATTATCACGGGTACCTGCTCCGCCTCAGCGAACTGGAACTGACCAGCCGATCGAGCAACGCGATCGCCGGCCGGATCAAGCAGGCCGGCTTCCCGGTGAGCAAGGAGATTGCCGACTTCGACTTCACCCTCACGCCGGGCCTGAGCAAGCCGCGTGTGCTGGAACTGTGTAAACCCGACTGGATCGACCGCCGCGAAACGGCTTGCCTGCTGGGCAACAGCGGCACGGGCAAAACGCACCTTGCGATCGCCATCAGCCTGTGTGCCGCCCGCGCGGGTAAACGTGTGAAGTTCACGACGGCTGCGTTATTGGCCAATCATCTCGAAGAATCGCAGAAGAAGTACCAGCTGGAGCGGGCGATGAAATCGCTCGAGCGGATCGATCTGCTCGTCATCGACGAACTCGGCTACCTGAGCTTCAGCCGGACGGCGGCGGAGCTGTTGTTCCAGGTCTTCGCCCATCGATACGAACGCCGCAGCATTCTGGTGACCAGCAACCTGCCTTTTGACGAGTGGGCCACGGTCTTCCAGGGGGAACGCATGACCGCGGCATTACTCGATCGATTCACCCATCGCTGCACGATCATCGAGATGAACGGCGAGAGCTATCGATTCCGCGAATCCACCGGCACCACACCCAGGCGGGCCGTAGTAAAAGAACGAACAACGAGTAAAGAGAAAACCGCCGAGCCGCCCACAACTGGTTGAGAAACGATAACGAGCGTGTAAGTTACCCAAGGCAAGTGCTTCGCAAGTCCGCGTCGTAGTGCTTCCCGATTACATGCCGACTACCAAAAGATGTGGGTAATTGAAAGGTTGGCGTAACGCTCACGTTATTTGCGGCTGATTTTCCCGAGAAATCATTTCAGTCCAAGAAGGAGCAACGTTCCAAGCCAACTGGAGATTTCTATGAGGCTGGATCAACTGCGAAACAGGGAAGAGATTGGAAGGGCGTCCGCAGTCGCGGACGGATGCCTCGCAGGCTCTGCGAATTGGCGTCTCCGCAGGGCAAATTCAGGGCACGGCTCAAAACGACGAACCGACCAAGCCATAAGTGTTGGTCGGTTCATAAGTTATGACCGCGTAACGATTTGCAACGGAGAGGG
>ENA-ORBV01003178-ORBV01003178.1-microbial-mat-metagenome-genome-assembly--contig:-NODE-3178-length-33348-cov-8.891978_pt1 | contig 33348 bp, 26 predicted proteins | sample MGYA00237777_ERZ505514 | MGnify/ENA primary metagenome ERZ505514 (study PRJEB26160, sample SAMN06269048) | microbial mat metagenome | isolation source: Oligotrophic lake microbial mat | place... | reverse complement strand
TTTTAAGGATACGGCGACCACCGAGATCTACACCTCTCTATTCGTCGGCAGCGTCAGATGTGTATAAGAGACAGGGCTTGGGACGAGGAGAGGCACGAGGCCAGTTTCAGGAGGGACTTCATCGCCGACTTTCTGCGCCGCGAGGGCGCGTTTTCGACAGCGTGAAATCGCAAGCCCCGTGCCCCTTGGATTCCGGGGCTTGGGGCCCAACTCGGCTCGGCTTGTCCTCGCACAGGGACGAGCTCGCGGGCTGAGTGCACTCCACAGGCTGCGCAGCCGGCGACGACGATCGCCGCCCCAGCCGACCGACGCAGTCACGGCTGGGTCGATCCTCGTGCTCGCGCAGCGCGCACTCACGCCTGGCGGTTCGAACCTACTTGCGCGGCCGTACGGGAGGAGATTGGGTGATCGTGGTAGGAACTCGCTTGGGGCTTCGGGGCCGTGAGGTCGCTTGCGACACTGCCCCAGACGGCACGCGAGCGCTCCGAACCTTCAGAGTCGTGTGCGCCACGTCCACCGCTTGCGCCAGCATGAAACCTCGCGCACGCGCTCGGGCTTCGTCGGTCAGGCGTTCGACGAACTGCGGATCGAGCTTCGCGAGGCGCGGATCGAGCGGTGAGAAGTACTGTCCGTTCCTCCAATTGCCCACGCATCCCGCGCCGACGCGTTTCGCCCAGCGCTCGATCGTTTCGTTCTCGCGTGGTCGCGCGCCGTCGCTGCGCAATTTCTGCAGTTGCCAGTCCGCGCGTATCGGATCGATCGAGAATCCGCCACGCGCTGTCACAGCACGCTGCCAAGCGGCTTTGCCCTCGACCGGGTAACTCGTCAGCGTGCGCCCGGCCGCACGGGCCGCCATGGGTTTGCCAGCGAGCGCTGCGATTTGGCCGAAGCTGCGCGTTTCGCCTTTCGGCACCGTGTTCACTGCTGTCACGTAGATGCTCTCCGTCATGCGAGTCGTTGCGAGGGAATGAAAGCCCTCTTCCTCCAGGAGAGAGACTCGTGCGCCGACGCGCGGTTGCAGGTCCAGCTTCGAAACGTTCCCAAACCGTTGTCAGCAAGGCACAATCGCGCGCTCGAATTCCGAGTCCCATGTCCATCCGACGCACCCAATCGAAGCCGACCGACGCCTCCTCGGAGCTCGCTCCGCGCGTGCACGTCGTCACGTTCGGATGCCAGATGAACAAGTACGACTCCCTGCTCGCCGAGGGCCGCTTCAAGAAGCAGGGCTACGTCACGACCGAGTCGATGGACGACGCCGACGTGGTGCTCTTCAACACGTGTTCAGTGCGCGAGCACGCCGAGGAACGCACCTATTCGTGGCTCGGCGAGCTCAAGCGTGCCAAGGAGACGAATCCGAGCCTGGTGATCGGCGTGATGGGTTGCATGGCGCAGCGCGTCGGCGACGAAATTTTCGCGCGCGCCGGCTACGTCGACATCGTGGCGGGTACGCGGCAGTTCGCGAACCTGCCGCGTTTGGTCGAGGACGTCCGGACCGCTCGCGCGTTGGGAAAAAGCGAGCGCGCGTCGCGCATCCTGGCCTTGCAGATGGACGATTCCGTTGCCGTCGATCGCACGGACGAGCCCTACGACGGCGGCTTGCACGCCTATCTGACGGTGATGCGCGGCTGCGATCTCAACTGCACGTACTGCATCGTGCCGACCGTGCGCGGCCGTGTGATGAGCTATCCGCTCGAGGCACTCGTCAGGGAAGCGCGGCAGTTCGTCGACAAGGGCGCGCGCGTCTTGACGCTGCTCGGTCAGACGGTGAACAGCTACGGTGAGGACTTCGCAGTGCCGCGCGAGAGCGAAGCGCGCGGCCGCGGTCGCCAAGGTCGCAGTTCGCTCGCCGATCTGTTGTACGCCCTGCACGAAATCGACGGACTCGAGCGCATTCGGTTGATCACGCTGCATCCGAGCTACGTCACGCAAGCGCTCGCCGAAGCGATCCGCGACTGCCCCAAAGTCGACCGTTTCCTGCCGATTCCAGCCCAATCAGGCTCCGACACGATCTTGCGCGCGATGAAGCGCGGTTATACGACCGATCTCTATCGACGAAGAGCGGACATCTTGCGCGCCGCTGTTCCCGACATCGAACTGGGCAGCGATTGGATCGTCGGTTTCCCTGGTGAAACGGACGAGGACTTCGCGGCGAGCGAGCGCTTCCTCGAAGAGCAGGCCTTCGTCGTCAACTACATCTTCAAGTACGACCCGCGTCCGACGACGCACGCGGCCGAAGCGCTGGTCGACGACGTGCCCGACGCGACGAAGAAGGTCCGCAATCAGCGGATGCTCGCACTCGGCGAGAAGCTCGGGCTCAAGCGCCACGGCGCTCACATCGGCAGCATCCGTCGTGCCTTCGTCGAAGCGCAGTCCGATCGCAATCCTGGTCACTTGGTGGCGCGCACGACGCACAATCTGATGCTCACCTTCCCAGGCGAGGCGTCCCGCGTCGGCAGCAGTGTCGACGTCAAGATCGAGAGTGCGACACCGTTCAGTCTGTCGGGCGTGCACGTCGGCGCCTGAGACGCGAGTCGGATGCTTACTGGGCCGAGCGGCGTGGAGTAAGATCGGAGCGAGGTTCCGCCATGCGTTGCACCAATATCCGCACCCACTCCACCCCGCGACTCCTCGCAGTCAGCATCCTCGCGTGCGTAGCGAGCCCCGGTCTTGTCTCCGCGCTCGACCTGTACACGTCGAGCGACGTGACAGACCTGGTGCACCGCTACAACGGTTCGACGGGCGTGCTTACCAACGTGCTGGTGCCGTCGTTCGCTGCGTCGCAACAACTCGCGATCCACTTCGGTCAGTCTCAAAATCGCGTCTTGCTCGGGCACTTCAACGGTGGCGTCGAGGAGTTCAACGCGACGACCGGCGCCTACATCAAGACCTACAACCCAACCGGCGGCGTGCAATGGGCCGGGCTCTTCGGTCCCAACGGCAACGTGATCGTCGGCGACTGGCTGACGAACACGGTCAAGGAGTACGACGTCAACACCGGGCTGTACGTGCAGACCCTGACGACCGTCCAAAGCCCGTCGGACATGCGCATCGGGCCGAACGGCAATCTGTTCGTCTGCTCGTTCTCCGGCGGTTACGTGAAGGAGGTCCAGGCGTCGAACGGCGCCTTCGTCAGCCAGTGGAACCTGCCGAGTTCCGCTCAGCCGAACGACCTTGCCTTCCTGCCGAACGGCGACATCCTCGTCACGGCCATGGTCACGAACCTCGTCTACCGATTCGATGCGGCGCACAACCTGCTCGGCAGTTTCACCGGCACCGGCTGGGGCAACCCGCACGGCATCCACATCAGCCCGTGGACCGGCCGCGTGCTGGTGATCGACGGCGTGACCGCGCAGGTGCACGAGTTCGATCCGACGAGCTTCGCCGAGATCACACCGACGTTCCTCACGCCGGCGCCGGGGAAGAAGATCGTCGACCTCGATTTCTTCGCCCCGCCGCCCGTCCTGGCGACGCCGTTCTGCACGGGCGACACGTTCGGCCCGGCGTGCCCGTGTGGCAACAGCGGCGTGCTCGGCCACGGCTGCGCGAACAGCAGCTTCGCGAGCGGTGCGCTGCTCACAGCCAGCGGTTTCGCGGGCACTCTCCCAGCCACCGACACGCTCGTGCTCACCGCGACGGAGATCCCGGGGCCGGGCTTGTTCTTCCAGTCGAACGCGCTCGCGCCGACGCCGATCCCGTTCGGCGATGGGAACTTGTGCGCCGCGATCGGCATCGTGCGGCTCGGTGTCGTGTTCCCGACGGGGGCCGCAGCTGCGTACCCGGGCGGCTCGACGTCCCTACCGATCCACATCGCGGGCTCGGTGCAAGCCGGTAACGTGAAGCACTACCAATGCTGGTATCGGTCCGTGCCCGGATTGTGCGGCCCGAATCCGTCCGGATTGACGCAGGGACTCTCGATCACGTTCGGGTTGTGAGCGCTCGAGGCCAGCCGAGCCGACCGCGATCGCAGCCGTGCACCGCGAGAGGAATTGCGCTTCGTCGCCGTTCACGACCTCGCGCGAGCACGACCGAGCCCTCATTCCACCCGTCCGATCCGCCCGCCGCGAACTGGCCTCGCGCGCTGGCAGGAATGCTGGTTCCGATTGGCCGCCCCTGGGTCTTTCGATTGCGCAGTATGCGACCTTTCGGACAGCCGATACCCGAGCTTCGGATTGGTCGATGCACTTTGGGCCGATCAGTTCGCGCCTGCAGCGGTCCCGTATGAAGGAGAGGCTTCCGTGCCCTCAGGCCCGCGTCGGTTCGCGCTTCCCGTGCGGAACTTGTGCGAGTGAAGCCTCCGCTCCGACTCGCTATTTCAAAAGATCGGCGACGACCGTGCGCTCCATCTCGAGTTCCTTCACGGTTGCGGCCACCTTCTCTTGCATGAACGCGTCGAGCTTCAAGCCGCGCACGATTTCCCAATTGCCCTTGCCGTCGCTCGTCACCGGGAACGAGCTGATCAGACCTTCCTTCACGCCGTAGCTGCCGTCCGAAACGACGCAGACCGAGTGCCACTCGCCTTGCGGTGTCGCGGTGTGCAGATCACGCACGTGATCGATCAGCGCATTCGCGGCCGATGCTGCACTCGAGCTGCCGCGCGCGGCGATGATCGCGGCACCGCGTTGTTGCACGGACTTGAAGAAGTCGCCCTTCAACCACGCGTGGTCAGTGATGACTTCGTGCGCCGGCTTGCCGTCGATGGACGTGTTCGTGAAATCGGGCACTTGCGTCGCCGAGTGGTTGCCCCAGATGGTCGTGTTCTTGATCGCGGTGATCGGGCGCTTCGCCTTCGCTGCGAGCTGCGCCTGCGCGCGGTTCTCGTCGAGGCGCGTCAGCGCGGTGAAACGCTGCTTCGGCAGATCCTTGGCCGAGTGCATCGCGATCAAGCAGTTCGTGTTGCACGGATTCCCGACGACCGCGACGCGCACGTCCTTCGCGGCGTGGTCGTTGATCGCCTGGCCTTGACCGGTGAAAATCGGTCCGTTGATCTTGATCAGGTCGTTGCGCTCCATCCCCGGACCGCGCGGGCGGCTGCCGATCAAACAGGCCCAGTTGACGCCGTTGAATCCGACCTTCAGATCGCTTGTGAGCACCATGCCCGCGAGCAGCGGGAACGCGCAGTCGTCCAATTCCATCGCGACGCCCTCGAGCGCTTTCTGCGCCTTCTCGTCGGGAATCTCGATCATGTGCAGGATCACCGGCTGGTCTTTGCCGAACATTTCTCCTGAGGCGATGCGCGGGACGAGGGCGTAACCGATCTGACCGGCGGCGCCCGTGACGGCGACGCGAATGGGGGACTTTTGAGCCATGGTTCTAGGGAGTGGAAACGAAGAAGGGAGAGGGCTGAGCCGCGCGCGAATCGGTCGCGGGGCGAACAGTGTGACGACGTGCGACGAAAAGTGAAGCAGTCGCGCCCTCGTTTTCGGGGCGTCGATCGGCTATCGAAGCGCGCTTGCCAGAGGAACGCGCCCCATCCATGCAGTACCCTTCCTTGATCGATCCCCTCGGACGCAGCCGGGGGAAAAGCGAACACAGCTTTTCCGCTCCCGCGCCAGAGACCCACGCCATGGCCGAAAGCCACGCTGAAACACTCGATTCCGCCCGTCTGCGCGAGATCCTCGCCGGGCTGGGTCACGACGCTACGCGCTTTCGTTTCGACGTGGCGCCGAATCCGTGCGTCGGCGCAGCCGTCGTTTCGGGGACAGACGTGATCGCGCGCGGGTTCCATCAGGTGTGGGGCGAAGCGCACGCTGAAATCAACGCGCTCGAGGAGGCGGAGCGCACCGCCGTGCCGCGCTCGAAATGGGACGCGCTGGTCGTGACGTTGGAGCCGTGCTCGACCTTCGGCAAGACGCCGCCGTGTGTAGAAGCGATCGTCGCCTCCGGAATCAAGACGGTCGTCGTCGGCGCCCTCGATCCGGATTCTCGCCACCGCGGTCGCGGGCTCGACGTGTTGCGGGCAGCGGGCCTGGAAGTGATTCTCTTGGAGGGCGAATCACCGCTCGAAGCCGTCGCGCCGCACTTTCTCTCCTGGACCGACAACGAGCGCGTGCGCCGTCCGCGTCCGTGGACGATCGCGAAATGGGCGCAGACGCGCTCGGGCCAGATGATCCCGCCGCACGGTGTCGGTGGAGGACGCTGGATCTCGGGCCCGGAGAGCTTGAAGGAAGTGCAAGTCCTGCGCGGTCGCGTCGACGCGATCGTCACCGGCGTGGGGACGATCTTGGCCGATGATCCGCGCTTCACCGTGCGACCGCCGGGCAATCTGTCGAAGCCGCCGCTGCGTGTCGTGCTCGACAGCACATTACGGACGCCGCCGAATGCGACGATCTTGCAACCGCCGGGCGAGAACGCAGCCGGCGGACCGGTGCATATCCTGTGCGTCGGTGGCGCTCCGAACGAACGTCATCGTGCGCTCGTCGACGCCGGCGCGTTCGTGCATCCGCTGCACGTGGCGACCGACGACGGCGTCAGTTTGCGCGACGTGCAGACTTGGCTTCACGAGCAAGGCGTGCGCCGCATGCTGCTCGAGGCCGGTCCGCGTTTGCTCGCGCACTACTTGACGACGCGTTTCGTGGATCAGATCCGCATGTACACGGGTGCTGTGAACGGCGGCGAAGGTCCGACGATGGCGAGCTGGATCACACGCTTGAAGTTGGAGCAGCGCATTCACCGCGAGTGCGCCGAAGACGCCGTGCTCGACGCGTTCGTCGCGCACGATGCGCGTGCCTGACGCGCTGCTCTCGTTTTGATCTGGCGTGTACCGTGTCAGAGCCATTTCTCGCCACGGCGCTGCGAGCAACCCGCTTGATGCAGGTTGCTCGCAGCGCCGCGGGGATAAATGGCTCTGGCTCGGTACACGCCAGATCAGAACGAGCGACCGCTACTTGGGCGGATTCTTCGCGGCTTCTTCGGCCGCGATTTCGGGCCACAACTTCTTCGCAGTCTCGAGCGCGGGCGTCGTCGCATAACGCTTCGCGAAGAGCTTGCGCACCAGCTTCTCGGCCTTCTTGTCTTGCTTGTCGGCATAGAGATCGCGCGCTTCGGCAAGGATTCGCTCGGCCTCGACACCGATCTTCCACGCGGTGATCTCGGGCCGAATCGCTGTGTCGCTCTCGACCTTCTTCAAGCGCGCGGCGACTTCAGCTTCGACCGGCGTGCCGATCGTGTCACGCGCGAACGCGGTCAGTTCTTGGAAGCCTTTCACAGCGCTGCCCGGGACGAGCAGACCGCAGATCCGCGCGAATTCGGCCTTCATTCCCCCCAAGGCGTGCGGTTGATTCTTCTGTGCTTCCTCGGCGTAAGGACTCTTCTTCGTGATCGCGAGGACGGTCGCATAACTCTTCCAAGCGTCGACCCAAGCTTTCGCGCTCAATCGCGCGGCACCGACTTCGAGCGCCTTTTTCACCGTGTCGAGCTCGGCCTCGGTGAGTCCCGACCCGAATGTCGTCTGACATCCGACGATCTCCGCGAGCACTTCTTCTGGGAGCGGAGGTTGAGCCGTGTTGATGCGGCCCGCGATCTTGCCGTCGGGACCGAACACGACGGTCTGCGGACAGTGCAGCGTGCCGTCCTCTTCGCGCAACTCGTGGTAGAGATCGTCCCACGCTGCCTTGTGATCCGAGCACGAGTTGAACATCGGGTAGATCGAACACACCTCGCGCTTCTTCTTCTCGCCTTGGATCGTCTCCTCGATCTTCGACTTCGGATGCACATTCGGGTTGGCGATGATCACGACGCACTCGCTGCTTCTTCGAACGAGATCCGCGTCGGTGAGCACGGTGGCGCGGTACCTGTCGGACGCCTCCTCGGCGTCGAGCAAGATGTGCGCGAGGATCGGGACGTTGCGTTCCTTGGCTTTCGCGCGCGCCTGCTCGAGTCTTCCGATGAAGGGCAGCAGCTTGGGTGGCGCCGTCGTCTGGGCCGGCGTCGGGCCGGGTTTCGGCGGATTCTTGACGGGCGGCTTCTGTGCAGCGACGAGGAGCGCGAGCGCGCCGGCGATCGAAGCGAGTGAGACGAGAGGCAATCGCATCGCCGTAGCATCCTCGATCGAGCAGCGCCGGTGCGCAAGTGTCGCCCTTCCCAAGCCCGACGCGAATGCCTAGAACCTGGCCCTTCATGCACGTGCGTCACACCGCCCTCGCGGGCTTCCTCATCGTTGCTCTGTGCGCCTGCGTTTCACGGCCGAGGGCGCTCACTCCAGTGGTTCCGTTCGAAGCCACCGAGGCCGTCTTCGAGGGTTTTTCCGCCATGCAGGCGCGCCCCGAACGTTTCGAGGCCGCGCGCGTTGCACTCGAGCGCGCGCGGGTCCTCGCACCGGACTGGATCGCGCCGCAGCGCTTGCTGGACGAAATCGAACGACAACGCTTGCGCGGTGTCGACGTTTTGCGCGATCACCGCGCGGCACTCGCACGCGACGCGAGCGACGCGGGGCGCCTGTACTTGGCCGGTCGTCTCGAAGGCAAGGCCGGCACGAAGCGCTTCGAAGCTGCGACCCACTACGCGCCCGATCTCGCGTGGGGTTGGCACGGCGCCTCGTTCGCGGCGGCGTCCGCGGGCGACATGAAATCCGCCGTGAGCCATGCCAGACGAGCACTCGCTCTCGCGATCGACCCGTACGAGCGCACGTTCTTCCAAGCGACGCTCGCGCGTCAACTCGCAGCGGCCGGCGATTCCGACGCAGCGGTGCGCTTGCTCGAGGAGTGTGCGGCGAGGAAGGGGATCAGCGAACGAGCACGCACGGCGTTGCTCGTCCCTCTGGTCGAGATCGGACTCGAAGGACGCGGCAATCGCTCGCGCGAACGCGCTTACGAAACAGGTCTCGCGATCCTGCGCGAGCGCGATCTCACCGACACCGATGTCGAGTCGCTCGCCTCGCGCATGAAGCTCGCGCTGTACACGGACGACATCGGTTCACAACAGCTCGCACTCGCGCTCGCAGCGCAGCCTGGCGCGACGCGCGAACGTCTGCGCGCGGAGATTGCGCCATCCGCGGTCGGTCGGGCCGTGCTCGAGCGTGCAACTCGGCTGTCCGGCCGCCCGAATGCGGCGGGCGCGAGAGCGCGTGCGGCTCGCTTCGCCGCCTTCGAATTCCGTTCGGCGCTCGAGCAATGGCGTGCGTCGTTGCCGAAAGTAGTCGTCGATGCGGACGGGATGCCGCGCGATCCCCGACTGCTGCGCATCGTCGAAAAGTCGCTGGAATTGCCGGACGAAATCGACGGTCGGGCCACCGAGCCGCTGATCGCGTTCGGCGACGCGCTGATTCAGGCCGGGTGGTTCAAGGAAGCGCGCTCGGTGGCTGCGCGCCTCGCTGTGTTCGATCTCGAGCGAGCGCTCACACTCGAGAATCGCGCACAGGCCGGTCTCGCGATCCTCGACGGTCTCGAGCGCGTCGCGCGCCGGTCGGATCGGAACTCGGGCATCGTTTCCCCGAACGAGCGCGGCGAAAGCGAAGCGTCGCGGCGCGTGCGCACGCTCGACGATTTCCTGGTCGCATTGGCGCCGCTCTTCGCGCGCTCGCAAATTTTCTTGGGCGGTGAGACGGATGCGAATCGCGTCGCGCGCATCGCGCTCGAATCGCCGCGCATGCGCTACGCCGGCGTGGCCGAACTCGTGCATCCAGGACCGCTTTTTTCGCACGACGACGAGCGCGACGAGATCGGGATCGCGGGCAAACCGGTCGGCGGCATCGCTCGACTGTTCCTCGCGATCGGGCGCTTCGCCATCCTCGGTCAAGTCTCCGGCGGAGGTGGACCGGACGCGTGTGTGCTGCCTCTCTTGTGGTGCGAAGAACGCTCCGGCGAGCACCTCGGAGTGCCGTGGCACGGCACGATCGCGTGGTGTGAAGCGGCCGACTTGAAGAGTCGCGCAGGTCGCAGTGGAGCCATGATCAGTGCGGCAGCGTTGCACGAAGGCTACTGGGTCGATGTCGACGCCGTGCGCGACGAGCACGCAGCCTGGATCGCGTTGAGGCGGCGTTTCTCGCAGGAAAACGGCGTTTCGGCTGCGGACGTGCAAGTCATCCTCGCTTCGGGCGGACTCGAATTGTCGCCGCGTGCGGTCGAGAACGAGCGTCGATCGACGGTCGCGTTGCTCGGCGAAGCGAACCGCGTGCGCCTCGCCGTGCTCGCCGATCGCGCGAGCGAGTCGGGTGAGCTCGGATCTGTGTCGCTCGACGAGTTGCTCGAAGTCACGACGATCCACGAAGAAGGACATCTGTGCGATCGCGAGCGCTTCTTGCCGCTCTTCGACAACAAGCTGGCGATCCTGCGCTTGTTCGTGCAGTGCCATTTCTCTCCGCAGCGCGTGAACGAAGAGCTGGAGTATCGCGCGCAGTTGATTGCGTTGTGCGCGAGCCCCGATCCGCGTATCGCGCTCGCGCAAGTGATCGATGCAGCCGAAGGCACGACGAGTTCGTCGCTGACGCCACACAGTGCGGGGTACAAGCGACTGCTCGATGATCTTCTGATCGTGCTCGACGAGCAGATTCGAGTGGATCCGCCGGCCGTTCCCTCGATCGACCCGGCGCGCACGCTGGCGCATCAGTGTCATCGCTTGTCGGGCGAAGAAATCCGCCGCCTCTCCCGCCTCCTCGCGTCGCGCAAGCGAATGTGATCGAAGCTGACGCACCCCGCGTCTCATGGATCGCTCGGTCGGCCTTGGTTCCCTCGTGGCCGAGCCCCAGGTCCCGTCTACCCGTGGTGGCAGACGGGGCCGACCGCGCAGGTCGTGCTCCCTCGACGCGAGTCGAAGAGCACTCCCTTGCGCGGGTCCCATGAAGGGACGAAACTGCTCGTCCGACGAGGCAGTCAGACGCAGCCTTGAAACCGACTGTCGAATCGAATCACTCGCCTGCCCGATCGGCTCACCTCGCTTGGATCGGTTGGACGCTCCTCTGAGTTCTGATCTGGATCGTGCAATTGCGCTTGCCGATCGAGCCCGCAACGCCTGATCTGGATCCGTCGTGGCAACAGGCGCTCAACTACGCCCTGGCGCACGGGATCCGTTTCGGCCGAGATCTCGTGTTCACGTTCGGTCCCCTGGGAGGACTGCAGCACGGACGCTACGAGCCGACGCTCTTCTGGCCGCAGATCCTGCTGTTCGAGTGCCTTTTCAAGGGACTCCTCATCTGGCGCTGGATGGTCGCCCTACGTCGATTCGAATCAACTCCCGATCGGGTCGTGTTCGTGCTCGCGCTCATCGGCGTCGGCCTGATCGCGGACGCGTTCATGCTCGCTTCGATCGCGGTCCTGGGCAGCCTCCTGGTGCGGGACGACAAAGAGCGGCGATTCGCGGACGTGCTCGATTGCGCGCTCATTTTCGCGATCGGCTACATCAAGTTCACGTTCCTCGCCTTGGGTGCGTGCGCGTGCCTGGCCTTCGTGACGACCAGGCTCTGGCGGTCATGCGGAGCGGCGCTGCGTGCCGCGATCTTGTGCCTATCGACCGCGATCGGCGTCTGGGCATTGTGTCTGCAGTGGCCCTGGGATCTGCCCATCTTCGTCCTGCGCGCCTGGTCGCTCGCCTCGGGTTACTCCGAGTCCCAGGCCACGGACGGCGCTGTCGGGTCCCGCACGCGTGCCGCCTGGTGCATCGTCGTTCTGGGTTCGATGCTCGTGCTGTTCGTCTGGTGGTCGAAGGCCCGGCGGCTCGCCCTGTTGACGGCTGCCCTCGCGTTGCTCGGGTCCTTCGTAGCGTTTCGAGCCAGCTTCACCTTCCACGTCCAGGGCGCGCCGATCTTCTTCGGCTTCATGACCCTGGTCTCGATCGTGCTGGTGACGTCGCCGGACCTCGGGGTCGCGAAGCGCGTCGTGCTCGGCTTAGCGCGGGCAGGGCTGGTCGTCGTCGCCGTCGACGGCTACACGCACGGCCTGGAAGCCCCGGTCCTCGGGCGTGTCCTGTCGCCGGCGAGCGCCACTCTGGAGAGTAATGCGCGTGCACTGCATGAGCTACCCGACCTGCGTGAGAGGCTGGAGAAGCGCAAGGCGGAGTTGGAGGCTCAGTACGCGCTGCCGCGCACGCGCGCCATCGTGGGCGACGCCCCGAGCGACTTCATCGGATCCGCTCCAGGCTGGATCTTCCTCAATCGGTTGAATTGGAGGCCGCGTCCGGTCTTTCAGTCCTACGCCGCGACCACGGCGGACTTGATCCAGTTGAATGCCGAGTTCTTCGAGAGTGCACGGGCGCCGCGCTTCGTGATGTTCCAAAGCGCCACGTTCTTGGGTCGCATCCCCGGGCACGAGGACTCCGCCTTGCACCGCGTACTGCTCAGGAAGTACAGACCGGTCGCGCTCGAGCGCGGATATCTGCTGTTCGAGCGCAACCCGGAAACCGCCGCGAGCCCGGCTCCCATCCGCCGCGTGATCGCCGAGATCGACGCGCGTCCGATGGAGTGGACCGCGCTGCCCGAGACGACGGATCCCATGGTGATCGTGAGCATCGAAGTGCGTTACTCGCTCTTCGGCCGACTGCGACAGTTCCTCTATCACGCGCCGATCACCCTTGTGGACATCCAGACGACGGACGGCGGGAGGAGTTCGTGGCGACTCGTGCCCGGCATGGCCCAGGCCGGGATCATGACGAAGCCCTACATCCCGTTCGAGGACGATTGGCTCAGGGCGTATACGATCGGCGCGTCGAATGCGATCACGAGCCTGAGGCTGCGCACGGGGAATCACTGGGATTCGCTGTATCGACCCACGTATCGCGTCATCGTCGAGTCGTGCACGAACGGACTGCCCGAGTTGCGGACAGAGGAGCGCCTGCCGATCATCTTCGGGAGCTTCCCGACTCCACCGAATAGTTGCCAGACGGATTCTCCGCCCAGGTACTTCTGCGAGGGCGGAGTCGAGTTCGTGCTCGTCAGTCCGGTGACGACCCTGACCTTTGACGTCGCGCCCGGCCGTCACGTGCTCACCGGTTCGGTCGGGCTGATGCCCGGTTCCATCGAGTTGAGCGACGGCGTTGATTTCACCGTGTCGCTGCGAGCGCAGTCCGGGGAGACGCGGGAGCTCTACGCGCGCACCCTGGATCGCACCGCCAAGGACGTGCGACACGCCATCCTCGACGTGCCGTTCGAGGCCCAACCCGGTGAAACTCTGCTGTTCCAGACGTCGAATCCACCCACGCGTACACGAGAGTACGACCTGCCGATCTTGTTCGGGCTCAAGATCAGCGACTGAGACCCACCGAACGCTGCGTCGACGACGCGTGCTCTTGTCTGGGTTGCATTCAGCGCGCCCGCGCCGTCTTCCTCAATCCGGCGATCACCGCGTCGAGGAGCGAGAGCATCTCCTGGAGACGTGGCACCGTGTGATCGCCCATATGGCCGATGCGGAAGGTCTTGTCCTTCAAATCGCCGTAGCCGTTGCCGATTTCGTGGCCCTTCTCTTTCAAGCCTGCGATGAGCGCGGCGACGTCGAGGTCGCCCTTTTCGATGCACGACACGGTGGGGGAGCGCAGTGCCGGCACCGCCAAGTACTTCAAGCCGTGCTTCGCGGCCCAGGCTTCGCTCGTCGCGACCATGCGCGCGTGTTCGTCGAAGCGCGCCTTCCAAGCGGCTGCGCCCGTCTTGCCTTTGTCGGAGCCGCTGAGCATCACGCCCGCGCTGATGTCCTCGAGCTGTTTCGCGAGCGCGTAGTAGAGCGAAATGCACGGCGTCGCCGGCGTCGCGCGCTCGCGATGACCCTCGACGATCTTGATCGGATCGAGGTAGAAGCCACGCAGCTTCTGATTTTTCGCCGCTTCCATGTAGCGGTTCGACGCGCACAAAACCGACAAACCCGGCGGCAGCGCGAGCGCTTTTTGGATGCCGGCGAAAGCGAAGTCCATGCGGTTCGCGTCGAAGTCGACCGGTGCTCCGGCGATGTACGAGACGAGGTCGACGAGCAGCATCACGTCGGGGAATTTCTTCATCACCGCGGCCACTTCGGGGAGCGGTGTGCGCACGCCGGCGGACGTTTCGTTCGACACCAACGTGACCGCATCGAAGGGGCCCTTGTCGCGCAGCGCCGTTTCGAGATCGTGCATCGAGACCGATTGGCCCATCGGCACGGACAACTTCACGATCTGCTTGCCGACCGCTTCGGCGATCTCGGCGAAGCGCTTGCTGAAGCTGCCGTTCACGAGGCAGAGCACTTTCGGTCCCACGCCGCGCAGCGCGGATTCCATCATGCCCGTCGCAGCACACGTGTGCACCGCCACGTGTGCCGTCGAATTCGCGTCGAGACCGAAGGCGAGCTTCAGATGCGGATCCAGCCGCTCGGTCAGCGTCGTCATCGCCTTGGAGCGGTGTCCGATCATCGGTCGCGCGCACTCGGCGAGGATTTCGGGACGGACTTCGGTAGGGCCGGGGATCCAGAGGATGTTCTTCGCCATGATGAGTCTCGGTTGCGCGCGTCGCTGTTATCGGAAGAGAGCAGAATGTTCGGGTTTTTCGCGCAGCACTTCCACCTCGGCTGCGCTGAAAACGAGCGGAGCGAGAGCGGCCAGATCGGCCTTTTCACATGTGATTCTGGAGCGTGCGAACACGTTTTCTCGTCGCACCACGCCGCCGAACGCGATGAAACGCGCGGTGCTGGAAGCGGCTTCCAGATCCGTCGCCCCATCGCCGACGAGGCACACGCCGCCGCCCGCGGAGCTCGCGATGCGGCCGACGACTTCGATCTTGCCGCCGGTGCGCGCTAGCGGTGAAGCCTCGTCGAATCCCGTGTAGTTGCCCTGCGCGTCGAAGCGCACGTCGACCGCGAACACGTCGCGCTCGTGGATCGAGAGTGCGCGCGCCAATTTCAGAACGGCCGGCAACAGTCCGCCCGACACGATGCACACGCGCTTCTTCAGTGCGTGCGCCGCAGCGACGAGTTCGCGCGCGTGCGGCAACATGCGCGCGACGTACAGAGCACCGACGTCGTCGATCGCGTTGCGTGACGGTCTCACGATCGCGAGGCGCCGCGCGTAGACGGCTTCGAGCGCGAGTTCGCCCTTCATCGCGCGATCGGTGAGCTCTGCGATCTCCGTCTTGTGCTCACGCGCGAGCTCGTCGATGCCTTCGATCGCGCTCAGGGTCGAGTCGCAATCGAACACGATCGCTCGGTAGGGCGGCGGCGCGTCGGAGATCATGACGCGCTCGAATTCACAGGCGCACGAGGCGCACTTCGCGCACCGGTTCGAGGCTGCGTACGTGGGCGAGCACCGGCTGGCTCGGCTCCTCGTAGAGCGACAACACGCCCGTCGCGAGCCCGCGACCGGACGGTGTCATCGACGTCGCCGGACCGAGTTCGATGCGGCGGATGTTGACGCGATGGCTGCCGAGCACGGTGCCGAGCAGACCGACGACGCCGGGTTGATCGTCGTGGCGCGTGATCAGCACGGCACCCTTCGGTTCGAGATCGAGCTCGAGTCCGTCGAAGCGCACGATCATCGGCGAACGGCCGAAAACAGCGCCTGAAACCGCGTGCGTTTCGCCGCCCTCGCACGTGACGCGCACGTGGATCGCACTCTGGAAGACCTCGTCCGAATCCTCGCGACTCTCGAGCAACTGGAGGCCGCGTTCCTTGGCGAGGAGCGGAGCGTTGACGAGATTGACGCCTTCGTCGAGGCCCTGATGACGCAGCACCGCCGACAACAACGCGAGCGGCAGATGGCGCGTGTCTTTCTTGGCGATTTCGCCCGCGATCGTGATCTCGATCTTGCGAATCGGCTTCTCGGAAACTTGCGCGAGGAAGGCGCCGATCTTCTCGGCGAGCAGCGTGAACGGTGCGATCTCGCGCAGCGTCTGCGCCGAAACGGCCGGAGCGTTGACCGCGTTGTGCGCGACGCCTTCGGAGAGGAACTCGCAGATCTGATGCGCGATGTCGACGGCCACTTGGAACTGCGCTTCCTCCGAAGATGCGCCCAAGTGCGGCGTCGCGATCACGTCGTCGCGCAAGCACAGCGGATGATCCTTCGGCGGCGGTTCTTCGGCGAACACGTCGAGTGCAGCACCGGCCAAGTGACCGGATTCGAGCGCCGACAACAACGCCGATTCGTCGACGAGTCCGCCGCGCGCCGCGTTCACGAGTCGCGCGCCCTTCTTCATCTTCGCGATGCGTTCTTTGGAGATGATGTTCTTCGTCGACTCCATGAACGGCACGTGCAGCGTGACGAAGTCGCTCTTCGCCAGTAGATCGTCGAGCGCCAGCAGATCGACGCCGGCCATGCCCGAACCCTTCTCCAGTGGCAAATACGGATCGTGCGCGACGACGTTCATGCGCAGGCCGAGCGCGCGATCGGCGACGACGCGCCCGATGCGGCCCAACCCCACGATTCCCAGCGTTTTACCGGTGATCTCGGTGCCGGTCAGGCCCTTCTTCGTCCATGTGCCTTTCTTGACGAGGCGGTCGGCCTTGGGCACGTGACGTGCGAGGCTCGTGAGCAGTGTGATCGCGAGTTCAGCGGTCGTGACGGTGTTGCCGGTCGGCGTGTTCATCACGACGACGCCGCGTTCCGTCGCTGCATCCGAATCGACGTTGTCGACGCCCACGCCCGCGCGACCGACGACGCGTAGGTCGGGCGCCGCTTCGATCACTTTGCGGGTGATCTTCGTCGCCGAGCGCACGACGAACGCATGGACGCCCTTCGCATCCGCGATCAACTGCGCTTCGGTGAGGCCGAGCTTCACTTCGGGCTCGAAGCCTTTCTCGCGGAAGATCGACAGTGCGGCGGGGGACAGTTCGTCGCAGATCAAAATGCGGAACTGAGCGGGCGAGGTCTTGTTCTTCAAGGGAAGCGTTCTCGAGTCGGGAAATGCGTTGAGTTCGGTTCAGGCGCCGGCGAGTGCCGCGCGCACCAAGGCTTCGAGGTTCTTCGTATCGACGGAAAGCGCTGCGCGCTCGACGCCTGCTCGCGCTTGTTTTTCCGAGTAACCGATCGACATGAGCGCGGCGACCGCGTCCTCGAAGTTCGGATCGGCGCGCTTGGCCGAAGGTAGTACCGCGTGCGGAGAACCCAAGTCGGCGCGCAGCACGTCGGCCTTGTCGCGCAAGTCGAGCAGGATCTGATCGGCCGTCTTTTGTCCGACGCCCTTGATGCGCGTCAGACGTTTGGCGTCACCCGCTGCGATCGCCTCGACGAGGTCCGCGCGCGGCAGACCCGACAGGATCCCGAGCGCCATCACGGGCCCGACGCCGCGCACCGACAGCAAGACGCGAAACAGTTCGCGCGTCTCGCGATCGGGGAAACCGAAGAGCGTGTGGCTGTCTTCGCGCACGACGAGGTGCGTGAAGACGCGGGCCTTGCCGCCCGCCGGGAACGTCGCCGTCAACGGCACGGCGAGGTCGTATCCGACGCCCGCAACGTCCACGACGAGCCGCGCGGCCGTCCGGCCGACGATCATTCCCTCGATGTACTCGAACACGAGTCCTCGGCCAAGCTCTCAGGGCACCTTGGTCTTCAGCTTGATCCCGAGATCGGTGAGCTTGCCCTTCAATTCCTGCAGGGACGTCACGCCGAAATTCGGCATGCCGAGCAGTTCCTCTTCCGAGTGTTGGACCACGTCACCGAGCGTGAGACAGCCGAGCGATTCGACCGTGCGCCGCGCGCGGATCGACAGCTCGAGATCGCTGATCGGCTTGTTCAGGAGTTCCGAGTTCTCGCCCGTCGCGTACTTGCGGCGGTTCTGCTCGATCGACTGCACTGCTTCTTCGCGCGCCATGCCGAGGCGCAGGCCCTTCGACGCGAGAATATCCTTTATTTCGTTCAAGGACGTCTCGCCGAAGTTCTTGTAGCTGAGCAGCTCTTGCTCGGTCTGACGCACGAGATCGCCGAGCGTCATGATGTTCATCTTGTTGAGGCAGTTGCGCGCGCGCACCGACAGTTCGAAGTCGGTGATCGGGATGCGCAGTATTTGATTCAGGCGATCCTCTTTGCGCTCCATGTCCTCGTCGTAATACATGTTCATCGCGGACTTCGCGTCCTCGAGGAACAGGCGGATCTTGCGATCGGTGGGGAACGAGCGCGCGATCGTGTCGAAGCACGCGGCCGCGTCTTGATCGCGTCCCATGTCCTCGTACAGGACGCCGAGGTTCATGAGCGTGTTGCGATCGATCGGCAACATGCGCACGAGCATCTGGTACGCCTCGAGTGCGACTTCGTCTTGAGCGGTACGCTCGGCGCAGTACGCGAGACGGAACAAGTTCGCGCGGTGCGTCGGATCGAGTTCGCGCGCTTTCGAATAGTGCTCGACGGCGCTCTCGGTGTCGTGCTGCATCTCGGCCAGCCGACCCTGCATGTGACGCCCTTCGGCGCTCTCGCGGAACGAAGCCGGCGCGTGTTGGATGCCGTGGGCGAGGCGCGAGATGGCGCCTTCCTCGTCGCCGTTCTCGAGGTCGAGCTCGAGACGCGCCTCGAGGCCACCGGCGCGCGGCCGCGGTTCGTCGGGGTAGACCTTCGACAAGCGCTCGAAAATCGGCAGCGCTTCCTTGAACTCGTTCTGCGCCATGTGCGCGCGCGCCATCGTGAACGACGCGACGTTGTCTTCCGGGTACAGGCGCAGGGCCTCGATGGCCTTCTGGTATTCGCCGCTCATCCAGTAACCGAATCCACGGCGACGGCCTTCATCACCGCTGGTCGCGAGCGCCGAGATGGAGCTGCGGAAGCGATCGAAGGTCTGGCGGGTTTCGTAGACCTCGCCGCGCGCGTGCTGCAGTGCGGCGAAACTTTGGATGGCGCTCGTCTTGATGTCGAAGCTGGTCTCGGCGGTGGTGGTCATCGGGTCGATTCAGCGCTCAAAAACGTCGTGATGTGAGAGGCCTCGATGGAGGCCTGCTGGAGCCGTGAAACCGCTCCAGTGAAGCGCGGGATCATAGATGCACTGAGCGGGCTGCGTCAAATCGCGCCGGCTGAGCTGGGGGCCGCCGCGCAGGTCGGAAGCCGGTCCTCCGCCGACCGGAACGCAGCGATTTTCAGAGCGCATTTCCAGTGCAGAACGCGCTCGCGACTTCTACGGCCCGCGGTGGGTTGGTACTTCCGGCGCCACGCACATGAGCCAAGCCGACTGCATCCTCTGCAAGATCGAGGCGGGAGTGATCCCGTCTGTGAAGGTGTTCGAGGACGAGCTCGTCTTCGCGATTCGCGACATCCGGCCACAGGCGCCGACGCACGTCCTCGTCATTCCGAAGGCGCACATCGCGTCTCTGTGGGAGCTGACGGACGAGCGTTTGGCCGGCCGCCTGGTGCACGTCGCGTCCGAGATCGCGCGCTCCGAGGGATTGTCGGAAGGCTGGCGTTTGATCGCGAACACGCGTGAACACGGCGGACAAGAAGTCGCGCACTTGCATCTGCATGTGCTCGGCGGACGAGCGCTCGGGCGCATGTTGGCGCAGCGCTGAACAAGTAAACAGATTCACAACACGGCCGAACAGACATACAGAAGAGGGACAGCAGCGTGGACAAGTTGGTGATTCAGGGCGGACATCCGCTCGAGGGAACGGTCGTGACGTGCGGTTCGAAGAACGCCGTGCTGCCCGTGATGGCGGCTGCGTTGCTCACGACGGAGGAATTGGTGGTGCCGAATGCGCCGCTGCTTTCGGACGTGAACACGATGGCGTCGGTGTTGCGCGACCTCGAGTGTTCTGCCGAACGCAATGCCGACGGATCGATGAGCATGCGCTCGTCGAAGACCGTGGTGCAGCGCGCCGACTGGGAAAACGTGCGCAAGATGCGCGGGTCCGTCGCCGTGATGGGCCCGTTGCTCGCGCGCACCGGACGCGCCGAAATTTCGCTGCCCGGCGGATGCGTGTTCGGCGTGCGACCGATCGACTTGCACTTGAAGGGCATGCAAGCGCTGGGCGCGCGCGTCAAAGTCGAACACGGATACGTGATCGCCGAAGCGCCGCGCGGCGGATTGCGCGGAGCCGAGATGTTCTTGGCCGGTGCGTCGGGCTCGACCGTTCTCGGCACCGCGAACGTGATGATGGCCGCGACTCTCGCGAAGGGTCGCACGGTCATCCACGGTGCTGCATGCGAGCCCGAAGTCGTCGACCTCGGCCTGTGCCTCTCGAAGATGGGCGCGAAGATCAAAGGCCTCGGTTCACCGCGCGTGGAGATCGAAGGCGTCAGTGATCTCGGTGGTGCGACGCACGCTGTCATTCCCGATCGCATCGAAGCCGGCACGTACGTTCTCGCGGGTGCGATGTGCGGCGGACACGTGCGCGTGGAGAAGTGCAACCCCGAGCATTTGTCGGCGCTGCTCGATCGCATGTTCGAAGCGCGCGTACCGTTCACGACGGGTCCCGACTGGATCGAGACGCAGCCCTACCATCCGCGCGATCCGGCGCGCCGTCCGCACGCGACCGACGTCACGACGCTCACTTACCCCGGTTTCCCGACCGATTTGCAAGCGCAGTGGATGGCGCTGATGACGCTCGCCGACGGGATCAGCGTCTTGAACGAATTGATCTACCCCGATCGCTACATGCACATCGCCGAGCTGACGCGTTTGGGTGCGAACATCCGCCGTCAAGGCACGACCGCGATCATCCAAGGCACCGAGCGTTTGAGCGGCGCCCAAGTGATGGCGAGCGATCTGCGCGCGAGTGCCGCGCTCGTGCTGGCGGGGCTCGTGGCCGAAGGCGAGACCGAAGTCCACCGCGTCTATCACATCGATCGCGGCTACGAAAAGATCGAGGAACGCTTGATCAACCTGGGAGCGGTGATCGAACGCGTGGACGACAAGGTGCCGGCCGAAGTGGGCTGAGAGCGGACCGGCTGCGTCGTTGATGGCCGATCGAAGTCGCGGCGCTTGTCATCCTCGGTAGCGTCGGGAAGTCCATTCGTCGAACCTCCATAAAAATGCGGGTGCGTCCGGCGAGCCCATCACGCCGCTACGCGACGCGATAGGACCCCTCGCTCGGGAGCCGACAACTATCCTGACACCGGGGGTTGGAGGGCGGTGTGGTTGACGCCCGTCGACGCGGGCGTGAACGCCAGGTGCGACTTGAGTGTCCGTGCGTCAGCGCGTCCTCGGCCGCCTGGTACTCGGCGATCGTGCGGTACAGGTGGACTCGAGCTCAACTTGTGCGCGGTGATCGAACGCGTCGACGATAAGGCGGCAGTCGAACTCTGCTGAACTCGGCCAGTCTTTGCGAATACGCCCGAGGCGACCTGAGCGCCACCCAAAACGTTCGCTTCCGGCGCCTCGAGCACGGAGAGCAGGAGGATGTTCCGGAGCTCCTCCGTCGCGGATCGCGTACGCAGCATTCGTTCGCAGGCGTGATAGCACCCGAGTTCCACTCAGGCGGCGATGCCGTTGACCCGCAAGTGCTCGCGAACCCGACGAGGAAGCGAATTGCGATCTGCAAAGGCCGCATGAAACGAGGTGGACGATTCCCATCACGGCGGAGGTGACGGAAGGAGGGCGAGCAACGTGCACGGCTCATTCTCTCCGCTGAACCGCTTTCGCGGCGCACGCTGAGCCGCGGTCGGCATCGAAGCCCCACCATCCACTCTCCCCCGCGAATGCACTCGATTTGGCGATATCTCCCATTGTCTGGCTGCGCAAATTGGAGCATTGCAATAAGCTCGGATGATTCGTTCGCGGCAGGGATCTCTTGGGATTTCGACCGCAGTTGTTTCTCGTTGCGTCGTGCTTTTCGAGCCCGACGCCCTTCCACTGACACTCGCACCTAGAAGGTTTCCCCATGCTGACTTCACGTTTCCGTGTGCTCGTCGGGTTGCTCGCGTTCGCGCCCGGCGCTTTCGCGCAAGACGACCCTCAAGCGATCGATGCCGCGCCCCGTTTCACGCGCACCGGCGGCATGCCGCAGTTCCCGCCCGCTCCCGCGACGTCGTCGCCCGGCGCGGTCACCGTGTACCACACGAACATCGCCACGAGCGCGACGTCTGACGTGCCCGGCCTCCTCGGCACGAAGTTCGCGGCCGGCAACGTCACGAGTGCTTTCGAGAAGCAGTGGTTCAGCCCGGACGGTCTGCACTACACGTTCCGCGGCGACACGCCGCTCGCCACGACACTCGACGCCGTGGTGATCCTCGACAGCACGCTGCTCTGGCAGGAAGGCACCGTCACTCCGTACGCGTCTCCCGAACTGTGGGGACCGGGCACGAATCGGATGGGCATCAACAATGCGGGAGACGTCGCGTTGGCGCACAACATCGCGCCCACGGCAGTCAACGACGACTACATCCTGCGTTGGAATGCAGGTAGCTCGACGTACTCGGTCCTCGCGCAAGAACTGGGAGCGATCTCCTTCCTCCCGCCGACCGTCACCTGGGACGACTCGCTGGACTCGGTCAACATCCTCACGGACGGACGCGTTCTGTGGCGCGCGGTCGGCATCGACGGCACGGGCATCACCCTCAACGTCAATGACGAGATCCTCGTGCTCGACACGACTCTCATCGCGCGCACGTCGATCGACGTTCCTGCCGGTCAAGCGGGCGGCGGCACGGCCGCGTGGCAGAACTTCGGCATCGACAACACGTGGATCTCGCCGGACGGCGCGAACCTCTTGATCGACGGCGACACCGATGCGGTGACGAACGACGACGTGCTCGTGTACAACGGCAACGTCGTCATCCAAGAAGGCATCGTCCTTCCTGGTACGAGCTTCGTGAGCCCTGTCGCCTCGGGTGGACCGGCCGAAGTCAGCATGGATTCCGCCGGACGTTGGTTTGCCCGCGGCAACAACGTCGTGACCGCTGAGGACTGGGTCGTTCGCAACGGCGTCCTCATCGCCACGACCGACACCCCGATCGCCGTGAATGACGAGCGCGTCTACATGAGCGCGACGATCAACGAAGCGCAAGAAACCCCGCCGAGCGGTTCGCTCGCGACCGGCATCGGTCGCTTCTTGGTCGACACGGCGTCGAACCAGCTCTACTACGACATCACCCTGACCGGCCTCGTCGGCGAAAACGCCGCGCACATCCACGGCTTCTCGGGTCCGGGCGTGCCGTCGGGCGTGCTCTACAGCCTGCCGCTCGGCAATCAAAAGGACGGCGTCATCACCTACCTCGAATCCGAGGAAGGCAGCATCCTCGCGGGGCTCGCGTACGTGAACATCCACACGGCGACCTTCCCCGGCGGCGAAATCCGCGGTCAAATCTTGGTCGCGCAAGAGCAGTGGGACGACGCCGATTTCGCGGCCTGCTACTTCGCACATACTGGCAACGCGGCCGGTGATTATCTCGTCGCGGGCGTGACGAACGCTCCCTCGGCAGTCAACGGCGTCGTCGTCCTCAACGGCACGACCGTCATCCTGCGCGAAGGCGATCCCGTCGACGTCGACGGCAACGGCCTCTACGACGACAATGCCTTCCTGCAGAACTTCGGCAACGACGACTTCACGTTGCTCGAAGACGGCAGCGTCGCATTCTCGTGCACACTGCGCGATGCCGCGGGCACCGCGTTCGCGCAAGGCATCTTCAAGCGCAAGCCTGGCAACTTCCAACGCGCCCTGTGCTTCGGCGACGGTTCGGGCACGGCCTGCCCGTGCGCGAACAACTCGATCGTCGGACAGATGGCGGGTTGCGTGAACTCGTTCGGTCTGGCCGGCCGCCTCGACTCGATCGGAACCGCGAGCATCGCGGCCGACACGCTCGTCCTGCAAGGCTCGCAAGTGCCGAACGGTCCGGGCCTCTACTTCCAAGGCACGAACATCTTCGCCGCCGGAGCGGGGATCTCGTTCGGGGACGGCCTGATCTGCGCGGGCGGCACGATCATCCGCATGGGTGTCGTGTTCGCGGCGGGCAACGTCTCGGCGTACCCGGGCGGCACGACGCCGGCGCCGATCCACATCGCGGGAGCAACCGCGTCGGGCGATCTGCGCACGTACCAACTGTGGTATCGCGACGGCGACATCACCTTCTGCTCGCCCGCGGCGTTCAACTTGACGAACGCGATCGAAGTCGTCTGGGGCCCGTGACATGCGGCGGCTGAAGGCGTCTCGTCGCCTGCGGCCCTCGAGTCCAGCGGGGCGGCTCACCGCACAGGTGGGCCGCCCTGCGCTGTTTCGCTCCCGCGAATCGGCGCACTGTCTTCATGCTCGCGCGTCCGACGGATAGGCTCTCGTCACGCCACCATGTTCGAAACCCTCACCCAGCGCCTGTCGAATTCGTTCTCGTTCCTGCGCGGAGCGAAGGAACTCACCCCCGAGAACATCGAAGAGGGCTTGAGCCAAGTGCGCGCGGCGCTGCTCGAAGCCGACGTCAATTTCAAAGTCGTGCGCGACTTCACCGAGAAGGTGAGAGCGCGCGTAATCGGCGCGAGAGTGATCGCGGGGGTCGATCCTTCGCAGCAATTCATCGGCGCGTTCCACCACGAGCTCGTCGAGTTGATGGGGCCGAAGGACGCGCGGCTCGAGTTCTCGAAGAACGGACCGACCGTCGTGCTCATGGCGGGCTTGCAGGGGGCCGGAAAAACGACGACGTGCGCGAAGCTCGCCAAGCACATGCGCGACAAGCACAAGCGCCGTCCGTTGCTCGTCGCGTGCGACATCAAGCGACCGGCGGCTGTCGAGCAATTGCGCGTGCTCGGTCGGCAGTTGAACGTGCCGGTGTTTTTCCAAGAAGGTCTGACGCCGCCCGAACTCGCCTCACGCGGCGTCTTGTACGCGACGCAAGCGGGCGCCGATCTCGTCATCCTCGACACCGCCGGTCGTCTGCACATCGACCGCGAGATGATGGACGAAGTGCGCGCCATCGCCGCGGCGACGAAGCCCACGAACACGGTGCTCGTCGTCGACGCGATGACGGGACAGGACGCGGTCAACTCGTCGCGCAGCTTCCACGACAGCCTCGATTTGACGGGCGTGATCCTGACGAAGCTCGACGGCGACGCGCGCGGTGGTGCGGCCGTTTCGCTCAAAGCGGTGACCGGCAAACCGATCCTCTTCGTCGGCATGGGCGAGAAGCTCGACGATCTCGACGCCTTCAACGCCGAGCGCATGGCCGGTCGCATCCTCGGGATGGGCGACGTCGTCGGCCTCGTCGAGAAAGCTCAGGAACAGATCTCCGAGAAGGACGCGCAAGCGAACTTCGAGAAGATGGTCATGGGCAATTTCACGCTCGAGGACATGCTCGCGCAGCTGCGCATGATCCGGAAGCTCGGGCCGATGAAGAAGGTACTCGGCATGATGCCGGGCATGTCGGGCCTCGCCGATTCGGTGAACATCGACGACAAGCAGATGAATCGGTTGGAGGCTTTGTTCACCTCGATGACGCCGCGCGAGCGCCTGCAACCGGACGTGCTCGACATGGCGCGCCGCCGCCGCATCGCGAAGGGTGCGGGGCAGGACGTGCAGGCCGTCAACGATCTCTTGAAGCGCTTCAAAGAGATGAAGTTGATGATGAAGCAGTTGAACAAGCTCGGGATGGCCTCGCAGTTCGGCGCGAAAGCCAAGCGTGAATCGTTGGCGGGGATGTCGGCCGACGGCGAGCTCGCGGCGGAAGGATTGGGCGGCGGGGGACTCTTGAGTGGCATCGGCAGCGGTCTCTCGGGCCTCGGCAGCGGCATCGCCGGCGTCGGGCGCGGCATCGGCGGGATGCTCACGGGTGGGCCGAAATTGCCGCCTGGAATGAACCTCCCGGGCGGGATGGGCGGCGACATGGGCAGCCTGATGAGCGGCCCGCGTCCGATGGGTTCCTCGAGCACGCGCCAGAGCGGCTCCAAGCGCAAGGACAAGAAGAAGAACAAGAAGAAGCGGCGCTAGCGAACTCGCTACGGGCGCGCGTTTTTACCCCTCGCCTCTGGACAGTCGGAGGGCGATTGTGTGTCATCTTCGGCCCTTTGAAACGCCGGATCGCCCGGCTGGTCCACGCAAGAAGCATTTCCAACCATGGCAGTCGTCATCCGCCTGCGACGTACCGGTCGCAAGAACCTCCCGTGTTACCGCATCACGGTCACGGACTCGCGCTTTCCGCGCGACGGACGCTCCCTCGCTACGCTCGGTCTGTACGATCCGCTGCGCCGTGACGCCGCGACGCAGCTCACGCTCGATCAAGAGCGCACCAAGCTGTGGCTCGAGAAGGGTGCTGTCCCGAGCGACATCGTCCAATCGCTCTTCAAGCGCCTGAAGGTGTTCCCGCGCAAGATCGTCGAGCGCCGTTCGCGCCCCGGTCGCAAGGCCAAGACCGCGACGCGCACGCGCCGCGAAGCCACTGAGAAACTGCGCCTCGATCGCAAAGCCGAGCGTCGCGCCGCGCGCCTCAAGGTGAAGCGCGCCGCCCCGAAGGTGGAAAAGGCCGCGAAGAAGTAGCACGCAGTGCTGAGTCGGCCGACGCTCCACTCGTGAGCGACGCGGCTACACCTTGCAGTCCGAGGCGCTCTCCCAGACGAGAGCCCTCGAAACAGTGCGGACCCTCTAGCTTGAACAGCGAGAGTCCCGCAATCCTGAGGCGCGCGCCGCCTGCTGATTTGATTTTTGCCGGACCTTCCGGCCTGGCCATTTCTTCGCGCCGGAGCACGCCGGCTTTCTCGATGGTGGACACCGCGTGAGCAAGAAAACAGAAATCGTCCAGAAGCTCCTGAAGAAGATCGCGCCGCGGGCTCCGCTGCCGAAGCCGAAGAAGGATGCCACGTTGATCGAGCAGGGGATGCTCGTGATCCTCGTGCGGCACATGAATCAGGAGAAGGCCGAGAGCGTCCTCGCGAAGCTCAAAGTCGCCTATCCCGATTGGAACGAGATGCGCGTCGCGCAGAGCCAGGAGATCTCGTCGCAGATCGTCAACGGCACGCGCAAGGCTTCGCGCGAAGAGTGCGCACCGTGGGTGCAGCCGTCGCGCGATGCGCGCGAATGGCTCCAAGAGGTCTACCAGAAGACGCACGGCTTCGACCTCGAGTTCATGAAGGACGACCAGACCGCCGCGGCGAAACTGGTCACGCAGATGCCCTTCCTCGGATTGGCTGGCGGATCGTTCCTCTTGTGGCTCGCGTCCGGCAAGCAATTGCCCGTGCACGGAGCCCTCGTGCGCGTGCTCGACCGCCTCGGATTGATCGCGCGCACCGCCAGCCCGAAGAAGGCGCGCGACTTGATCGAGCCGCTCGTGCCCGAAGGCGAGGACTTGTCGTTCACGACGGTGTTCGGCGAAGTCGCCGATCGTTGGTGCTTGCCGACGAAACCGATTTGCCAAGAGTGCCCGCTCGTCGACGAGTGTCCGTATGGCAAGAAGGCTTTCCAAGAGTGGAAGGTCAGCCAAGCGCGCCTCGAAGCGCAGCGCCAAAAAGAAGCTGCTCGGCGCGCGATCGTCGAGAAGAAAGAGGCCGCGAAGCGTGCCAAGGAAGACGCGCGCCTGGCGAAGAAGGCCGCGATCGAAGCTCAGAAGGTGGCCAAGGAAAAATCGCGCCTCCAAAAGATCGACGCGAAGCGCAAGGAGCTCGAGCAGCGCGAGAAGAAGAAGGCCGACGTGATCGCGAAGAAGGCCCAAGTGCTCGCGCAGGCGGCGGCCAAGAAGACCGCTCACGACGCGAAGTTGAAGGCGGCAAAAGACAAGGCCGCCAAGGAATCGGCTGCCAAGAAGTCCAAGGCTCAGAGCCCGAAAAAGGTGTCGAAGCCGAAGCCCGCCAAGGCGAAGCCGAAGAAGCTCGCGAAGAGGCGCTGAGAGCGCGAGCGAGCGTTCAGGTGACGAACCGTCGACGCGTGACGTGCGGCAGCGCGCGGCCTGCGGCGGCCGAGCGGTTGCTCTCGAGCACTCGATGGGCGCTCTCGAACACTCGCGGGCCGCTCTCGAACACTCGAGTGTCGCTCTCGAACACTCGCGGGTCGCTCTCGAACACTCGAGTGTCGCGCGCTTTGGGAATGGCGTCGTTCGAAGTGCTGTGTGCCCAAGCGCCGCACGCCGCATGGACCGCGCGCGTGCAGTTCGGCATTCGATGACACCGAGTCGCTTCGTTCTCGCTTCCGCATCGCCCCGCCGGCGCGAAATCTTGCGCTCGGCCGGCCTCGCTTTCGACGTCGACGTGTCCGAGGTCGACGAATCGTTCGACGAAACGATCGCACCCACGCTCGCCGCTCGCGTGCTCGCCGAGCGCAAGGCGCGCGCAGTCGCCTTCCGCAATCGCGGCCGCGTCGTGCTGGCCGCCGACACGATCGTCGCGCTCGAAGTGCTCGGAAGTTGGCGCTACTTCGGCAAGCCCGCGGACGCCAGCGAGGCTCGGCGGATGCTCAGGAGCCTCTCGAACTCGCGCCACGCGGTCGTGACCGGGGTGTGTGCGCTGCACGTCGATCGCGGCCTCGCCGTCGTCGATTCCGAGACGACGTGGGTCACGATGCGCGCGATAGGTGCGGACGAGGTCGAGGCTTACGTGGCCTCCCTCGAGTGGCGCGACAAGGCCGGCGGGTACGCCATCCAGGAGAGCGCCGATCGCTTCGTCGAGAAGCTCGAGGGCGGCGGATTCGACAACGTGGTCGGATTGCCGCTCAAACTCGCTTTGGACTGCTTGTCGCGCGCAACGCTTGCCTGATGTCCCAGTCCGTTGCTATTCTTTTCGCCCCGATCGCCCGAGGAATCGTCCACGGACACGACGCAGGAACGCCGCCATGAAAGCCAAGATCCACCCGAACTACTTCGACTGCACCGTCACCTGCGGTTGCGGCAACTCCTTCAAGACGCGCGCGACCATCAAGGAGATGCGCATCGAAATCTGCTCGGTCTGCCACCCGTTCTTCACGGGCAAGCAGAAGTTCGTGGATGCTGCCGGTCGCGTCGATCGCTTCAAGAAGCGTTACGAAGCGTCTGCGGCGGCGACGGCTGCCGCGGCGGCCACGACGAAGAAAGCCTGAGCTCCGCACTCGGCCGCTCGTGCCCGGCTCCGGTCACGAGCGGGACGAAGAGCCGCTGATGCAATTCGTTCCAGCGATCGTCCAGAAGCTGCGCGAGAAAGCTGCGCGCTTTCATGCGATCACGGACCGTATCGGCGAGCGCGAGATCGCGACCGACGGTCGCAAATTGGCCGCGTTGCTCATGGAGCGCGGTTCGCTCGAGAACTCGGCCGAGTTGGTGAACCGTCTCGACGTGTTGATCGAGCGTCGCGCGGACCTCGAGCGCATCTTGAGCGACACGTCGAACGACGCCGACTTGATCGAGATGGCGCGCGAGGATTTGAAGGCGCTCGAAGACGACGAGTTCGCGCTCGACGCCCATATCAAGGACGCGCTGATCAGCGAGCCTGCCGATCACCGCAAGAAGTTGATCGTCGAAATTCGTGCGGGCGTAGGCGGCGACGAAGCGACGCTCTTCGTCGCGGATCTCTACAAGATCTATCGCCGTTTCGCCGAGGCCAAGCGTTGGCGCATCGAAGATCTCGAGGCGAGCCACAGTGAGGTCGGCGGGTTGAAGGAAATCGTCTTCGCGATCGAGGGCGAAGGTGCGTGGCGCGCGCTGCGTTTCGAATCCGGCGGACATCGCGTGCAGCGTGTGCCCGCGACCGAGGCGCAAGGTCGCATCCACACGAGCGCCGCGACGGTCGCAGTGCTCGCCGAGGCGGACGAAGTCGAGGTCAACTTTCGCCCCGACGATCTGCGCATCGAGACGATGCGCGCGGGCGGCGCGGGCGGACAACACGTGAACAAGACCGAATCGGCCGTGCGCATCACGCACATCCCGACCGGCCTCGTCGCGATCTGCCAAGACGGTCGCAGTCAGCACAAGAACAAGGCCAGCGCGATGCGCATGTTGACGGCGCGCGTGCTCGATCAAGAAGAACAGAAGCGTCATGCCGAACGTTCGGCCGAGCGCAAGAGTCAGGTCGGCAGCGGGGATCGCAGCCAGCGGATCCGCACGTACAACTGGCCGCAGAATCGCGTCACCGATCATCGCTTGAACGAGAACGTGAGCCTCGAGCAAGTGCTCGCTGGCAAGCTCGATCCGTTGCTCGAGAAGCTCGATTCGGTCGAGCGCGAAGAGCGCATTCGCGCTCTCTGACGACTCGCGTCGACCGCGACATCGACAGCGACATCGAGGAGATCGTCGAGCACGTCACGAGCCGTGACTCGAGACGCCGCGCGCCCCGAGCGGCACGTTGGATTTCTGCGTAAGGGAGGTTCCGCGTCAGGCAAGGAACGGTGTTCGCGCCGCACAGCGGCCAAAACCAGAGAGAGCCCGGACCGAAACACCCTGAATCCCACGGAGAATCCCATGAAAACCCTGCACACGACCCTGCTCGCCGCCTCCTTCTTCCTCGTCACCTACGTCGCCGCACCGACGACCGCGCACGCGGGCGGTTGGTTCTGCGCGCAAGCCGCTGCCGACTCGACGACCGTCGAGAAACTCGTCAACGGAGACACGGACATCGCGCTCGCCGTCGCTCGCCAAGGACTGCCGTGCCGCGTCGAAGTCGAAGCCCTGCAAGGTTCGGTCGCGTCCGAGAACTTCACGTACATCGGCATCCCCGACCAATGCGTCATCCAAGTGCTGCTCACGCAAGAGCTCGAAGACCTGCACACCCGCGCTGCGAACTTCCTCGCGCACGAGATCGAAGTGCGCCAAACGCAGTTCCAGATCGTCCTCGCTCGCTACGAGCGCGCCGTGATCAACATCCAAGAAGCGTGGAAGAACGGCGAGATCGCCGAGGACATCGCGCTCAAGGCGATCTACACGATGCGCGTCGACGCGTTCGACTACCTCGAATCGCTGGGCGTCACCTCGATTCGCGCTCGACTCGGCGAAGCGATGGCCGAGCTGATCGCACGCGGCACGGAAGCGATGGATCGTGCCGAAGCGCTGCGCGACACTTTCCGCAAGCTCTACGAACTGCGTCTCGAAGCCTCACTCCGCGTGTTCGAGGCGCGCCTCGCGAGCGGCAAGCTGACGAAGTTCGACTACAAGCGCGTCGAGGAGTCGGTGCGGGGGCTCGAATACCTGCACACCCAAATGAAGCCCTACGACTGCGGCCCCTGAACGAACCCGATCGGAAGCTCTTCGAGAGAGAGAGCTTCGAAAGTGCGCCGGGCCCGAAGCCATTCGGGTCCGGCGTTCTCTTGTTCTATGCGCGATCTTCGCTGCGTAGGCTCTGGCGCTTTCATGGGCCTCGAGAACACTCCGACGACGCCGCGCACCGCGGGCGAAATGGTGGCCTTGGCGCGTGCCTTCTTGACGCGCAAAGGCGTCGAGTCGGCGCGGCTCGAGAGTGAATTGCTCGTCGGTCACGCGCTCTCATTGACACGCTTGAAATTGTTCATGGAGCTCGACCGCCCGATCACGCCCGAAGAGATCGATCGCGCTCGCGACTTGCTCGTGCGCAGAGGCAAGCGCGAGCCGTGCGCGTACATCCTCGGCGAGCGAGAGTTCTTCGGCCGTCCATTCAAAGTGGGACCCGGCGTACTCGTGCCGCGCCCCGAGACCGAACACATCGTCGATCGCGCGCGCGATTGGGTACGCGAAAAAAAGGCCCGCGGTGAGAGCGTGACGCGCGCAGCCGACTTCGGCACGGGCAGCGGAATCTTGGCCGTCACGCTCGCGCTCGAGCTCGACGGAGTCGACGTGCTCGCGATCGACGTCAGCGCCAAAGCCCTGGAATTCGCGCGCGAGAATGCGCGAGCACTGTCGGCTGATCGTGTGCAGTTCGTCGAAGGCGATGGTTTCGACGTCCTGGCGAAAGCGGTCGCGGGAGAGGGCGGTCGCTTCGATCTCGTCGTGTGCAATCCGCCGTACATCGCGCGTTCCGATCGAGCGGCGCTCGCGCCCGAAGTGGCCGAGCACGAGCCCGAGCTCGCCTTGTTCGCACCCGCGAACGACCCGGATCACTTCGCCCGCCGTTTCCTTGTGGAGCGCGAGCGCTACGTGAAGTCCGGCGGGTCGATCTTGATCGAACTGGGTCACGATCAAGCTCCGCGTGTGAGGCCGATCGCAGCCGGCGTGGGCGCGCAGATCCGCGTCTTGAAGGACTACTCAGGTCACGAGCGCGTGCTCGAGATCAGCGTCTGAGCCGCAAGCACGCCTTCGAGCGGTGTCGCGAATCGAATCGCGGACAGACGCAGCCAGTCTCCGACTGTCGTCGATTCGTCGCCGTCGAGTCCGTCGCTTTCAGCGCCGAGCACAGCGACGATTCGGGAGCTGGCAGCGACTGTCGTCGATTCGCGTCCCTGCCGGCACTTGTTCGGCGCTCGCCATCACCCTAACCTGACCCTAACGGAGGGTGGTGATGGGTCAAAAGAAAGCGCAAAACGAGCTGCAACGGAAGGCGCCGGAACGCGGGGGAGAGCGCAGCGCGCGCTCGCGCGAGACGGTCACGGACCTCGTCGACTTGTTGCGCGGTGAGCCCAGGTGGGCGGCGCGCTTCGACCACTGGCACACGCTGCCGCCGCGCGCAGCCGTGACCGCGCCGTTTCCGACGAGCATCGACGAACGGATCGTCGCCCTCTACCGAGCTCGCGGCATCGTCGAACCCTACGCGCATCAAGCGCGCTTCATCGAAGCCGCCCTGGAGCGGAAAGACGTGCTCGTCGCGACGCCGACCGCGTCGGGCAAGACGCTCTGCTACACGGTGCCGGTGCTGCAATCGCTGCTCGAGACGAACGGCGCCGCGCGCGCGCTGTTCTTGTTCCCGACCAAGGCACTGTCGCAGGATCAGTCGGCGGGCTTGACGCAGATCGTCGAACAGCTCGGCCAAGAGTGGCACGCATTCACGTACGACGGCGACACGCCGCCGTCCGTGCGGCGCACGCTGCGCGACCGCGGACACTTGGTGCTCACCAATCCGTGGATGCTGCACGCGGGCATCCTTCCGAACCACGCCAAGTGGAGCGAGCTCTTCCGCGACTTGCGCTACATCGTCATCGACGAAGTGCACACGCTTTCGGGTGTCTTCGGCTCGTCCGTCGCGAACGTGTTGCGCCGTCTCGTGCGCATTGCGCGGCACTACGGTTCCGATCCGCGCTTTCTGTTGTGTTCGGCGACGATCAAGGACGGTGCCGAACACGCGCGGCGCTTGATCGGTCGCGACGTCGTCGTGATCGACGAGGATGGATCACCTTCGGGCGCACGCACGTTCGGCGTCTACAACCCGCCGATGCTGAATCCGGTCGCCGGTTTGCGCGCCAATGCGCTGGAGGAAGCGCGCGAGTTGGCGCGCGCGGTGTGCGGACCGTCGCACCAGACGATTTTCTTCTGCAAGCGCCGCGTGCACGTCGAAGTCTTGACGCGCTACCTGAAAGAGGGCGCGGCCGGTTTGGGCCTGAAACCTGCTGAAATTCGTGGGTATCGCGGCGGCTACCTGCCGCTCTTGCGGCGCGAGATCGAGAACGGTTTGCGCGCGGGCGAAGTCAAAGTGGTGGTGTCGACGAACGCGCTCGAACTCGGGATCGACATCTGTCTCTTATACACATCTCCGAGCCCACGAGACTAAGGCGAATCTCGTATGCC
>ENA-ORBV01003177-ORBV01003177.1-microbial-mat-metagenome-genome-assembly--contig:-NODE-3177-length-33356-cov-9.576249_pt1 | contig 33356 bp, 32 predicted proteins | sample MGYA00237777_ERZ505514 | MGnify/ENA primary metagenome ERZ505514 (study PRJEB26160, sample SAMN06269048) | microbial mat metagenome | isolation source: Oligotrophic lake microbial mat | place... | reverse complement strand
CTACCTCGTCGGCTGCGACGGCGGCCGCAGCTTCGTGCGCGGCAAGCTCGGCATCCGCTTTGCCGGGCGCGGGGCGTTGGCGCACAACCTCGGGATCTACTTCCGTTCGCCCGGGTTCCCGCAGTCGCACCCCCTTGGGCGGGGGACGCTCCTGTGGACCGTTGCGCCGGACTGCCGCGGCGTGTTCATCGCCGTGGACGGCGACCAGCACTGGACCTACAACCGCTACTTCGTCAGCGAGGACGACCCCAAGGACCCGCGCGAACAGGTCTGGCAGGCGGTAGGCAAGAAGATCCCGCTGGAAGTGCTGTCCTCGCAGCCCTGGACCGGCTACCAGGTCGTGGCCGAACGCTACCGCGACGGCAACGTGTTCATCTGCGGCGACGCGGCGCACCTGTTCAACCCCACCGGTGGGTTCGGCATGAACACCGCGATCGGCGACGCCGCCGACCTCGGCTGGAAACTCGCCGCCGTGCTAAAGGGCTGGGGCGGCCCGGGGCTGCTGGACAGCTACGAGGCCGAGCGCAAGCCGATCGGCGTGCGCAACACCACAGAGGCCGCCGGCAACTTCGACAAGGTGGCGGGCCTGATGCGGCTGCCGGCCGAGATCGAGGAAGGCTCGGCGCGGGGCGACGCCCTGCGGGCCGACGTGGCCGGGCGCGTCTCCGGCCAGAAGAAAACCTGGTCCGCCAGCGGCATGCACCTAGGCTACCGCTACGAAGGCTCGCCGATCGTCGTGCCCGACGGCACGCCACCGACGCCCGACCACCCGCAGGTCTACGTGCCCACCACGCGGCCCGGATCCCGTACCCCGCACCATTGGCTGCGGCCGGGGCACTCGATGCTCGACCTCGTGCCGCGCCACGGGTTCGCGTTGCTGCGCTTCGACGCCGTCGCGGGCGAGTCGCCGCTCGCAACCGCCGCGCGACGGATGGGCGTGCCCTTTTCCGAAGTGCGGGTCGAGGATCCCGAAGCCGTGCGCCTCTACGAGCGCCGCTACGTGCTCGTCAGGCCGGACGGCCACGTCGCGTGGCGCGGCGACGCATTTCCTGCCGACCCGGCCGCGGTGCTCGACACGGCTCGCGGAATGCAACCCCAGACACACAGCCGGAGCAAACCCATATGCCCGAACAGCCCGCCAAGTACCCGAAAAGAGACGGCGTAGCCGCAGTCGAGCGCGCGCTCACCATCCTCGCCGCGTTCGACGACCGCGAGCCGGTGCTGTCGCTTGCGCAAGTCCACGCGCGCACGAAGATCTACAAGAGCACGCTGCTGCGGCTGATGGCCTCGCTGGTGCGCTTCGGCTACCTCAGGCAATGCGAGGACGGCCGCTACATGGTCGGTGCCGCGAGCCTGCGCCTCGCCGGCCAGTACCAGCGTTCGCTGCAGCCGGCCGAGCTGATCATGCCGATGCTGCGCCAGCTCGTGAACGCCACGGAGGAAAGCGCCTCCTTCAACGTGCGCGAGGGCAACCTGCGGGTCTGCCTGTACCGCATCGACTCTCCGCGCGGCGTGCGCGACCACGTGCGCGTGGGCGACTGCCTCGAGCTGAACCGCGGCTCGGGCGGCAAGGTGCTGCTCGCCTTCAGCGGAGAGCCCGGCCGCGCCTTCGACGAGATCCGCCGCACCGTGACCTGCACCAGCTCGGGAGAGCGCTACGCCGACACGGCGGCGGTGGCCTGCCCGGTGTTCTCGATCAATGGCCTCGCCGGCTCGCTGACGGTTTCCGGGCCGCGCACCCGGTTCGACGCCAGGGCCGTGCGCAAATTCGAGCGCCTGCTGCTCGATGCGGCGGAAAGCCTCACCCAGTCGCTGGGCGGCGACGCGAGCGTGTTCGCGGCAACCGGCCCAAGGCCGCGCCGCGCAGCGAGCGCCTGACCGGCGGCCTCAGCGCCCGCGGAACTTCGGCTTGCGCTTTTGGCTTGAAGAGGAACTTCCAGGTGATGCCCGGCGCGCAGTGGCTGGAGATGCTGTGCCGGCACATCCCGGATCGATACGAGCACCTCGTTCGCTACGTCGGTTGGTACTCCAACCGCGCGCGCGGTGAGCGCGCCAAAGCGCAGAAGACTCAGGATACGCCGGACCCTGTGCCGGCCCTGTGCGCGTCGCCGATCGAGCCCGTGAGCGAACCGGTGAGCGATCTCGCCGCGCAAGCAAAGTCAGCCTGGGCGCGGCTCATCCGCAAGGTCTACGAAGCTGATCCGCTCGAATGCCCCAAATGCAAGGGGCCGATGCGCATCATCGCGCTCATCGACGACCCGCCTGTGGTGCGGCGCATCCTGGAACACCTGGGGCTGTGGCAGCCCGAGGCGATGGAGCGCTCGCCACCAGTGCCGCCCGAGGCCTGGCCGGTGAACAGCGTCCTGCCAATGACCAACCACCCGGTTCCCGACATCGCGTAAAAGGCGCAAGGCCCGCGGCTGGCCAGCCGCAGGCCTCGCGCGCTGTGCGCGCATCACATCCGGCCCGGGCGCGGGCTGTTGCGCGGTTCTCAAGGTCGCCAGGATTACCAATCGTCCGGTATTTGGGGCAAACCACCTGCGGACTCGATACGGCAAGCTCGACGTTGGGCTCAGGAGTGCTGCAACCGGCGGGTGTGCGCGAAAGGAACGGGATTGATTTTCCTATCGTTTTTTCCTATCGTTCATGCGTACTTCAAGGACCACCAAAGCCGCACCCCCAAGCGCGTCCTATGAGTCGCAACTGATAGTCCAGCTCAAAAACCCCAGGGAAGCCGCCGCATATATCGAGGCGGCAATCGATGAAGGCGATCAGGCGGGACTCATGCTCGCGTTGCGCAATGTCGCGCAAGCGCTTGGCGGTGTATCGGAAATCGCCCGCAAATCAAAACTCACGCGCGAAGCCACTTATCGCATGCTGTCCAAATCCGGTAATCCCGGGCTTCGCAGCCTGACCGCCATTCTTGGCGCAGCCGGGTTGCGTCTGTCGGTAAAACCGATAGTGAAACAGGCAGCGTAGAGAAAAGTATCCCTCGATTCTGTTTTCGTCGCATCTACCTAAAAAGCCGGGAAGTTGCAGCGGTAGCTGTATATGATCATAATATACAACAATGATTGATTTCGGCCGTATCGAGGGGTTTGACTGGGACGCCGGTAACGCGCGCAAGAACGAGCAGCGCGGCGTATCCCAGGCGGACGCGGAGCAGATTTTCTTTGATCCGCTGCTGCTCGTTGTTCCCGATGACGGACACTCGCTGGCCGAACCGCGATTCCACGGCCTGGGATCCTCCGCCGCAGCGCGACTGCTTCATGTCACATTCACGCTGCGTCAGGACGGCACAAAAATACGCATCATTTCCGCGCGTGCCATGAGCCGGAAAGAAAGGACCTACTATGAACAAAAAACCTAAAGCCAAAATGCAATTCAAGTCCGAAGCTGCCGAACGCACCTACTGGGAAGCGCACGACAGCGCCACGCTGGTCGATTGGTCCAAGGCAGAACGCGTAAGCCTGCCCAACCTCAAGCCGACCACGCAAAGCATTTCGCTGCGCCTGCCGCTTCACCTCCTTGAGCGCATCAAATCCGCGGCCAACGCCCGTGACGTGCCCTACCAATCCCTGATCAAGGTCTGGCTTGAGGAAAAAGCAAAGCAATCGGCATAGCAGGCGCCCACCCTAGAGAAGCAGCAACGCGTCAGCAGGAAGGAACGATGATGAACCGCAGCATTCGCATGTTCTCGCTCGTCACTGCCACCGCAGCACTCACCGCAGGCAGCACCGCAACATTTGCCGCCGACCTCGACGCCAAAGCCGTCACCTTCAGCCTGCCTGCCGACATCAAGTGGGTGGACAACGCCGCGCGCACCAACCAGACCGCGATCATCCACGGCGACCCTGACCTGACGGGGGATTTTCGGACCATTCTGATCTGGAGATAATGGCTTCTCAAACGAGGAGTCGGCATGAAGAAGAGCAGGTACAGCGAAGAGCAGATAGTCCGGATGTTGCGCAAGGCGGATCGTGACCCGGTGGTTGAAGTGGCCAAGCGACACGGGGTGAGCGACGCATCGATCTATGCGTGGCGCAAGCGGTTCGGTGAGATGGTTAGCAGTGATGTAAAGCGTCTCAATGCGCTGGCGGCGGTGACGACGACGATGCGTTCTTCCATCGGCCCGATCCGCGCCTGGGTGAGCGGCCCCTATACCTGCCTCGGCACCGACGGCTTCGGTCGCAGCGATACGCGTGCGGCCTTGCGCGATTACTTCCAGGTTGACAGCGCGTCCATCGTGCGCGCGGCGCTTGCCGCGTCGGCCTGACCGGCTATTGAAAAGGGCGGCAGAGCAAGCCCGCTATAATCGTCTGACCATGCACCGCATCGTTTTTTTGCAGCGCGACACCCTCACCGCCCGCGTGCGTCGCCCGTCGTTTGCGCACGAATGGGCCGAGTACGCCGATACCGGCGCCACCGAGCAGGCGGCGCGACTGGCCGGTGCCAGCATCGCCATTTCCAACAAGCTGCCGATGCCGCGCAGCCTGCTCGAGCAATTGCCCAGGCTCAAGCTCATCGCCATCTCGGCCACCGGCGCCAACCATATCGACCTCGCCTGCTGCCGCGAGCGCGGTATCGCGGTGTGCAATGTGCGCGGCTATTCGCGCCATACCCTGCCCGAGCACACCATGATGCTGCTGCTCGCCCTGTCACGCAGCCTGCCCGGCTATATGCACGATGTAGCGGCCGGCAAATGGCAGGCATCGGACAAGTTTTTTCTCGACGGCGCACCGATACAAGATCTTTACGGCGCGACACTGGGCATCATCGGCCGCGGCAGCGCCGGCGATGCCGTGGCGCGCCTCGCCGCCGCCTTCGGCATGAGGGTCTTGTTCGCCGAGCACCGCCGAGCATCCGGCGTGCGTGAGGGTTATGCCGCGTTTGACACGGTGCTCAAAAACGCCGACGCCATCACGCTGCACTGCCCGCTTACGCACGACACCGACAAACTCATGGGCGCGCGCGAACTGGCGCTGATGAAACCGGGCGCGCTGCTCATCAACACCGCGCGCGGCGGTCTCATCGACGAAACGGCGCTGGTTGAGGCGCTGGCCTCGGGCCACCTCGGCGGGGCCGGCCTCGACGTGCTGTCAGAAGAACCGCCGGTGCACGGCAACCCGCTGCTTGAGTTGCAACATCCCAACCTGATCATCACACCGCACACCGCCTGGGCCAGCGCGGGAGCGCAGCAACTGCTCGCCGACCAGCTCATCGACGTCATCGAGGCCTGGGTGCATGGCGTACCGCGCAACGTCGTGGCCTGAGCAGAGCGAAAAACGCCCGGAAAACCCCGACAGACGGGCCTTTCCGGGCGACGCACAAGATGATTGCGCTTACTTGGCGGGCGGCTTCGACGGCACTGCGTGGCCTGGGTGTGAGCCATGCTGGCGGTGACCGGCCTGCCCCTCGGGCAGGCTGATGCCCTTGTCCTTGGCGCGTTGTTGCATTTCAGCACGGTTCGCCTCGGCGAGTTTTTGCCGCGCCTCGGGCGTTTTCGCGGCACGCATTTTTTCGCGCATTGCCGCCTGCTCCTCCGGCGTCATCAATTGCGCCGCCGCGCCCGGCTCCGTTGCCCCGTGGCCCTTGGCACCGTGACCCATTGCACCATGACCCGTCGCACCATGACCCGTCGCACCATGACCCATGGCGCCGTGCGATGCGCCGCCCATCATCTGCTGATGCATCTCGGCCATCCTGCCCTGCTGCATGCCGCCCATCATTCCGCCTTCGCCCGGATGGGCGTGGGCCGACACCGCGGCAATGCCAAGGCCAAGGCCAAGGGAAGCGGCGATACCAAGTGCTACCGTAATTTTGCCTGCGCGTTTCATGTCTGATCTCCTGAGGTAGTTGGATGTGCCCTCGCGCCGGTCGGGTACCGACCGCATGCGCCGCGGACAGGCCCATTTGAACAGGGCGGTGTAAGCCGGATATGTCCGACAGGCGCTGTTTTGTAGCCCAATGTGGCAGGTCTGGCGCTTGATACAGTGCGCTACAAATCTGTTTGCCGACGCGCTGACACAAGCGGCGACAAGCAGGCATCATGGGCATCATGGATCACATTCTGATCGTTGACGACGACCCGGACATTCGCGAGTTGCTGGGCGATTACCTGCAAAAGCAGGGCTATCGCGCCAGTACCGCCGCCGATGGCCGCGCCATGCACGCCGCCCTCGCCCGCGGCCAGCCCGACCTGATCGTGCTCGACCTGATGCTGCCCGGCGAAGACGGACTGACGCTGTGCCGCGAACTGCGCGCGCACTCGGACCTGCCGGTCATCATGCTCACGGCGCGCGGCGAAGAGGTCGATCGCATCGTCGGTCTCGAAATGGGCGCCGATGACTATCTTGCCAAACCCTTCAACCCGCGCGAACTGCTGGCGCGCATCAAAAGCATCCTGCGCCGCAGCCGCGCGCTGCCGGCCAACCTCAAACCCGATCCGGCACGTGCCATCCGTTTCGCCGGCTGGCGTCTGGAACTGGCCACGCGCAACCTGGTGTCGGCCGAAGGCGTGGTGGTATCGCTCAGCGGCACCGACTTCAGGTTGTTGCGCGTCTTTCTCGCCCACGCCAATCGCGTGCTCACCCGTGACCAGCTTGTTGACATGACCCAGGGGCGCGACGCCGGCCCCTACGACCGCAGCATAGACCTGCAGGTCAGCCGCCTGCGCCGGCGCCTCGGCGATGACCCGAAGGAGCCGGCCATTATCAAGACCGCGCGCGGCGAAGGCTATATCCTCGCCGCTGCGATCGAGACCGAAGCCTGATGACGCTGCCGCGCCTGCTGCCGCGCTCCTTGTTCAGTCGCCTGGTACTGGTGTTTCTCGGCGGGCTGGTGCTGGCGCAGGGCCTGAGCCTTGCCATCATCCTGCAGGATCGCGGCGAATTGCTGTCGCGCGCGAGCGGCATGCAATCGGCGCAGCGCATCGCCGACATCGTCCGCCTGCTCGACTCGCTCGGCGCGCAAGAACGCCCGCGCATTGTCGCCGTGCTCAGTTCGCCGCCACTGCGCATCGCCCTGGCGGCCCAGCCGCCGGCACCAACGGCGGATGCGCCGGGTACGGCCACACAGACGGCGATGTTTGGCGCGCTGCTGCAACGACTGCTCGGCGCAGATCGTGCGCTCAAGCTCGTCGTACACGAGAACCCCGTCCTGGCAGGAGCCGGATCCGCCGGCCCGCCCTTCACCGGACACCAGGGCATGGGCGGGCCGGGCATGATGCGGTACTTTTCCGCGCCATCGCTGTCCTTTGTCGCGACCGTGCGACTGTCCGATGGCAGCTGGGCGAGTTTTGATTCGCGCATCAGCCCGGACAGCGCGAACTGGCCCTACCGCGTGCTGCTGAGTCTCATCATCCTGCTTGGCGCCGTACTGTTGCTGGCACTGGTCGGCGTACGCTGGATCACCCGTCCGCTGAAGACCCTGGCCGATGCGGCAGAAGAACTCGGGCGCGATATCAAGCGGCCGCCGCTCGCCGAAACCGGACCGCTGGAAGTGGCGCGCGCCGCAATTGCGCTCAACACCATGCAGGCGCGCCTGTCACGTTACCTCGATGACCGCACGCGCATCCTTGCGGCGATGTCGCACGACCTGAAAACCCCGATCACGCGACTGCGTCTGCGCGCCGAATTGCTCGATGACCCCGTGCTGAAACAAAAATTCAGCCGCGATTTCGAGGAACTCGAGGCGATGGTGGTCGAAACCCTCGATTTCATGCGCGGACTCGAAAGCGGTGAACCGGCGCAGCGCGTCGATATCAACGCATTGCTCGAGAGCTTGCAAGAAGACGTGCGCGAATCGGGCGGCCGCATGCAAATCACCGGTGCCGCGGCGGCACCCTGCGAGGCGCGACCACAGGCGCTGAAGCGCTGTCTTTCAAACCTGATCGACAACGCGCTCAAGTACGGCCGGATCGCGCATGTCGCCGTCGCCGACAGCGCCGAGCGCCTGTGCATCAGCGTCGGCGATGAAGGGCCGGGCGTGCCCGAGACCGAACTCGAACGGGTGTTCGAGCCGTTTTACCGGCTCGAAACTTCGCGCAGTCGCGACAGCGGTGGCACCGGACTTGGCCTGAGCATCGCACGCAATATCGCCGAACAACACGGCGGCACGCTGACACTGCGCAACCGCGCCGGCGGCGGCCTGGAAGCACTGCTGCTGTTGCCGCGCCGGTCGGGTGCGAACCGCGCGCCCCCGGTGGGCGCGGTGACGTGACAGTGCCATTGCATTTTTTTGGCGCAGCCCGGGTGCACGGCGTGTCACACAGCGGCGCGGCACGAGTGGAACGGCGCGCAGCCGTCCCTTCACAGCTTTGCGCGCCGCAGCCTTAGCGCATTGACGACCACGCTGACCGAGGACAGCGCCATCGCCGCGCCGGCGAACACCGGCGACAGCAACAGGCCGAAGGCCGGATAGAGCACTCCGGCGGCGAGCGGAATGCCGGCCGCGTTGTAGATAAATGCAAAGAACAGGTTTTGCTTGATGTTGCTCATGGTCGCTCGCGATAACGCCGCCGCCTGCGCGATGCCGCGCAAATCGCCCTTGACCAGAGTCACGCCGGCGCTTTCCATCGCCACATCGGTGCCGGTACCCATCGCGATGCCCACGTCCGCCGCGGCCAGCGCCGGCGCGTCGTTGATGCCGTCGCCGGCCATCGCGACTTTCCGGCCCTTGGCCATCAGCGCCTTGACATGCGCCGCCTTGTCCTCGGGCAGCACCTCGGCGATGGCCTCGTCGATGCCAAGCTTGCGCGCTACCGCGTCGGCGGTCTTGCGCGAGTCGCCGGTCAGCATGACCACGCGAATGCCGGCGGCCTTGAGGGCAGCCACTGCGTCCGGTGTCGTCTCCTTGATCGGATCGGCCACAGACACGATGCCCGTCGCCTTGTCGCCGATGGCAAAAAACACCACGGTCGTGCCGTCGCCACGCAGGCGGTCGGCCTCGGCCTGCCAGCGCCCGACATCAAGGCCCTCCTTGGCAAGAAAGGCCTGGCTGCCGACGCGTATCACTTGCGTATCCGCCGTGGCGCGCACGCCCAGTCCGTTGACTGCATCGAAGCCGGTGGCGGCTGCGGGCGCGAGCCCGCGTGCTTTCGCACCATCCACAATAGAGGTGGCGATCGGGTGCTCGCTCAGCGCCTCGACGCCGGCCACCAGTCTCAGCGCCTCGTTGACCTCGATGCCCTCACTCACCGCAATATCGGCGAAAGCCGGCTTACCCAGGGTCAGCGTGCCGGTCTTGTCGACCACCAGCGTGTCGATTTCGCGCATGCGCTCGATCGCCTCGGCGCTGCGAAACAGGATGCCCATGGTCGCCGCGCGACCCATCGCGACGGTCATGGAAATCGGCGTGGCGAGGCCCACGGCGCAGGGGCAGGCGATGATCAGCACCGCCACGGCATTGGTCAGTGCGTAGGCAAGCCGCGGCTCGGGGCCGGCCAGCATCCAGACGATTGCCGTCAGCACGGCAATGCCGATGACGATTTGCACGAACCAGGCGGCGATCACATCGGCCAGGCGCTGGATAGGCGCCTTGGTGCGCTGCGCCGCCTGCACCATGTGGATGATGCGCGCGAGCAGCGTATCGGCGCCTATTTTTTCGGCGCGCATCAACAGCGAACCGTTGCCGTTGATGGTCGCCCCGGTAATCTTGTCGCCGGTGTGCTTGGACACCGGCACCGGCTCGCCGGTCATCATCGACTCATCGACATGACTTTCACCCGAGAGCACGACGCCGTCCACCGGCACCTTGTCGCCCGGCTTGATGCGCAGCGTGTCGCCGGCCTGCACCGACTGCAGCGGCACCTGCTCCTCACTGCCGTCGGCCTTGACGCGCCAGGCGAGATTCGGAGCAAGCTTCAGCAACTCGCGTATCGCCTGGCTGGTCTGGCCCATGGCGCGCGTCTGCAGCACATCACCGAGCAGCACCAGCGTGACAATCACGGCCGCCGCCTCGAAGTAGGTGCCGACCGAACCGGTATGCTCTCGAAACGCCTCCGGAAACAGTCCGGGGGCAAACAGCGCCACCAGGCTGAACAGGTAGGCGAGGCCGACACCGAGGCCGATCAGCGTGTACATGTTGAGCGCCCAGGTTTTGAGCGACACCCAGAACTTGCGCAAAATCGGCCAGCCGGCCCAGAACACCACCGGCGTGCCAAGTGCAAACTCCACCCATCCGCGAATGTGATGCGGGATACCGAACGGCTGCGCAATGCCGACCATGGGCGACATGGCCAGCAGAAACAAGGGCGCCGACAGCACCGCGCCGACCGTGAAACGGCGCGTCAGGTCAGCCAGTTCCTTGTTGTCATCCTCGCCGCCGTCCATGGGCACCAGCGCCATACCGCAAATCGGACAACTGCCCGGCGCATCGCGCACGATTTCAGGGTGCATGGGGCAGGTGTACTGCGCCGCCTGTGGCAGTACGGCGGCGACCCGCACCAGGGCCATGCCGCACTTGGGACAATCGCCTGGATGGTCGCTGAGCACTTCCGGGTGCATCGGACAGGTCCATTCGTCGGCCGCGCCCGGTGCGCGCTGCGACGGTACCGCGGTCTGGCTTTGCGCGCCGCCGTGGTGATGATCGTGATGCTTATCGTCATTCATGGTGAAGCCTCCGGCCGCGCGATCCGCGTACGCTAGCGCAATGCCGGTGGTACAGGCTGTGCGCTTGCCAACATTGCGCCACATCGCCGGTCCGAGCCGGCGTCCGGCAATCGGCTGAAAGCCCCTTGCAAGGCGCGCCTTCGACCGGAAGGGCGAAGGCGTTCGACGGGCGCCGAGGCTCCCCGGCGAAACCCCGCATTACCGCCAGGCGCGGCGTTCCAGCCGATGGCCGTGGCTTCTCACTTGACCATCTGAATGCCGGTCACGGTCATCGCACCGCCGACGTCCTCGGCAGAAAAACTGACTTTGTCGCCGGCCTTGACCTTGTCGAGCATCGCCGGGTCCTTGACCTGGAACACCATGGTCATGGGTGGCATGTCGAGATTCTTGATGGCCTCGTGCTTGAGGGTGATTTTTTTCGCCGCCTTGTCCACCTTGCGTACTTCGCCATTGGTCATGACAGCGGCGGTTTGCGCGGCCAGCGGACCTGACAGGCCGAACAGCAGGGAGAGGGCGATTAAAGAGGGGAATTTCATGGTGGTTCCTTTCCGGGTTGACTATCGAAAAATGGCAATCAATACACTGCGCACGGCTATTTGGCGGCGACGACGATGCGGCCTCTCATGCCGGCCTGGTAATGCCCGGCGATGAGGCAGGCGAAATCGAACTCGCCGGCGCGGTTGAAGGTCCAGACGATGGCGCCGGTTTTGCCTGGCGCGACATGCGCCATATAGGGCTCTTCGTGCTCCATGTTCGGGAATTTCTGCATCAGCACGGCATGCGCGTCGAGCTCTTTTTTCGTGCCGATGACCATTTCGTGCATCATCTTTCCGTCGTTCTTCAGTACCAGCCTGACGGTCTCGCCCCGCTTGATCTCTATCTTGTCCGGGCTAAAGCGCATGCTGTCCACCATGCTGATTTCGATGGTCCGTTTGGCTGCCTTGGCGTCGCCCGCAATGCCCCACTCCTTCTGTTCCTTCTTGATCGCGGTTGCTTTTTTCTTGTCATGGGCCGCCTCGCTGTGGGAAAAAGCCACGCCCGGGATGCCGATCAAACCCGCCAGCAGTGCCAGTTGTATCGCTTTCATCGATTTTCCTTTCATGTGAAATTAAACCGGCTGCTCAATGTCCGGCGTGGCCGCTGGGTTTGCGAATCTGAACTTCAGTATCCCGCTTCGGCTTCTCCACGCGCGGCATCGACTGCCCGCCTTCTGCGGCAAAGCGCTCCGGTTGCGGCGTAGGCCCGGTCCATTCAAAGGCCACGGTGCCGGCCGGGTGCTGGTACCAGCCCGGATCCTTGTAGTCACCGGACTTCTGGTCGCGTCTTACCTTCAACACGCTGAACATGCCGCCCATCTCGACCGAGCCGAAGGGGCCCGCACCGGTCATCATCGGCACGGTGTTGTCGGGCAAGGGCATTTCCATTTCCGCCATGTCGGCCATGCCGCGCTCGCCCATCACCATGTAGTCGGGGATCAGGTTGGTGATCTGTTTCGCCACACCGCGATGGTCGATGCCTATCATGGTTGGCACGTTATGGCCCATGGCGTTCATGGTGTGGTGGCTCTTGTGACAGTGAAACGCCCAGTCGCCCTCTTCGTCGGCAAGAAACTCGATCTGGCGCATCTGTCCCACAGCCACGTCGGTCGTCACCTCGTAGCAGCGCGTGCTTTTCGGTGTCGGACCGCCGTCGGTGCCGGTCACCAGGAACTCATGCCCGTGCAGGTGAATCGGGTGGTTGGTCATGGTCAGGTTGCCGATGCGAATGCGTACCTTGTCGTTTAGTTTGACGTTCAAGGAATCGATGCCCGGAAAAATGCGGCTGTTCCACGACCACAGGTTGAAGTCGAGCATGGTCATGATCTTGGGCGTGTAACTACCCGGATCAATGTCGTAGGCGTTGAGCAAAAAGCAGAAATCGCGGTTCACTTCGTCGATGAGCGGATGCCTGGCTTTCGGATGGGTGATCCAGAAGCCCATCATGCCCATGGCCATCTGCGTCATCTCGTCGGCGTGCGGGTGGTACATGAAGGTGCCCGGCCGGCGCGCGACAAACTCATAAACAAAGGTCTTGCCCGGCTGGATGGCCTTCTGATTCAGGCCGGCAACGCCATCCATGCCGTTCGGCAGACGCTGGCCGTGCCAGTGCACCGAGGTGTGTTCGGGCAGGCGGTTGGTGACGAACAGGCGCACGCGGTCGCCTTCGACGACTTCGATGGTCGGTCCGGGCGACTGGCCGTTGTAGCCCCACAAATGCGCCTTGAAGCCGGGCGCCATTTCGCGCACCACCGGTTCGGCGACAAGGTGAAATTCCTTGACGCCGCCATTCATGCGCCAGGGCAGCGTCCAGCCGTTGAGGGTCACCACCGGGTTGTAGGGACGGCCGCTGTTGGGCACCAGCGGCGGCATGGTGTCGGCGCTGCTCTGCATGACCGGCTCGGGCAGTGCCGCCAACGCCACCTTGCTCACCGCCGCTGCGGCGACCGCTGCGCCCACGGCACCGGCGCCCCTGAAAAAATTCCTGCGTGCATTCATTTTGTCATCCATGTTCAGTGCCCCGCGCCGGCAGCAGCGGCCGGAATCAATGCCGCGGCGGGCGTGCTCAAAGTGGGTTTGCCGACCAGCGCCATATCGAGGTCGGCCTCGGCCAGCCAGAAATCGCGCAGCGACTCGAGATAGCTGTTGACACTGGCAATCTGTGAACGCGCATCGGCGAGCAACTCGAACACGCCGATCAGCATGCCGTTGTAGCGCAGCACGTTTTCTTCGGAAATGCGCTTTTTCAGCGGCACGATCTCGTCACGATAGTGGCGCGCCACGTCATGACTGCTGCGATACCCGAGATAGCCCTCGCGCACCTCCGAGCGGGCATTGACGGCGGTTTCGGCGGCGCGGTCGAGAGACTGCATGTAAATCGCCTCGGCCCTGGCGACGCGCGCACCGCTCCAGTCGAACAGCGGCAACTCGAAGCGCAGCTCGTAGCCGCGTTTCACCGGCTTCTCGTTGGAGTTGTTGTGCTCGATACCCAGTTCCAGCACATTGATGAAACGCGTGGTGCGCGTGAGACCGAGGTTTTTCGCCGTTTGCTCGGCGCCGAGCTTTGCCGACTGCACGTCGAGGCGCTGGCGCATCGCCAGTTGCTCGAGCTCGGGCAGCTCGCGCACCGCGGCCGGCAGGTCGGGCAGGCGCTCCGGCAACTTGAACGACGCCTGTTCGCCCCACAAACCCAGCAGTCGCGTCAGGCGCTCCCTCGCCGAAACCTGCGCCCGTTCGGCGCGTGCGAGATTGAGCGCGGCATCGGCATAAAAGCCCTGCTCGCGCGCCTGGTTGAGCTTGTTCCAGTTGCCGGTGCGCGCCATGCGTCGCGCCAGTTCCGCCCCGGCCTCGGCCGACTGGCGCACCTGCTGCATGTAGCGTACCGATTCGCCGGCCGCCACCGCGTTGACCCAGGCCTTGCGTGCCTGGCTGGCAAGGCTCAGCATTTGCTGCGAAGCCTCGGCTTGCGCGCGCGCAAAACGCCGTCCCTCCAGCTCTTGCAGCATGGGCATGGCCAGCAGGCGCGCGAGGTTGACGTGAATGCCGCGCTCGATCTCGACTTCATTGCCGCGCGTCAGCCGGCCGAAGCTGAAACCCGGATTGGGCAGGCGGCCGGCCTGCACCTGGTCGGCTTCGGCGATGCCCAGTTCGGCGAAGGCCGCCTGCAAGCCGCGATTGTTGAACAGCGCAATCTGCACCGCGTCGTCGGCTGACAAGGGCTTGGCCAGCAGCTCATTCACGCGCGCAGCCATGCCATCACGGTCAGCATCCGACCTGGCCCATTTGACTTCCTTGCCCAGCCTGTCCCTGGCGGTGGTCTCGACACCCGTGAATCCGCCGTCCTGGCTGAAGCTGGCACAACCGGAGAGCGCCGCGACAATGCAAGTCGCCAGCACGCCGCGACGGGCGCGAGCCGGCATGCGGTGGTGGTGGTGGTCAGTGCGCATGGCTGCCTCCCTTGTCTGCGGCCGACGGCTTGGCTGGGGGCGCCGCTGGCGCGCCACCGTGCATGCCGTGATGCATTTGCGGTGGCATCGCGCCCGGCTTGACCGTGGCTGCGGGCGCCGGCGCGACGACGGCAGGCGTTTCGCCGGCCGCTTCGCGCGCATAGGCGCGCCAGCCGCCGATACGCCCGGCAGTGTCGTTGCTGTCACGCCAGGAATCGACCTCCGGCTCGACAAAGCCGCGGTAGCCGGCAAAAGGGGATTTATACGGCGCCGCTTTCACCGCCACGCCGGCATCCAGCGGGTCGGGGCGCGCGGCGCCCGACTGCGCCGATGCCGGCGCGACGAGCGGCAAAAAGACTGCAGCCAGTACGGCCGCCAACAATGATTTGGACATGAATTCCTCGCACGAACACGTTGAATGCGGGCTGCGACAAGGCAGCCCAAACGTATCGGCAGCGGCGCCCCGTCAAAGACGGGGGCGCGCAACTACCGCTCAGGCGAGGTGGGTTCGGGGCGGGCGGCTGGGCCCGTCGGTGATGAAGCTGATCGTCGACACTGGGGCCGGAATCAGCAGCGCGATGCCCGCTGCCGGCGCAGGCGCTGGTGCCGCTGAAGAGACTAACGCCGCAGCGCTGCAGCAGGAAGCGCAGGCGCTGCAGGTAAGCTTCGCCGACTGGTCGAAGTCGCTCACGACCGGGACGATTTGCGCTTGGGCACTATCGCCTGCGGCCGGCGTAGCGGCGGTGTCATCTCGCGCGTCGGCCGCATGCATGTCGTGCTGGTGGTCTTGCCCGTGGCCCTGGGCATGCTGTGCATGCTGCGCATGCTGGTGCGCGTGGCCATCGTGCAACGCCGTGCCGTGATCGTGGGACGCAGCCGTGACCGCGCCATTGATCATGCGCTGGTGACTGGGTCCGCACGTCAGCATGGTGGCTGCCGCGATTCCCTGTACGGGAATCGCCAGCATGACCATCCAGATCAGGGCGTTGCGTAGCGTTTTAGGCATATGGACAGTATAGACTAGTCGGCGCCAGCGAAGTTCAACCCGGTTTCAGGCGAATCAATGCCTGGCCTCGAGCGGCAGCGGCCCACCGCTGCGGGCGAGTTCGCGCCGCCTGAGCAGGTAATACACCACCGGGATGACCAGCATCGACAGCAGCGGCGCGGTGATCATGCCGCCGACCATGGGCGCGGCGATGCGCTGCATCACCTCGGAACCGGTGCCGCTGTCCCACATGATCGGAAAGAGCCCCCCCAGGATCACCGCCACCGTCATCGCTTTGGGCCGCACACGCAACACCGCGCCCTCGCGAATGGCATCGAGCAGATCCGCTTCACCGGTCTTGCCGACCGCGACTTTTGCCTCCCACGCCTGCTTGAGATAGAGCAGCATGATGACGCCGAATTCGGCCGCCACGCCGGCGAGCGCGATAAAACCGATGGCCCCTGCAACCGACAGGTTGTAGCCGAGCAGGTACAACAGCCAGAAGCCGCCTACCAGCGAAAAGGGCAACGCCAGCATGATCAAGAGCGCCTCATCGGCGCGACCGAAGGTCAGGTAGAGCAGCACGAAAATGATCAACAGCGTGAAGGGCACCACCACCTTGAGTTTGGCCGTCGCGCGTTCGAGATACTCGAACTGGCCGGACCAGGACACCGAATAGCCGGCCGGCAGCTTGACCTCCCCCGCCACCACGCGCTGCATGTCCTTAACCGCCGAGCGCAGGTCACGCCCGCGAATATCGACATAGACCCAGCCGGAGAGGCGCGCGTTCTCGCTGCGCAGCATGGGCGGACCGTCGCTGATGCGAATGTCGGCCACATCGGCAAGCACGATGCGCGCGCCGCGCTCGGTGACAATGGGCAGCCGGCGCAGTTTTTCCAATGAATCGCGCAGCTCGCGCGGGTAGCGCACGCTGATCGGGAAGCGCTGCAGGCCCTCGACGGTTTCGCCGATGTTTTCGCCGCCGACCGCTGCGGCAATGACCGATTGCACGTCGGCGATGTTCATGCCGAAGCGCGCCGCCGCATCGCGGTTGATGTTGGCGTCAACGTAACGCCCGCCGGTGAGGCGCTCGGCCAGCGCGCTCGACACACCGGGCAGGTTTTTCACCGCGCGCTCGATCTCGCCGGCGATACGGTCTATTTCGGCCAGATCAGGACCCGCCACCTTCACCCCCACCGGGCTCTTGATACCGGTGGCGAGCATGTCGATGCGGTTGCGTATCGGCGGCACCCAGATGTTCGACAGCCCCGGCACCTTGACGATGCGATCGAGCTCCTCGACCAGCTTTTCGGTGGTCATGCCCGCACGCCACTCTCCACGCGGCTTGAACTGGATGGTGGTCTCGAACATTTCGAGAGGCGCCGGGTCCGTGGCGGTTTCGGCGCGACCTGCTTTGCCATACACCGTGGCCACCTCGGGCAGCGTTTTGATCAGACGGTCGGTCTGCTGCAGCAGTTCGGCCGCCTTGCCCGCCGACATGCCCGGCAGCGCCGAGGGCATATAGAGCAAATCGCCCTCGTCCAGCGGCGGCATGAACTCGCCGCCGGTGCGCGAGAAGGGCCAGGCGGTGGCAACGAGCACCACAAGGGCCACCAGCAGCGTGGTCTTGGGCGCACGCAACACCGCGTCCAGCAAGGGACGATACACGGCGATCAGCACGCGGTTGAGCGGATTGCTTTTTTCATCCGGGATGCGACCACGAATGAGGTAACCCATCAGCACCGGGATCAGCGTCACCGCGAGGCCCGCCGCCGCCGCCATGGCATAGGTCTTGGTGAAGGCAAGCGGTGAGAAAAGCCGTCCCTCCTGTGCTTCTAGCGCGAACACCGGAATGAACGACAGCGTAATCACCAGCAGCGAAAAAAACAGCGCCGGCCCGACCTCGGATGCGGCATCTCCGATGACACGCCACTGCGCCTCGCCCTCTAGCGGCGCACCAGGATGCGCGTGCCGCCACTGCTCAATGTGCTTGTGCGCGTTTTCTATCATCACCACCGCCGCATCGACCATGGCGCCGATGGCGATGGCGATGCCCCCGAGCGACATGATATTGGCGTTGACGCCCTGCGCCTGCATCACGATGAAGCCCATCAGGATGCCAAGGGGCAGCGACACGATGGCGACCAGCGCCGAGCGCAGGTGAACGAGAAAGGCAAGGCACACCAGCGCCACGACGATGAACTCCTCGAGCAGCTTGAAGCCGAGGTTCTCGACGGCGCGCTTGATCAGCGAGGAGCGGTCGTAGGTCGTGACGATTTCCACGCCGTTGGGCAAGCCGGCCCGCAGCGACTGAATTTTTTCCTTGACCGCCGCAATGGTCTCCAGCGCATTCTTGCCCGAACGCATGATCACCACCCCACCGACCGCCTCGCCCTCGCCGTCGAGTTCGCCGATGCCGCGGCGCATTTCCGGGCCGATCTGAACGCGCGCCACGTCGCCCAGTCGCACCGACACACCGGCGTCGGTGGCGGCGAGCGGGATCTTGCGAAAATCATCCAGCGATTGCAGGTAGCCTGAGGCGCGCACCATGTATTCGGCCTCACCCAGCTCCAGCACCGAACCGCCGGCTTCCTGGTTGGCCTTGCGGATCGCCTCGATGATGCGCGTGTGCGTGATGTTGTAAGCGGCGAGCTTGTCCGGATCGAGTACCACCTGGTATTGCTTGACCATGCCGCCTATCGTCGCCACCTCGGCCACGTTGGCCACCGCCTTCAATTCGAACTTGAGGAACCAGTCCTGCAACGCGCGCAACTGCGAGGCGTCACGCTGGCCGCTGCGATCGATCAGCGCATAGGTATAAATCCAGCCGACACCGGTGGCGTCGGGCCCGAGCGCGGTGCGCGCCCCCGCCGGCAGGCGCGACTGCACCTGGTTGAGGTATTCGAGCACGCGCGATCGCGCCCAGTAGGGGTCGGTACCATCCTCGAACAGGACATAAACAAAGGAATCACCGAAAAACGAATAACCGCGCACGGTTTTCGCGCCTGGCACCGACAACATGGTGGTGGTGAGCGGGTAGGTCACCTGGTTCTCGATGATGCGCGGCGCCTGCCCCGGCCAGGTGGTGCGGATAATCACTTGCACATCGGACAGGTCGGGCAGCGCGTCAAGCGGCGTGCGCACGAGCGACCACACGCCCCAGGCGCTGACCAGCAGCGTCACGAGCAGCACGAGGAAGCGGTTGGCGATGGACCAGCGAATGAGCCGGGCGATCATTTTCCTCCCCCTGCGGCCTTCGGACCCGGCGCCAGTACCGAGAGCGACGTAAGTCGGGGCAGGCCGTCGGCATCCAGGTAGAACTCGAAGCTCACGCGATCTCCGGTCTCGACATTGCGCGGCAATCCCCTGGCGGGCAGTTTGAACTCCATGCTCATCGCGCCCCATTTGATCGACGGAATCGGTCCGTGCGAGAGCATGATCGCGTCACGGCCGATAGCCTCGACCTTCGCTTCGCCTTGATGGCGCGGCGCGGTATTGGCCGCCGCGGGTTTGGGCGCGTCGTTCAGCCGCGCCTCGACGCCCTTGAGGCTGGCCTCCGAATCGATAAGGAACTGCGAGGAAACCACCACTCGCTGCCCCGGCCGCAGCCCGCGCCTTATTTCAGTCTGCCCACCCGTCTCCAGACCGGCTTCCACCTCGACCGGGCGGAATCTGCCGTCGGCTTCCGCCAGCATCACAACCGTACGGCGTCCGGTCTGGATCACCGCCTCTGTCGGGACCAGCAGGGCTTTTTCAGCGTGCATGTCGGTGAAGCGCATGCTGACGAACATGCCCGGCAGGAGTTTGCCGTCCGGGTTCGCAAACTCGACACGCGCCTTGAGCGTACGCGTGGTCGCGTTCACTTCGGGCAGCAAGGCCTGCACCCGGCCTTTGAAGACAATGCCCGGCACCGCCGGACTGCCCGCCTCGACCCTGGCACCGCGACGCAGCAGCCCGGCCTGGCTCTCGGGTACTTCACCATTGGCCCAGACAGTGGACACACCGTTGATACGAAACAACGGCGTACCGGCCGCCACCGTCATGCCCTCGCGTGCCGCGAGTTCGGTCACCACGCCTCCCGCCGGTGCCGTGATAGTGAAGCGGGTTTGCAGCCTGCCGCCCGCCTCCACTTGTTTGATCTGCTCCTCGTTCATGCCGGCGAGGCGCATGCGCTGGCGCGCGGCGTCCACCAGCGGCGCGAGATCGCCACCCTTCATGCGTGTCACCGACAAAAATTCTTCCTGTGCCGCCACCCAATCGGGCACATAGAGCTCGGCCAGCGCCTGCCCCTTGCCGACACGATCGAGCGTGGCGCGCACGTACAGGCGCTCGATGAAGCCTGCGGCACGCGCCTGCACCAGCACCTGGTCGCGTTCGTTGTAGGCGATGCTGCCCACCACGGCGAGCTGCGGACTGAGCATGCCTTCAACAACCTCGGCGGTGCGCACCCCCAGGCTTTGCTGCACGCGCGGGCTTACGACAACCTGACTTTGATCGCCGCCGCCCTCGGCATAGACCGGCACCAGTTGCATGTCCATGAAAGGTGACTTGCCGGGCTTGTCGAATTTGGTCCCCGGCACCATCGGGTCGTGCCAGTAGAGGACTTTTTTGCCATCGGCCGCTTGCGCCGCATCAGCATTGGACACTTTTGGCGCAGCGGCGGGAGCAGGCGCGTTTGCACCGTCTTGCAGACCATAGCGGTACGCAGCATAGAGGCCGGCACCAGACACCAGCGCCACAACCGGGACGAGAACAACAATCATGCGCTTCATGGCTGTTCCTTCTGGTTCGCGACCGGCATATCCGGATCGAGAAAATTGAGTTGTGCCCACAGGCGCGCGGTGTCGGCGCGCAGTTGCAGCGACTGGATGCGCAGTTCGGTTTCATTGCGGCGCGCGGCCAGTACGTCGGTGAGCGCCGCCTTGCCGCCGCGATAGGCGGCAAGCACGGCCTGCGTCCGTTCCGCGGCAAGCGGAACGAGTTCACGCGCGTAGCGCGCCTCGCGCCGGCGGCCGTTCTGCCACTCCTCCATCATCGCGCGCACCTCGGCTTCGTGCGCTCGCAGCGCTTCTTCGCGCAGCGCCTTGGTCTGATCGAGCTGCGCCAGCTTGGAGGCGAGTTCGCGGTCCTGCCGGTTTTTTTGATCCCATTGCAGCGGAATGGACACGCCGATCGACACCATGTTCGAGAATGCGGGGCCGCGCTGGCTGTAGCTCAGTTCAACTCCCCAGTCGGCCGTGCGGTTGGCCCGCGCAAGCCTCGCCTCAGCCTCGGCCACCTGCTCCTGCTTGCCGAGCACCGAAATCTGCGGATGACGGGCGAGACGATCACCCAGGTTCGCCGTATCGAACGCGATGACATCGACGCCGGGCTCGCCGGCCAGCGGCACATCCGCACCCTCGCCGATCCAGCGCGCCAGCATGATTTTGGCGCTGCGCACGCGGCGTTCGAGTTCGCTTTGCTTGTCCTCGAGCATGACCAGGGTCGAGCGCGCCGCCAGCGCGTCGGCCTGGCTGCCGCGGCCGGCGCGATAGGCGGCGTCCGCCGCCTCGATCTCCAGCCTCGCCTGGCCGATCTGCCCGCCGCTCGCCGCCGCCATCGCCTCACTGTAATAGCGATCCAGCCAGGCGAGCGCTGTTTCCTTGCGGATCACGGCGACGGTGGCATGTTTTTCCACTTGCGCGCGCTCGGCCTCACGCTCGTAGCGCGCGGTTCGCGCCCGGCGCTTTTCATCGCGGGTGATTTCCTGCGCCAGGCCGAAGCGACGCTGAGTCATGAAGTCGCGCGTCAGATTGAAGGCATCGGGGCCGTCGATCGGCAGGTTGTCCAGGCCCAGTTTCAATACCGGGTCGGGCAGTTGTCCGGCGGCGACCGCCATTTCACGCGCGGCAATGACGGTCGAATCCTGCGCCGAGATCTGCCTCGAACGCTCGAGGGCGCGGCGCTGCGCCTCGGCCAGGGTCAAGGATGGTGCCGCTTGCAGCGCCTGCCAGATCAGCAGCGCGAGCATGCCGGCGACAAATTTCGCGATTCGCCGCGCCGGCAACGCGACGCGGCAACAAGCCAAAATGGAATGCATGAAACCCCCGCTAGAGAGAAAAAAACAACTCCGGCGCGCGCGAACGCGCACACCGTCTCAGGCGAAGATCAAATGTGGAAGCGGCAGTGCAGTATGGGCAGTGGCGGCGCGCCGGCGTGCCAACGCACCTTGGCACAAGACGCGGAGGCCAACGCAACGCCAGGCACAAGCGGCGCTGCCAGCGCCGGTAATTCAGCGGCCGGGGCCACCGCCGGAACCTTGCTCAAGTCCAGCGTCTGCTGGCTGGCAAGGCAATGGTTCTGGCAAAGATTCTTGCTGTCCTGTTGTTGCTGGTGACAGGGCATTTCATCCATCGCCGATTCAACCGCAACGCAGGCCTGCATGGCGTAGGCGCCTTGGGCAAACAGCATCATTGCAAGGCATAGCCATGCAAAGAGGCGCTTGCTGAAACGGAAGTGAGGGTTCATTGGCAGGGGGTATCCGTTGCGTAGGATAGCCGGACTCGAGGAAAGTTCAAAGTGCGCGCCGGACCGCGCCGCATCCGGGGCATCCATGTTCATTGCTTCAAAGACCTTGTTTTCGACCAAAGAATAAGCTGGAAACCCTTTACCAGCGCGGCTTTCCAGCCTATGCCTTGCGAACAATATGCTCAGCCCTGGCGCAAAATCTCGAGCAATTCCTCGCCATAGCGCTTGAGCTTGCGCGCGCCGACGCCCGAAATCATGCCCAGTTCTTCTTCATTGGCCGGTTGCGCGCGGGCAATTTCGGCCAGCGTGGCGTCATGGAACACCACGTATGCCGGCACGCCGTGTTCCTTGGCAACGCCTGCCCGCCAGGCACGCAGGCGCTCCCAGCGCTCGTTGGCGCGGCCCTCGAGCCCGCCGGCAGCGCCGGATTTGCTGCCGGATTTACCACCCGGCCTGCGTGCGCCCGATGCGCGCTTGCCCTCGGCCAGCGTGCGCAGCATCACCTGTTGCTCGCCCTTCAACACCGGGCGGCTCGCTTCGGTCAGCTTGAGCGAGCCGTAGCTGTCGTGGTCGGTCATCAAAAAGCCGTGGGCGATGAGTTGCCTGAACACCGCGCGCCAGGCCTTGTCGTCGAGTTCCCTGCCGATGCCGAACACCGACAGCCTGTCGTGCTCCCACTGCCGCACCTTGTCGTTGTCCTCACCGCGCAGCACATCGACCAGATGCCCGGCGCCAAAGCGCTGGCCGGTGCGAAACACGCACGACAGCGCCTTGCGCGCCGCCTCGGTGCCGTCCCAGACCTGCGGCGGATCGAGGCAGACATCGCAGTTGCCGCAGGGCGCCGAGGCCTCTCCAAAATAATCGAGCAGGCGCACGCGACGGCAGCCGGTGCTCTCGGCCAGGCCCAGCAGCGCATCGAGCTTGGCGCCGGCAATGCGCTTGATCTGGTCGGGCGCTTCCGAGGTGTCTATCATGCGACGCTGGTTGACCACGTCGCCCAAGCCGTAAGCCATCCAGGCGTCGGCCGGCAGGCCGTCGCGGCCGGCGCGGCCGGTTTCCTGGTAATAACCCTCTATGCTCTTGGGCAAATCAAGATGCGCGACAAAGCGCACATCGGGCTTGTCTATGCCCATGCCAAAGGCAATGGTCGCGGTCATGACAATGCCGTCTTCGCGCAAAAATCGCGACTGGTTTTGCGAACGCGTTTTCGTATCCATGCCGGCGTGGTAGGGCAGCGCGGTGATGCCCTCTTCTTCCAGCCAGACCGCCGTCTCCTCGACCTTGCGCCGCGACAGGCAGTAAATGATGCCGGCATCGCCGGCGTGTTCAGTCTGCAAAAAATTCAGCAACTGCGCCTTGGCGTTGGCCTTCTCGACGATGCGGTAGCGGATGTTCGGCCGGTCGAAGCTCGAAACGAACAGGCGCGAACCGGTGAGGTTGAGCCGCTCGATGATCTCAGCGCGGGTGATTTCATCGGCGGTGGCGGTGAGCGCGATGCGCGGCACATGCGGGAAGCGCTCGTGCAGCATCGACAGCTGCATGTACTCGGGCCGGAAGTCGTGGCCCCATTGCGACACGCAATGCGCCTCGTCAATGGCAAACAAGGCCACGCCGACCGAATCCTGCAGGCGTTCGAGCAGGTTCAAAAAACGCCCGGTCAAGAGGCGCTCGGGTGCGACATAGACGATGTCGCATTCGCCGGCGAGTAGCGCGCGCTCGATGACACCGCCCTCTTCATTGCTTTGCGTCGAATTGAGAAAGGACGCCCTGACACCGGCTTCGAGCAGCGCCGCGACCTGGTCTTGCATCAGCGCGATCAGCGGCGAAATGACAATGCCGGGGCCGCGGCGCAGCAGCGCCGGGATCTGGTAGCACAGCGACTTGCCGCCGCCGGTGGGCATCAGCACCAGGCAATCGCCGCCGCCGGCAACATGCTCGACGATTTCTGCCTGCGCTCCGCGAAACGCCGGATAGCCGAAGACTTCCTTCAGTAGTGACAGCGCGGTGGGGGCGGCCGCGACCGGCGCGGATACAGTCTGAATCTGCATTTACAAAACGGACTGACGCTGAAATGCCGCGGGGGCGAGTATCGCAATACGAGACGCCGCAGCAAGGACGATGAGATCGTCATCCCCCGAGACAATGGCGTCTGCCTTGGCAGCGTAGGCGAGCCGGATAAACATCTGGTCGTGCGGATCACGGCATTGCGGCAAAGCTGCACGCGTGCGCGGCTGCCGGAACGCCTCGGCGTGTTCCATGTAGTGAACGACGATGTTGTCGCGGTCTTCTGCCGTGAGTGCGAAGCGGGGATACGAAAGCACCCGCACCACCTCGGCCAGCGTTTCGTCGGACACCAGCGGAATCATTGCGCCTTTGGCAATAGCCTCACGCAACCACGCCAGCGTACCGGAACGAAACAAAAATGCCGATACGACGACATTCGTATCAAAAACCACACGCTGCAACTGGCTCACTTCGTCCGGCTCTTGGCCCCTGTCTTGGCCCCTGTCTTGCCCCCCGCCGCAGAGCGTCGAGCCCAGCGAACCGCGTCAGCCACATCCTTTTCCGTGATGCCAAGGGATTCAATCTTGCGCCACACGGCGTCCATGCCGTGTACACGCACCGGCTTCAGGATGATTTCGCCATCCGCTTCGCGAACGGCAAAATACTCTGCGTCCGGAAACTTGCTCATCACCGCCTTGGGCAGCGTGATCTGGTTTTTCGAGGTGAGCTTGGCGAGCATACGATGCCTTTTTTCCGTTTTCCTTTTTCCTTTTTGTAAGGAATTTGGATTATAGCGTTAATCCCCGTTTCCGGCCTGGGCGCGTCGATCCAGACAGGGACCACCTCCATGCTGCGTTCGTCATTGCGCACGCTGCCAGGCTTCGAGCTCGGACACATCGCCGGCACCGGCCATGTCAGAACAACAAACACTTGCACTCATGCTTGGGCTGCCGGCTTTATTCTTGCGGCGACAATCGCCCGGACCTGGACGTCGCGTCCATTACCTCACTCGACCGTCACGCTCTTGGCGAGGTTGCGCGGCTTGTCGACGTCGTTGCCGCGCAGCAGGGCAACATGGTAGGCGAGCAATTGCAACGGGATGGTGTGCAGGATGGGCGAGAGGATGCCGGCGTGATCGGGCAGGCGGATGATTTCCACGTCGTCGTTGTTGGTCAGCGTCGCGTCCTGGTCGGCGAACACGAACAACTGCCCGCCGCGCGCCTTTACTTCCTGCAGGTTGGACTGCAGTTTGCCAAGAAGCGCGTTATTCGGCGCGACGGCCACCACCGGCATGAACTTGTCGACGAGCGCGAGCGGTCCGTGCTTCAACTCGCCCGCGGCGTAGGCCTCGGCGTGGATGTAGGAGATCTCCTTCAACTTGAGCGCCCCTTCCATCGCAATCGGGTAATGAATGCCGCGGCCGAGGAACAGGCAGTGATGGCGCGGAATAAAGTATTCAGCCCAGAGCTTGATCTGCGGCTCGATACGCAGCACTTTTTCCATGGCCACGGGCAGGTGGCGCAGGGCGAGCATCAGTTCGGCTTCGCGCGTCGCAGTAAAGCGGCCGCGGATCTTGGCCAGCGTCATGGTCAGCAGCACCAGCGCGGTGAGCTGGGTGGTGAAGGCCTTGGTCGACGCAACGCCGATCTCCGGGCCGGCGCGCGTCAGGAAACGCAGGTCGGCGGCGCGGATCAGCGCCGATTCGGGCACGTTGCAGATCGACAGGCAGTATTGGTGACCGAGCGACTTGGCGTGCTGCAACGCGGCCAGCGTGTCGGCGGTTTCGCCCGACTGCGAAATGGCGATTACGAGGGCGCGCGGATTGGGCACCGATTCGCGATAGCGGTATTCGCTGGCGATCTCGACGTTGCAAGGGATGCCGGCGACGCTCTCCAGCCAGTAGCGCGCCACCATGCCCGAGTGGTAACTGGTGCCGCAGGCGAGAATCAGCACCGCGTCGATGTCCTTGAAGATTTTCTCCGCGTCGGCGCCAAAGAGCTGCGGCATGATCGAATGCGCGCCGGCCACCATCTCCAGCGTGTTGGCCACGGCCATCGGCTGTTCGAAAATCTCCTTTTGCATGTAATGCGTGTACTTGCCCAGTTCCACCGCATCGGCGGTTAGCCTGGATACGTATATGGCACGCTCAACCGCCTCGCCCTTGGCATCGACAATGCGCACCCCGTCCAGCCTGATCTCGGCGACGTCGCCGTCCTCGAGGTAGATCACCTTTTGTGTCACCTGCAGCAGCGCCGATGTGTCCGAGGCGGCAAAGTTCTCGCCATCGCCCAGACCGAGCAGCAGCGGCGCGCCGTTGCGCGCCACCACCAGGTGCGAGGCATCGGCGGCATCGACCACGGCGATGGCGTAGGCGCCGGTGAGTTCTTTTACCGTCGCGCACACGGCCTCGATCAGGCTCACCCCGCCTTTGAGGCGCGAATGCAGCAAGTGGGCGATGACCTCGGTGTCGGTGTCGGAAACAAACTCATAGCCCTCGGCGCGCAGCATTTCGCGCATGGTGTCGTGGTTCTCGATAATGCCGTTATGCACCACCGAAACGGTGCCAGAGACATGCGGGTGGGCGTTGCGCTCCGAGGGCACACCGTGGGTGGCCCAGCGCGTGTGGGCGATGCCCAGTTCACCGGCCAGGGCGTCGGCCTGGGTGAGTTTCTCGAGTTCGGCGACGCGGCCGTTGGCGCGCAGGCGCAACAGCTTGCCGCCCTTGAGCACGGCAACGCCGGCCGAATCATAGCCGCGGTATTCGAGGCGCTTGAGCCCCTCGAGCAGGATGGGAACCACATTGCGTTTGGCGATGGCGCCGACGATGCCGCACATGAAAAAGTCTTTCGAAAAAACCTACTTGGGCAAATAAGGACCGTAACCGGGGCGGTGGCCGTTGTCGAAACCGGGCATCAGACGGTAGCGCGCCGGATTGAACAGCAGCGCCGGATCGGCGTCCGGGAAAAATTGATCACCGGCAAGGTCGCTGCGCACAAAAAACGCGTTCACGCCGGTGAGATTGGTACCGACCAGCGCATAGCCGTGTTGGCGCGCCAGCTGGTGCAGCGCGCACAGCGACGCACCAAAGTAATCGCTGCCGTCCCAGGCGTGCATTGCGTTATAAGGCTGCACCAAGCTTGCCGGCGGGCGAAAGCGCGCGTTGTATTCGACCACCAGCACGCGCGGCGACAGCTTGCCGTGCCGTAGCACCGCCTCAAGCACGTGATAGTCGTTGCCGTCGATGTCCACGCCCAGCAAGTCGATCCCGCCTTGCAGTCCGCCACCCTCGATCAAATCGTTGATGTTGCCGGTGTTGACGATGGCCTGTGTCAGTTGCAGGTCGCCGCCGGCAAGCGGTCCGGCGAAGCACGCGCGTATGGCCGCGCACTTGTCCTGGTCGGCTTCCATCCACACGCCGGTCCAGCCCTGTTGCAGCAGGTAAAGCGTGTTGTTCTCCAGGCCGTCACCGACGCCGATTTCGACAAAGCGCCGGTCGCTGGCGCCGATGCGCCGGAAAATCTCCTGCAGCATGCCGTCTTCGTCCTGCTGCGAATAGCCCTTGAAGCCAAAGCGTTCAAGGCGGCGCGGGTCGGCGTACTGCGGTTCGGCCAGCAAGCCGGCGATGCGTTGCTGGCAGGCCACCACCAGCTGGTCGCCGCTGAGCAGCAGCAGCTCATTGAGCGTGTGCTGCATCTCATGCTGAAGCTTGTCCATCAATCCGGTTTTTTGACTTTGACCGGGCGCTTCCAGCCGGGAATGCTGACCTGTTTGGCGCGCGACACCGTCAGTTCGCCGGGCGGCGCATCCTTGGTCAGCGTGGTGCCCGCGCCCAGCGTGGCGCCGCGGCCAACGCGCACCGGCGCGACGAGTTGCGTGTCCGAACCGATGAACACATCGTCCTCGATGATGGTGCGGTGCTTGTTGGCGCCGTCGTAATTGCAGGTAATAGTGCCGGCGCCGATGTTGACGTTGCGACCCACGCTGCTGTCGCCGACATAGGCAAGGTGGTTGGCCTTGGAGCCGGCGCCGATGTCGCTGTTCTTGACCTCGGTGAAATTGCCGATGTGCACGTCCTCGGCGAGCACGCTGCCCGGACGAATGCGCGCGTAAGGCCCGAGGCGGCAATTGGCGCCGATCACGGCGTCCTCGATATGGCAAAAGGGCTCGATGCGCGTGCCGGCGGCGACGCGCACGTTCTTGAGCACGCATTGCGCACCGACACTGACGCCGTCACCCAGCGTCACCTCGCCCTCGAAAATGCAGTTGATGTCTATGGACACGTCGCGGCCGAAAGTCAGCTTGCCGCGCACATCAATACGGTCGGGGTCGGCCAGGGTAACGCCGGCGTCGAGCAGCGCGCTGGCGATTTCGTACTGGTAAAAACGCTCCAGGTCGGCGAGGTGGGTCTTGGTGTTGACGCCCAGCGTCTCCCAGTCCGAAGCGGGTTGCGCGGTCTCGACCGCCACCTTGTCGGAGACGGCGGCGGCGATGACATCGGTCAGGTAATACTCTTTTTGTGCGTTGTTGTTCTTGAGCGCGCCAAGCCAGGCCTTGAGTTTGCGGGTCGGCGCGACGATGATGCCGGTGTTGACCTCGGTGATTGCGCGCTGCTTGTCGGTGGCGTCTTTTTCCTCGACGATGCGCGTTACCCTGCCACGGCTGCGCACGATGCGGCCGTAGCCCTCGGGGTCGTCCGGCTCCACCGTCAGCAGGCCCACGCCATCGCCGGCGACATCGAGCAGTTGCAACAGCGTTGCCGCGCGAATGAGCGGCACGTCGCCATACAAGACCAGCGTCGGGCGTGATTCATCGAGCAGCGGCAGCGCCTGCGTCACCGCATGGCCGGTGCCCAGTTGCGGCTCCTGCTTGACCCAGCCGACATCGGCGTCGGCGGCAAACTGCGCGCGCACCTTTTCGCCGCCGTGGCCGTACACCACGACAATGCGCGCCGGCTTGAGGGCGCGCGCTGCCGCCAGCACATGCGCCAGCAGCGGCAGGCCGGCGAGGCGGTGCAGGACCTTGGGCAGGTTGGAATTCATGCGCTTGCCCTGACCGGCAGCGAGGATGACGACATTCACAATAAGGGCGCGTGCAGTTGAAGACTGCACAAAGTTTAACACGCGCCCTGCGCCCCCCGTCCCGCCGGACGCGGCTTCAGATGATGGCGTGGCGCACCCGCGCCGAGACCCATTCGGACAAGACCACGGTGGCGAATATGAGCAGCAGGATCAGGCTCACCTGCGGCCAGGCGAGGGTGTTGAGCGAAGCATCTAGCTGCAGCCCGATGCCACCGGCGCCGACCAGGCCGAGGATGGTCGATTCGCGGATGTTGATGTCCCAGCGGAAGACGCTGATCCCGGCAAAGGCCGGCATGATCTGCGGCACGATGCCATAGGCGACCACGGTCGAAGCGGGCGCGCCGGTGGCGGTGATGGCCTCGACCTGCTTCGCATCGATCTCCTCGATCGCCTCATACAGCAGCTTGGCGATGAAGCCGATCGAGCGCAGCGCGATGGCGATGATGCCGGCGAGCAGCCCGGGGCCCAGGATCGCCACCAGCAGCAGCGCCCAGATGAGCGCGTTGATCGAGCGCGACGACACGATGACGAGCAGCGCCAGCGGCCGCACGAAGCGCGTGCTCGGCGTGGTATTGCGCGCGGCGAGAAAGCCCACGGGCACCGCCGCCACGATGGCGAGCAGGGTCCCCAATGTGGCGATATTGAGCGTGTCCCAGAGCGGCCGCCACAGCACGTCGATGTAAGACCACTTGGGCGGGACGGCGCGGGACAACACGTCGCCCGCCTGGCGCGGCGCATCGAGCACAAAGGGCCACAGCGTATCCTCGGTCATCACGCGCCAGCAAAAAACGAACAGCGCCACGAGCAGCAGCCAGCCGAACCAGAGGCCAAGCTGCGCCCGCGAGGTGCGCCGCCGCCAGATCCGTGTGCCGCTTCTCGAATCGACCGGCATTACTGCACCCACTTGCGGACGAAACCGGAGGAATACTCCGAGACCATCACGATGACAATGATGATCAGCATGATGGCCGCCGCGACATCGTACTCGTAGCGATCCATGGCGGTATTGAGCGTCGCGCCGATACCGCCCGCGCCGACGATACCGATCACCGCCGACTCGCGAAAGTTGATGTCGAGGCGGTAAAGGCACAGTCCGATCAGCCGCGGCATCACCTGCGGCTGCACGCCGTAGTTCACCAGTTGCGACCAGCTCGCGCCGGTGGCGCGAATGGCCTCGACCTGCCCCGGGTCAATGCTCTCGATGTCCTCGGCAAGGAGCTTGGCGAGGAAGCCGATGGTGGCAAAACTGATGGTGAGGAACCCGGCGAAGGGCCCAAAGCCGACCATTACGACAAACAGGATGGCAATGATCACTTCCTGCAGGCTGCGCGACACGGCCACCAGCGCCCGGCAGGGATAATAAATCCACAACGGTGCGATGTTGCGTGCAGCCCCGAGACCGACGGGCACTGAAATCATGATGCCCACCACGGTCGCGGTGAGCGTCATGGTCAGGCTCTCTTGCATGCCCTGCAGGATTTCCTCCCAGCGCGAACCGAAATTCGGATTAAAAAACGCATAGACGAATTTCGCGCCACGCTGCAAGCCCTCGGCGAGGCGCGCCCAGTTCACTTCCAGCGTGCCGATGGCGAGCACAAGGTAAATCAAGGTGCCCGCGTAGAGGGCGTAGCGCAGCCGCGGGCTGGCGATCAGCGGCGGCGCCGACCAGGCGCGCGCGCTCATGGCTGCCTCCGGCCCTTCGCACCCGGGCGTTCGGGTTCAGACACTGGCAAGCCGGTTCCGATCGGGTGGCGGCAGGGGCAGCGCGAGCGGGCCTTCGTCGCCTTCGTCCTCGCGCGAGACATTCCAGTCCTCCTCACCATAGATGCTGGTGAGCACCTCCGGCGTGAGCCCGCCGGGCAGGCCGTCATAGACCACCTTGCCTGCGCGCAAGCCGATCACGCGCTGCACGAACATCTGCGCCAGCGCCACGTCGTGGATGTTGATGACCGCCGAGAGCCTGCGCTCGGCGCAAATTTCGCAGATGAGGCGCATGATCTGGCGCGAAGTCTTCGGATCAAGGCTCGCCGTCGGCTCGTCAACGAGCAGGATGTCCGGGTTTTGCAGCAGCGCGCGCGCGATGCCCACACGCTGGCGCTGCCCGCCAGAGAGCGCGTCGGCGCGCTTGTCAACCATGTTTTCAAGTCCCACCCGGGCGAGCGTCTCGAACGCCTGGTCCACGGCCGCTTGCGGGAAACGGCGCAAAAAGCCGCGCCAGAAACCGACATAGCCCAGTTGCCCCGAGAGCACGTTCTCCATCACCGAAAGGCGCTCGACCAGTGCGTATTCCTGAAAGATCATGGCCATGCGCCGGCGCGCGCGGCGTAACGCACGCTGGTCGAGGACGGTGACGTCGATGACATCAGCGTCGCCCAGGAACACGCTGCCCGAGCTCGGCTCGACGAGGCGGTTGGTGCAGCGGATCAGCGTCGATTTGCCCGCACCCGAAGGCCCGATCAGCGCCACCACCTGCCCTGCCGGAATGTCGAGGCTGACGCTGTCGAGCGCAAGGTCGCCGGTGGGGTAGCGCTTGACGAGGTTTACTATTTTCAGCATGGCGATGCCTCGATCTGTTTTTTTACGCCAACCCCCACCTCAAGCTTTGGGCCGCGGGTCAGGCCGGCTTCACTTGCAGGCGTAACTTACGCTCATCGCCGCGTCAACCTTGCGTACCACCTCCCAGTCCTTGACGTAGGTGATGGGCGAGAACTTGCTCACGCCCTGTTTGCCGAATTCCTTCTCGAGTTCGGATCCGGCCCACGGGAAGGAGAAAAACGCCTCCTGGATTTTTTTCGCCAGTTCCGGTTTCAGGTTGTAGGCCGTGCCGTAGCCGGTGGTGGGAAAGGTCTGCGACTTGTAAATGGTGACGATCTGTTCCTTCTTCACCACGCCGCGATCCATCATGCGGTGCATGACTTCGTTGGCGATGGCTGCGGCGTCGTAGTCCTTGTTGGCCACCCCGAGGATGGAGTTGTCGTGCTTGCCCGAGAACACCGTCGAGTAATCCTTGCCCGCCTCCAGCTTGTATTCGCTGCGAAGCAGCGCCGATGGCGCCTTGAAGCCCGAATTCGAGGTTTCCGAGGTGAACGCCACCTTCTTGCCCTTGAGGTCTTCGATCTTCTTGATCCCGCTGGTCGGGTGCGTGATGATTTCCATCTCGTAGCCGAACTGGCCGTCCTTGCCGGCCATGATGGAAAAGGGCACAAATCCCGAGCAGTTCACCGCGAGCGGCGTCGAACCGGTGTTGAACCCGGCGATATGCAGGCGCCCCGCGCGCATGGCCTCGATTTGCGCCGCATTGGACTGCACCGGGAAGAACTGCACGCGCTTGCCTGTCACTTTTTCGAGGTGCTTTAAAAAGCCATCCCAGACCTTGGCGTACACGGCCGGGTCTTCAACCGGGGTGTAAGCGAACACCAGCACCGGAGGATCGACCTGGTCCTTGGCATCGGGGGCGTCGGCGATCAAATCTTTGTTGGCGTCCTTGAAACGCGCATCGAGCGCCAACGCCGGGGCCGGGAGCAGCACAACAGCGGACAATAAAAAGGACAGCACGGTGCAGAACTTATTCATGCAAAACCTCCGGGAAAAAGGGTGGCGAATCCGGACCAATACACCGGACGTGCAAGTGTATTTCTGTAATGTTACAGGATTGTTCCTGCGCCCAGACATTGCGCCTTTGCGCGGTGCAGCAGGCGCAGTGCAGCATCCCGTGGCAGCCAACCGATTGCCCCGCAGTGCGTTATGCATGGGTTGCAGCTGCGGCGACACGCACTGCACCGGCGTGAAAAGCGTCCGGCGAAGGGTACTATCTGAACCTGAACCTGAACCGAAACCGAAACCGTTTGGCATGTTCAAACAAGCATGAGCCCGAAACATTTCCGCCCAACCCTGCTCCCCGCCCTGCTGCTGGGTAGCCTTCTGTTCGCCCTGCCGGCCGCAGCCCAAACCGCGCTCTACCGCTGGGTGGACGCGCGCGGCGTCGTCAATTATTCGAGCGAACCGCCGCCCGCCGGTGCGAGGGTGCAGGCGGTGACGCAGCAGCCGGTGACGAACTACGACGCCGGCGCAGCCCTCGCCGCAACAGAGCGCCAGAACCGCGAACTGCAGGCCCGCCTCGACCGCTTGCAGCGCGAAGTGGACGAACTGCGCTCGCGCCAGAACACCCCCGTCGCGGCCCAGACCTATGC
>ENA-ORBV01003175-ORBV01003175.1-microbial-mat-metagenome-genome-assembly--contig:-NODE-3175-length-33363-cov-41.625789_pt1 | contig 33363 bp, 26 predicted proteins | sample MGYA00237777_ERZ505514 | MGnify/ENA primary metagenome ERZ505514 (study PRJEB26160, sample SAMN06269048) | microbial mat metagenome | isolation source: Oligotrophic lake microbial mat | place... | reverse complement strand
TAATTTTCACTTCGAAATCAATGCAAACTCTCGCTAAGAGAACGCATTGAAATCCCTGTCCGCGCTGTTTTGCAGCTAACGATAGCTTCATTAATTAAGTTAATGATGTACAGGCATAAAGTGAAGTATATGTTCAAGGCATCCCTAAAAACAACGTGTAAAAATGAACGAAGAAAACATTGGCAACAATGAAAACAATCTGTCGTTTTGGACCTGGGTGTGGGACTGGATAATTCCGTAACCAACCCGTTCAAAAAACAAAAGAGTGCCTCCCATGTGGAGGCATTTCTTTTTATTTCTTTTTTAGTTTGCCGATCATTTCATGTATCCAGCCTTTTAAATCAAATATGCGATAAAATTGTTCCTGATAAACATGCCCCAGTATTGGCAATTGCTGCATTTTTTTTGCTAATACGGTCAGTAATTTTAAATGCATCTCCTTTTTATCGGAATCGGCAAGTTGCATTAACGTTTCTATTACGGCTGATTCCAAGGGCAAAAACATTCTGTTATTTTTTTGCATAGACCGCAGGTTTTCCACCCAATTTTTAAATCCGTTTGGAAGCACAAGCGTTTTGTTTTGAATAATAAATTGTTCATACAACGAACAAACATATATAACGTAAATAATAAAATAACTGTCCAATCTAACGATGGGTTTTATTCCAGTTCTGTTTCCAAACCAATATTTTACTTTCGGGTAATTTTTTACTGCAAGCCAACATTTCATTAATCCCAATTTAAAATTGTCGGAGTGTAATGCCGGAGTGCCCGCAACAGTTTTTACAATATAATTATCTGCTTTCTCTAACAAAGGCAACATTACCTCATAATTTTTAGTATAATAATACTGCATTGCTTCCAACAACAGCACCTGTGCCTGAAACACAGGAAAATATTGTTTATTCAAAGATATAATGGATTTCAAATATTGTATTGTAATACTAAATATTCTATCCTTTTGCAACTGTACTGCAAGTGTTGCAAGGTTGGTAAATTCGCCTACATAATTCAGATATTCAGAAGACTGCAGATATTGTTTATCGTACTTTCGCAGCATGGTGCAAAAATCCATTTGTAAATCAAATTGTTTAAGTGGCTCCGAGGCAAGGTAATGTAAATTAATTTTTGTTTTAGTCAAATAAACTGCTGAGGTATGCGGCAATTTATCCTGATTAAATTTTACAAGGTTATGCTTTAATAAATTCCTTAATTCTGCTTTGCTATCAGCACTTTTCATGATCACATTTCTCCCAACAAGTTCAAAAACAGCATTATTAAATACAAATACTTCATAAAACAATTGTATTTCATCCATGGCGCTTTGTAGAAATACTAAATAATGCTCCCGCTTTTTTTCTGCAGCTTCCAATTTTAATAGCGGAAGCAACCACAACACCTTTTGAATTACCGTTACCCTGTAATTTGGATACATAAAAATAGAATTGTCCTCCAAAGCACTATCCAATACCTGGAAAGCCTGCATAAAAAATTGCCTTTGAATATATGCCTCCGCATGATAAAGTGCCTTTTCAGCGTCACCACCAATTACAAATTGGTTTTTTATTCCAATTGCCTCCAACAATATGGTTTTTAAATTTGTTTTTGTATTTTCCAATGCCTTTGTAGTCAGGGGCTTCTTTTTATCAAATAGCCTCCACCTGTTTATTATCCTTTCCGCATCAAATACCTTTTCTTCCAGCAACAAATTAAAAAGGATCTGCGTATTTGTTTCCCCTTTTTGTTTAGAAAAAACATATTCTACCGCTTTTAGATCTTCCGATGAAGACCTTTGAATAAGCAAATAATTGAGTTCGAGATTGTCCATCTTTCGCAATTGAAGTATAAAATTTTTCACTACCGCACACTTCCCCCGGAAAAAGACAAATCTAACAAAAGGTTTGAAAATCAAGTCTTTAACAAGTGGCTCCACCCACCAATAACAATCATTCCCCCAAAAATCTCTACATTTACAATACCTAAACTATTGTATGAAACAGTTTCTTTTACTCGTATTATTTCCGATTGCAGTTTCTGCACAAAATATTACCATAAATCAGCAATTACTTGATTCAGTAAAAACTGCTGCGGCAAAATATCAGATTGGATATAACCAGGCGGCAAAATATGTTTTGGAAAATGATTTGCCTTTATCCTTTCCTACCGAAAATGGTGGCCTTACAGAAGTGCATTATTTAATGAATGGATTTCCCCGATATTATACAACAGATAATCTTAATTCCGCAAAAACAGATGGAGCAAATAAAGTATGGACCGGTGGTGGTGCAGGATTAAATTTAACGGGAACCGGAATTCAATTACGCATTTGGGATTCCGGAAAATTATTAACCACACATCAGGAATTAAATACCAGGGCAAGTATGGGATTATCTCAAACCGGAACGTATAGCAGTCACTCCACACATTGTGCTGGAACCATGATCGCATCGGGTGTTGATGCGGCAGCAAAAGGACATGCATATCAGGCAACCATAAAAGGATTCGACTGGACTTCGGATATTGAGGAAATGACGACGGAAGCATCGTTGGGAATGTTAATTTCCAATCATTCCTACAGTTATATTGCAGGATGGTATTATAACAGTGGAACTTCTATGTGGGAATGGTATGGCGATATTTCCGTTGATGATAATGAAGATTATATTTTCGGAAATTATTTAAATAAATCGCGCGATGTAGATCTTGTTGCAAATGCAGCTCCTTATTATTTACCTGTTGTTGCTGCTTCCAATAACAGAAGTGATGATGTTCCTTCCGGAGCAACTTATAAATTAATATATACCGGCGCATTATTAACGGCAGATGGATCAGAACCAAAACCGGATGGTGTGTATGACTGTATTCCCGGTGGATTACAAACTGCAAAAAATACTTTAACCGTAGGAGCAATTGAAGATATTGTGAATGGATATATTAATCCGGCTGATATTATTATTACATACTTTTCGGGATATGGCGCTTGTGATGATGGAAGAATAAAACCGGATATTGTTGCAAACGGTGCAAGTTTATATTCCTGCGTTGCATCGGGAGCTGCTGATTATGCTAATTATTCCGGAACAAGTATGGCAACTCCTTCTACTTCCGGAAGCCTTGCATTATTACAACAACATCACCTTAATTTATTTGGAAACTATATGCTTGCATCTACTGCAAAAGCATTGGTGATGCATACTGCAGATCAACCCTCTGCAACCTTTGGCCCTTCGTATGCATTTGGATGGGGTTTATTAAATACGGATGGAGCAGCATTATTTATTTCTGATGTTGTGGCGAATCCCATTCGTATGCAGGAACTTAATTTATTAAATAATGAAACAGAAAATTTACCGGTTACAAGCAACGGAACTTCTCCAATTAAAATAACGATAGTATGGAACGACCCTGCCGGAATTGTTCCTGCTGATGCATTGGATCCTACAACAAAAATTTTAGTAAATGATCTTGATATAAGGCTGACAAGATTAAGCGACAATACCATTTATTTTCCCTTTAAATTAAATCCCTTAATTCCGGAAGCACTTGCAACAAACGGAGATAATAATACCGATAATTCGGAATGCATTTATATTGCTGCACCAACTGCGGGTAATTATAGCATAACTATAAGTCATAAAGGTTTATTAAGTGGCGGAGGTCAGGATTATTCTTTATTATTAACCGGATTAACGTGCACCAATTATAGTTCAACTGTTTTTGTAACAATTAGCGCCCCTTCTACTTACACACTGCCTGATGGCGCTATTGTTTCTGCAACAGGAATTTATACCACAAATTATGAAACAATATTTGGTTGCGATTCTGCAATAATTACTAACCTTACTGTAAATCCATTTGTTTGTGCAGTTCCGACCGGTGTATTTTCAAATATGATCACCTCAACCTCAGCAAAAATAAATTGGAGTGCAGTTACAGGAGCCGAAAAATATCAAATTTATTATCGTCCGACAGGAACAACTACCTGGTTAAAAAAATCGAGTACCACCATTTCCAAAAAATTAACAGGTTTATTATCCAATACCAATTATGAATATAAAGTAAAAACAAATTGTAGTGGAGCGGCCAGTGGATTTTCCACATTGCTGACATTTGCAACCTTGCCATTAAAATTGACGGGAGAAGTTCAGGCCGCTACTATTAATGTTTATCCCAATCCGAATTCCGGGAAATTTACCGTAGTTTCGAATACGATTCCGGATGGAAATGTATTTATTACTGTAATAGACATTCAGGGTAAAGTTTGCATTTCCGATAATTATATAGGTGTGGATGGAACAATTGAAATTGATGCAGAGTTTGTCAACGGCATGTATTTTTTGAAATTAAATAATAATAGTTCGGAAGAAAGTTGTTTATTTACCATATTGAAATAAATTTACACTCAAAAAATTTAAAGCACTTAAAAAACAATATTTCCTACCTTGTATAACAATTCGTTTCAGACACTTTACCAATCAAGACTCAAACCCGGTTTATCCAAACTGAGATCAAGACATATCCTTGTTATCGTAACAGGAATATTAACCCGTATCCTTAATGTATATTTTATTGCGGTTGTTATCAGTTTATTTCTTGGTTTTTTAAAAATGTTTACCGCCGACTCCTTTGCCGATACAGGATTTGTGAAAATAATTTCGGGTTTTATGTATGGAGTATTGGGACTTGTAGTATTGATGATTGTCAATAAAACTCTTAAATCTCAAATTGGAGAAAGGAATCCTGCATTGATCAAAAATAATTTCTTGATGATAGGATTAACTATTGCAATAAGTGCGGTAGTTATTGCCGTAGCATATTTGATCGGGACATTATATTTAAATGTTGAATTCGGTTTTGCCTTTTTTCTGCGCTGGTCAGCTGCAATATTTTCGGTATTTGTGCTCATACTCCCTTACAATTTATTAAAACGTGTTGAAACAAATTACATACATGATTTTCGCACAATTTTTTTAAAAGAAAGTTTGCCCTATATTAATAAAGAAATTAATTACACAGAAAAAAAGCATCTTAGTCGAGATGAATTTGAATCCTCTAAATTATTTTCCTTTCAAAATATATGGAGTTATACCGGTAGTGATTACTTCGAAGGTTTACAAAATAATTTTCACGGCAGTAAATTAAAGGTTCTTCAGGAGGAAACAAGTAGTAGTAAAGGCAAAACCGAAACTAAGATCACTGAACTTTTCAACGGTTATTTGTTTGTTGCCGATTTTAACAAAAATTTTCAAGGGGAAACATTTGTCATGCCTGACATTTCGCGTTCTTTAATGGGTGAAGTTTCCGGAGAACTAATGAACGAATACATACACCGAAAAAACACGCAATTAGTGCAACTGGAAAACCCCGATTTCGAAAAAATGTTCGCAGTATATTCCACCGATTCTGTGGAGGCAAGATATATTCTTTCAACCAAATTAGTGGAACGTATCACAACATTAAAAAATACATTTTATCAGGATATATATATCTCCTTCATTAATAATAAAATGTATGTTGCAATTAAAAGCGAAGACGCCCTGTTTGCTCCCGACATTTTTACTAGGGTAGATGATGAAACATTTTTGGAAAAACAATTTAATTATCTCCAAAGTTTGCTCACCATACCTGAACAATTTGATCTGAAAACGAAAATTTGGAATTAAGAGATTATGTTGGTTAGGGTATCGAGTACCATAACAGGACGCAGATAGTCGATGCTAACTTTGTTGGTTTAATCATTTTAGTTTCATTTCCGTTTATCCTGATCAATCTTCATTGGCCTGTTGAAACTTTCTTCGAGCGAAATAAAAGTTTCTGTTCGATCGATACCGGATATTTGCTGAATTTTATCGTGCAGAATTTCTTTGAGATGCAGCGTGTCTTTGCAGATGATCTTTACAAACATGCTGTAGGTTCCAGTCATATAATGGCAATCTACGATCTCAGGAATTTTTTCGAGGTCTTTTACAACATTGTCGTACATGCTGCTTTTATCGAGATAAACGCCCAAAAAGGCAGTAATTCCATAACCCAATTTTAAGGGATTTACCATAAGGTGCGACGACTTTATGAGCCCTATAGAATCCATTTTTTTCATGCGAACATGGATAGTACCAGGGGAAACGCCTATTTTTTGGGCAATTTCGGTAAAGGGAGTCATCGCATTCTGCATTAACATGTGCAGAATCTGGATATCAACTTTATCAATTCCGTAATTTTCAGACATATCAGAGAGAATTTTTTAGCTTATCGACAATGAATTCTCAAAAATATTCAAATATTTCTAAATTTTACAATAAATGTTTAAATTATTTGCAATTATCAGAAATAATACTTTTCTTTGGGTCAACCTTTACAGGTTATTGGTTAGGCAACATTACCCCTAAATGGATGCAGCATGATGAGGAGCATGCTGCATTTCCTTTTTATACAGGTTCCACTTTTATAGCGCGATAAAGTTCAATTCCCTTTTTATAATTTTCTGAGATTCACGTTCGTTGCATAACTATGACAACCCACGCAGAACCTTTATAATAGGATATGCGTAAAACTGATTGAACACAATATGCAAAAAGCCCTCTACAGTATTCTTTATTCGTTCCCGGTGAGGTTGCTGATGTTGCATGTTAAACGCAATCATTTTTTATTGTTATCGTGGATATTTTTGATTAGTATTTCTGCCGGACTTACAGGTTCCCGTTATGGCATTTCCTTATTATTTCTCGATCCTGAATATGTCGGCAAGGTAAATTTTAGCAGCTTTTGCATTTTAGGTGCTGCAATGGGCGGTTTTTTTATTGTGTGGAATATTACGAGTTACATTTTGAATGCACATAATTTTTCGTTTCTCGCTACTTTAAAAAAACCTTTTGGCACCTATTGTTTAAATAATGCATTTTTTCCGTTGCTATTTTTTATCATATACATATTTGAAATTATTGCATTTCAATCGAAGGAAGGACTTTTAAACCTATTCACTATTGCAGCCAGTATAGGTGGATTTATTACGGGACTTATTTCAGTAATTCTTATTTCTATGGTCTATTTTTTCAGGACCAATAAAGATATTTTTCAAATAATTGGCATTATTAAAAAGAAAAAAGAAGCGATTACACAACACGACCCTGATGAGCCGACACACGAGGAAGTAATGTCGAAAAACAGGGTACAAACGGAGTATTATCTCAACAACAATTTAAGGTGGAAACACACCAGATCGGCTGACCACTACCCGGAATCCGTTATAAGATCTGTATATAAACAACATCATGCAAATGCATTTTTTATTGAAGTGAGTAGTATTATTTTAATTATACTTTTTGGTTTACTGATGGATAATCCTATTTTTAGAATTCCTGCCGCTGCCAGTATAGTTTTACTTGTTGCAATTTTGATCGTTTTAACAGGTGCATTTTATTACTGGATGGGGCCGTGGAAATTGATATTTTTTCTCCTAATCATACTTTTTATAAATGCAATGATGCATTCCAATTTACTAAGTTATAAAAATAAAGTTTACGGATTAAATTACGATTCTACCTCTGAGTACAGCATCGACAGATTAAAAATAATTTCAGACACTGCTTATGCCAATGGGGACATTAGAAATACCCTACAAATATTAGAAAACCGAAAAACGAATTTTACACCCGCCAATGAAAAACCAAAATTGGTCTTTATAAATTGTAGCGGGGGCGGCTTGCGGGCCATGTCTTTTACTATGCAGGTTCTTCAGTATGCCGACAGTCTTACACAACACAAATTAATGCAACAATGCCCTTTGATCACCGGAGCATCAGGAGGTATGTTAGCAGCAGCTTATTATCGCGAGTTGTATTTGCAATCATTAAATGGTGCTGCTATAAATTTAAATGATAAACAATATACCGATAATATTTCCGCTGACCTGTTGAATGCCCTAAGTTTTACAATTGTAGTAAATGATCTTTTTTATCCCTGGCAAAAATATAATTACGAAGATGAAGTATATAGAAAAGATCGCGGTTACATGTTTGAAAAAATATTGAATGAAAATACCGATTCCGTTTTGTTTCGCCCATTGATTTATTATAAGGAACCTGAATATTCTGCTAAAATACCTATGATGATCTTCACTCCTACTATTATAAATGATGAAAGAAAATTATATATCGGAGCTCACTCGGTCTCCTACCTTGCAAAACCGCAAAATCGCAGCAGACACTTTGCACAACCTGAAATTGATGGTGCGGATATTCATTATTTACTTGATAATAATAATACCGACAGCATTTTATTTACCAGTGTATTGCGTATGAATTGCACCTTTCCTTATATATTGCCAAATGTGCATCTCCCTACGTCACCGGAAATTGAAATAATGGATGCGGGAATTAGAGATAATTACGGCACACAAACTGCCGCACAATTTATTGCTGTTTTTAATGATTGGATACTTGAAAACACCAGCGGAGTTATTATAGTAAATATTCGCGCCATTGAACAAGAGATGAAGATCAAAAAAAATATGAGTAATGGTGTGATGCAAAAATTTATGAGCCCGGTGGAAAATTTATATTCTAATTGGGTGGAAATTCAGGATTATCAAAATGACCAGATACTTAATTATTTAGATGAAATTTTAGAAGGCAAAATGGAGGTAATAACCTTTGAATATCAACCATCCGAAAACAATAAACGCGCATCCCTTAGTTTTCATCTTACCGCCGGAGAAAAACAAGACATTAATAATGCAGTGCATAACGTTTACAATGCGGAGGCTTATAATAAATTGGTGGAATTGCTCGGGGGCAGGGAGCAGTGAGCGGTGGGCGGTGGTAGTGAGCAGTGTGCAGTGGGCAGTGGGAATTTGTAACATTGGAACCATATTCTTCCAAGGAGAAGATATTCAAGCATTGTAATAATTTCAAAATATCTCATCCTTTTTTTCTCTTGTCTCGATACCCATGTCCATAAAGCAGTGCCCGGTGGTAATATTTATTTGACGATCTATTTCAAACGCAACAATGCCACATTTTCCACATGGTAAGTCTGCGGAAACATATCTACGGGTTGCATTGTAATTACTTCATACTTTTCGGAAAGTATTTGAATATCTCGCGCCTGCGTTACGGGATTACAACTCACATAAACTATTTTTTCCGGCTCTAGTTCCAGTAATTTTAAACACACATCTTTGTGCATTCCAACGCGTGGAGGATCTGTTATAACAACATTTGCTTTGCCGTAAGTATTAATAAAATCATTGTCGAATACTTTAGCCATATCACCGTAAATAAAGGTGCAGTTATCAATATTATTTGCTGTAGCATTCATTTTTGCATCCTCTACTGCCGCCTCCACACTTTCAACCCCTATCACTTTTTTACATTGAGTTGCAGCCAATAAAGCTATACTTCCCAAACCGGTATAAAAATCATACACAATATCCTCTTTTTTAAGATCTGCATATTCCAAAGCAATATGATACAAATTAACCGCCTGAGAAATATTGGTCTGAAAAAAAGATTTAGGTCCGAGTTTATATTGGATATGATCTATTTGTTCCGTAATAAATTTTTCCCCTGCAAATAAGATCATTTCCTGATCGTAAGTGGAATCGTTATTTTTTTGATTGATACAATAATACAACGAAGTAATTTCCGGAAATGTGTTTGACACATGTTGCAATAAAGGCAATAATAATTCCGGTTTATCTTCTGCAACAACAAGTATTACCATTAATCCACCAGTTAGTGTATTTTTTACAATAAGGTTTCTGAGATATCCTGTCTGATTGCGTAGATCGTAAAATGGTAATTGATGTACGGTAGCGTAAGCTTTAAATGCAAGACGTATTTCATTAGAAGGATACGGCTGAAGGTAACAATGTTTTATATCAAAAACATGGGCAAATTCCTTACGCACGTGAAAACCTAAAGCAGGTTTTTTTTCTATCACCTCATCCCGTGAAAATTTGCCGGCAACATACCCTGAATTGGTAAAAGTAAATTCCAATTTATTGCGATAATATTTATCAAAGGGAGCCGGTAATATTGGCAATATTTTGAGCGATTCTATCTTACCTATTCTTCTAAAAGCATCATTCACTAATTGCATTTTGAACACCAGTTGCGTTTCATACGCTACATTTTGCCAGGTACATCCACCGCAAACTCCAAAATGTTCGCAAAATGGGATAACACGCAGCTTCGAATATTCATGAAATTTAACCGCATATCCAATTGCATAATCACTTTTTCCTTTGGTGATCTGCAAATCAATTACATCACCCGGAATAGTGTTTTCCGCCATTATCACCTTCCCTTCTACCCTTCCTATTCCAATTCCCTGGTCGGCAATTTGAGTTATGGTTACATTTTCTAATACCTTTAATTTCTTTCTTTTTCGCATTTCACACCATTCAATAATTATCTGATACCATTTTAGGGTGCAAATTTAAGTGTATTAATCGGGTGTGACAATTATTGCCAATAAATAGGAAATTCAACACACAGAGTAAGTAAACAGCCTACGAAGAACCTAAGGCACAAAGGATTCCCAAAGTGATTCCAGTTTATACAATTTAGATATTACAAAACGAATTATTTATTACTGCTTATTTATTTGTTTTACAGAATAAACAACATCATCCAATTTTATCTCCAAAATATAATTACCAACGGCCAAAGGTTCCAAAGAAAAAGAAAATACATTCAAACCCTTTGAACCTTCTGTGTTTAATAAATATTTAATTTGTTTTCCGCTCATATCAAAAATACGTATTTCAACCACACCCGAATTTGGCAATTCAAATTCTGTTGTAAAATAATTTGTTAATGGATTCGGATAAACTTTTGAATGCAAATTATTTTCTTCCGTTACGATATCGGCGGCATGTACATCATTACTTTCGAGTTTTGCTATCCATGTTGCATTATTTCTGCTGGAGAAGGGAAATGTTTCAACAAATTTTCCGAAGTTACCACTCACCCAAACTTCACCAGGATGGTTATATCGCCTTTGGGAACCGGTATAATCACCCCAGCGTTCGTACGCACCGGATAAAACATTTACATAGGTATCACCTGTTTTAATATTTACTGGATTGGAATAAGCATACCAATTAAAATAAATAGCACTCATACCTGCATTAACTGTAGGTGCAGTATGATCGAAAACAATTATGGATTGATTATCACCATCGTAATGTCCGGAATAAGAAATATTCGGGTATCCGAAATCCAAAGTATCATCACCAATAATATTCGCTGTGATAATTCTTTCCCCATCCAGATCTGTTATTATTCCGTGATAGATACCACAAAATCCTGTTGTTGGGTCTAGTGAATTCGACACAAATTGAATTTGACCATCCTCATAAAATGAACCGAGCACTCTCCCATCATTCGTATCGAAAATATGTGTGAGATATTGTCGCGCCTGTGGAGGCACTCCGTATTTTTTATTTGCAATGGAATAATCAACTTCAACAGTTGTTTCAGGATCATCGAGCAAACCGGTTACATGCACTATAAATATGGTATCATTTTCGGGAGAAAAATTTCTGTTGCTCAAAAAATACATATCCGGACCATAGGTAGTTTCTCCTCCTTTAACCGGATTTAAATTGCGAATGGGTTTGCCATCAAAAAATATATTGTCATGAAAAACCGCATCTAGCGAATCACCTGCATAACCTTTATCCAAACTCATTTGCCAGATCAGGGTTTCACTAAAACCTGTTTGCCAGGGTTCATCGGGAATAATTAAATTAATAGTGAGAAATAATTCTTCTTCTGTTATTGCAAACATTGGAAAATCTGTCCACAGATTATTATTCTTTGGATTTCCCGGTAACGCATAAAAATTCCATTCGCCGGTTGGATCATTTGTTTTCGAAAACGCAACGGTTATTAAACTGGTTTCGGGGGTAAATCCATTGAGAAACAATAAAATAAATTTATCTGCGCGAGGATCGTACATTACTTTAGGATCAAATGCAGAAGCCGCAATATTAAGTGTATCAGCAAAAGTGGATAAATAAACAGATTGCAACAATAAACCTAAAGTATCATAAATATAAATGGAGGAATTAATCACGGAAACAATTTTACCGTCATTTGAAATTGCCATATCGTTGTCATTTGGAACACCGGTTCCCATAAGATTTCCTTCCCAACCGCTTAAAACCGAAGGATCAGGAAGATCACTGGTTTTAGATTGTTTAAAATTATTTACTGGAGTAAATGTTTTATTCTGATAAAGTTCATCTTTAAGATCGATAAGATACCTTCTATAGGTTTCAGCTCCGGGAGCAGGCATTTCCAAACACAGTAATTGAGGATTCCATTGTGTTTTAATTTTGCTAAAATCAAGCGTTGCCGACAAAGGAAATTTAAGTGGTTTATTATCAGTATCAGATTCCTGAGCCTGAATATCGGCAAACAAACATAGAAAAAGGGAGGTAAAAATTATATAACGCATATTTCAATTAAGTTCTTTTATTCAAATTTAGACAAAAAAGGATATAAATCACCTATTTTAAGACAAATTAACCGTGATAAACACAATTTGTTTCAAAAATAAAAAAAACGAGCTAAAAAACAATTAATTCAACACAATGGAATGACTTTCTTTTGGACTTTTTTTCAGACAGTGTAATGCCGCATTAAAAATAATGTTTGCTGATCTGTCCCAGTTGAATTCCTGTTTAACATTTTGAATATCATTTGCACCCGGAAGATATTTTTTGCGATTAAACAAAAATTCCTCCATTGCATTTTTTATATCATTGATATTGTCAGGATTAAAATACAGTGCATTTTCGCCGGCTACTTCAGGCAAACTGGTTCGATCGGATGTAATAACCGGAACTCCACATGCTCTTGCTTCCAAAACCGGAATTCCAAAACCTTCAAACAAAGAAGGAAAAACAAAAGCATCGGCAGAAGCAACGATACGAGTAAGATCATTTAATTGCAGGTGTCCCGTAAAAATAACATCTTCTTTAAATTGCATATTGTCGTAAACAGCTTGTGTTTCATCTGTCTTCCATGCCATTCTACCTACAATTACTAATTTCTGGTCGGAGGCATTTTCCTTTTTTAAAAGGTCGAATGCCAACAATAAATTTTTCACATTTTTTCGTGGATGCACTGATCCTACATATACAAAATAGTTTTTTCCACCTGCAAAATTTTGTCTTGTGATCACTTTTTCTTCTTCAGGCAATACAACATATTGTTCATTAGCGCCATTGTGTGCAACATCAATTTTTTTAGGGTCTACATGGTAATGTTTAACAATATCATCCTTAGAAAATTGAGAAACAGTTATTATACGGGCAGCCTTTTTTGCATACAGCGGAGTAAATTTTCTATAATATTTACTTACAATACCGGGAGTATGTTCCGGATAATGTTCAAATCCAAGATCATGAATTACAAGTAGTGTAGGCACATGCGTTTTTAAGGATAGAAATCCATCGGTTGAAATAAATACATCCGGTTTATATTTTTTAAATACCTGAGGTATGGCATAATCGAACCAATATTTCCACAAATAAGGATGACGGGCAGGAGGCCAAACCTTTACAGGAATAATATTGTCGGAAAAAATAAATTCGGGGTCCCAATCACGGTCGAACAAAAACAGGAATGTATGTTCCGGGTGATTTCGGGTGAGGCGTTTCATGGTTTCATAAGTGAACCAACCAATACCTTCCAGCTTATCCTTAATAAGGAAACGGGTATTAACAGCTATCAGCATGTTATACAGTTGTTTTTAATCATTAAATGAAAAAGCGTAGAAGTATCCCGTATCACTAAATCTTTAAGTAGAAGTTTGTCGCCAGCGTGTAATTTGAAGCAATAATAACTATTTTTAGCATTCCAACAAAATAATGCGGAAAAATTTTATCACCAACATCAGCTTTCTGCTGCTACTTAACCTGCTGGTTAAGCCTTTCTGGATATTGGGTATCGACCGCTCTGTGCAGAACAGTGTAGGTTCCGAGGCCTATGGCACCTATTTCGCTTTATTCAATTTCGCCTGGCTTTTTCAGGTGGTACTCGATTTTGGCATCAATAATTTCAACAACAGAATGGTGGCCCGGCAACCTGAAAAATTGGGATTATATTTATTTTCCACACTCCTGGCTAAACTCGTTTTATCTGTTGTTTATACCATTTTAATATTTATAGCTGCCATTGGAGTTAATTTCTCCTCAGAACAAATCTCTATTTTAATACTTCTGATATTAATGCAAATATTAATGTCATTTTATTCCTTTTTGCGGTCGAATGTTAATGCGCTTCATCTATTCAGAACGGATGCATTTTTATCTGTATTGGATAAACTTACCACTTCTGTAATTTGCGGATTTATTTTGTGGACAAGTATTTTTCCATTCGAAATAAGTATCACAAATTTTATTTGGGTTCAGATTTTCGGTTATGTATTTGCGCTCATGGTAGCAATACTCATATTGTTCAATCAACACATTACCATTAAATGGAAATTTGACAGCGCTTTAATAAAAGAGGTTTTTCTAAAAAGTTACCCCTACGCTCTGCTCGGTTTTTTAATGACCGCATACTTCAGAACTGATGGAGTTTTGCTCGAAAGAATGCTTGGCGACCGCGGTGCACATGAAGCAGGGATATACGCTACCGCTTTTCGTTTATTGGATGCGATGAGTATTTTAGGATTTTTATTCGCAGGACTTTTGATGCCTATGTTTTCGAGGATGATAGAAAACAAAGAAAATATAAAACCACTTTTTGAACTTGGTTATACCCTGATGCTTATTTTTTCAGCAGCAGCAGGCATTACCATTATTTTTTACCGATTGGAGATAATGCAATTATTATATATTAACGGCGACAGCTATTCCGCAAATATATTAGGTTTGTTAATGGTAAGTTTTATTTGTATCAGCATAACATACATATATGGAAGTTTGATCACTGCAAACGGAAGTATTAAAAAGTTAAATTATATATCTCTTGCCGGATTTGTTTTGAATATTATTTTAAATATAACTTTGATACCAACTTATAAAGCACTCGGTTCATCCATTGCAACTGCTTGTGTTCAGATCATTATTCTTGGTGCACATATCTATTTTGCCGGAAAAATATTTTCTATCAAAGGCCGCGATATCAAATTGCTGAAAAGCATACTTTTTATAATACTTGTTATCATTGTAAATTATGGCATATACGAATTGCCCACAAACTGGTATGTCAAATTTTTTATTGCAGGTTTACTCTCCCTTTCAGCTTCCGCGGCTTCGGGACTGATCAAAATAACAGAGCTTAGGCTGCTGCTACAGCCTATACTAGCGGGCATTCGCAAAAGGGCTTGATTCTGCATGACTTTTTCTACCTTTGCCCTCTAAAATTCAAGTATGGAACAATCCAATGATATAATTCGCTTAATTCAGATCATCTACAAGTGGCGTAAACCGACCATCATAATAACTGTAGTTGTGGCAATTGCAGCCTGTATTGTAACCTGGTTCTTTATGCCAAACTATTATAAATCGTCGGTTACTTTCTATCCTACCAATCCAATTATGTCGGACAGGCAGGTTCTTTACAGCCAGTCGGCAGGTGAAATTGAGATCGACTATTTCGGAAGCGCAGGTGATGTGGACAGAATTCTAACCATTGCGAATACCAGCAGTATAATTGACTATATGATCAACAATTTTCATCTTATGGAACATTATGGGATAGATTCTACCAAAGAAATGGCGCGTTACAATACCAAAAAAGAATTCCTGAAAAATTACAGGGCAATTGAAACGGAATATGCTGCAATTGAAGTTTCTATTTGGGATACTGATAAAGATCTGGCTTCCAAAATGGTGACACATATTGTTACAACCATTGATGGTCACAATAAAACAATGTTGCTCCGCGATAAAAAGTTAGTGGTGGAAACCTTCAAGAAACAAGTTGCAATGAAGGATGCCGAGGTAGAACATTTAAAAGACAGTATCGGAAGTATGAAAAAAATTGGTATAAGCAATGAATCTCTTATTATTTTGGAAGAAAAATTAGAAGATGCTGTGGAGGATCTGAGTCTGAGTAAAAAAATTCTCGATCAAAATCTTACTTCCATAAACACCGATTTTTCTACCGTGAATATAACGGAAGAAGCATTTCCTGCAATTAGAAAAGACCGGCCATCACGTTCGCTAATTGTAATTGGAGTTACTTTAGGCTGTTTTCTATTTTTGGTGATACTTGCTGTATTGACAGAAAATTTCAGGAAAATAAAAAGCCAAATAAAAAATGCGTAGTTTACAGGCACAACCTGTTGAATTAAATATTTTTCGCACCGCTGCAATTCTTGGTATTGTTGCCATGTTTGCCGGTATTATATTATATGAACCACTTTTTTATCTGGTTCCGGTAGCGTTTTTATTTGCCTACCAACTTATTTTAAATTTTAAATCGATATTTTATTTATTACTGATCGTTACCCCGGCATCTATTGAATACTATTCCCCAACCGGCTTCAGCACTACCTTGCCAACAGAACCCATTATGTTGGCGTTCATGCTCACTTTTATATTTTTTGTTTTTCTGAAACAAGAATTATTTGATCGGGATTTTATTAGCCATCCACTAACTATTATATTATTTATTCATTTCGGGTGGCTTATGATCACAACCTTGTTTTCTGCCGACATTGTCATTTCTCTAAAATATCTTTTGGCAAAAACATGGTTCATTGTAACCTTTTATTTTATCAGTGCGCTTATCGTTAAAAATATTAAAGATTTCAAAATTGTATTTTGGTGTTTATTTACGCCAACACTTTTACTTGTGCTCTTCACGCTCAACAATCACATGCACTATCAATTCCGTTTTAGTGAAGTGAACAAGACCATGGTTCCTTTTTTCCGCAACCATGTGAATTATGCAGTATTTTTAGCTTTAACATTCCCTTTCTTATTTATTGCTTCCACTTGGTATAAAAAATATACCTGGCAGCGCATGGTAATTAATTTAGGAAAGATATTGTTTCTGCTTGCAATTTATTTTTCTTATACAAGATCATCCTGGTTATCTGTTGCAGGGGCTTTGGTGGCTTATTTTCTTATTCGACACAATAAATTATTGCCTGCGGTTGGGGTAATGATAATGGCTGTAATATTTTTCGCGATCTATATGTTGAACAATAATAAATATATGGATTATGCACCCGAATACACCAAAACGATTTATCATACGCATTTTTCAGACCATATGGAATCAACTATGAGTTTGGAGGATGTTTCAAGTGCAGAAAGAATTTACCGCTGGGTTGCAGCAGTGCACATGATAGAAGAAAAACCTTATCTCGGATTTGGCCCGGGACAATTCTACTTTAATTATAAAGAGTATACCATTAATAAATTCGAGACCTATATCAGCAGAAACCCGGAGCGATCAACAGTGCATAATTATTATTTGCAGGTAACTGTGGAACAGGGTTTTATCGGATTGACAATTTGGGTAGTATTATTAGTGTATATTTTATATCTCGGTCAAAAACTCTATAATAGATTTGCTGATAAACAATATAAGTATCTCGCAATGGTATTAACATTATCCATCATAACCATTATTATAAATATTGCGCTTAGCGATCTTATAGAGGCGGACAAGATAGGAACGATGTTTTTTATGATAATGGCGGTTTTGGTCAATTTGGATTTGCTGCGAAGGAGAATGGAAGTGAAGTCACCTAGAAGAATAGAATAGTTGTCATGAACCGGGCTCCTGTCACTTATGCGCATTCATTTTAAGGAATGAGTAATTTTTTTGAACAAATAAATACCATTCAGCATACGAAAAATTAACAACGGGTAGGGGTCGCATTATATCCCACCTTGCAAAAAACGATTTTGATAATTAATTCGCTTTTTATGGTAATCGTATTTATTAAATTATTTTACACCGAATTTTAAATTAATAAATTTGATGATTTAGGATAATCATTTCCGGATGATCTATTTTGATTTGATGAATATCGTGTTTATATAGTGGGATATAATGCTACCCCTAACGGGGTTTTTGTAGATGTAGGATAGTAATTTATTCCTTTGTTAATGGTATTTCCAGCTTACCATCAACAAATTTTGAATAAATTGTTGCCCCTTTAATAAATGCACCTTTATCCTTTAGATTTTTTTTCCTTCCATTATCTTCACACTCAATACTGTTATATCATCACTCACTTCTCCATCCTCACCCTTAAAACGCATAATTTCGTCGATGATCTTTTTATTGAGTGTTACTACATCTCCTTTATAATTATCTTCCACCAAGGAAATGAGTGCTTCTAATGGAAACACCTGATTTTTTTCATTTACTACATCCGTAAGCCCATCTGTAAAACAAATGATGGCTGTATTTTCGATGATGGGAATTTGGCCCATTTTTATGGAGGGTAGTTCATCAAACATCCCTAATATGGTTGTTCCTTTATCCAGGAATTTATATCCATGAGAATTTACTAAAATCGGGGGGTTGTGCCCGGAGTTCACATACTTTAATATTCGGTTCTTGCGATTGTATTTTCCGAGAAAAAGCGTGATAAATTTTTCTCCTTTTGTACTCATCAATACCGCTTTATTTAATTCCTGCATGTATTCCTCAATGGTAGTCGGATTGCGTTTGGTAAGTTCGCGTATCTGCGCCTGAAAATTTGCCATTAACAAAGCTGCTGCAATTCCTTTACCGGAAATATCTGCAATACAAAAAAAGAATTCATCCTCACTCAAAGGCATATAATCATAATAATCGCCACCAATATTTTGATGCGGAAGATAAATGGCATCCATTTGCAATTTGTCGTTGATTGGAAGATTATGCGGTATAAGCATATTTTGCACCTGTGCCGCTACCTCCAATTCTTTTTGAAAGGCAAGTGTTTCTGATTCCTTTTTGAATAACCTTTTATTTTCAATTGCTACTGTTATAATATTTGTTACTGTTTGGGCAAATTTTATTTTATCTTCCAAGGGTTCGTAACTTTCCACTTTAGGGTTGCTCATCAATAAATAAGCCAGCGGATTATCTTTATGAAATACCGGAATTAAAATATCGTATTGTTTTAAATAATCGGGTAATTTCCCATTGAGTTCGGAGAGATCAGTAAGTTTATTATATTTTAATAAAGTATAAACAAGACCGGGATTTAATTCCGAAATGAATTTATTTCCCAAAACAGGCTCCCAGTCGTTGCCATTTTTACTGAACAACAACATATTTTCTACCCCTATCTGATCTTTCAGTGTGCGATGAAATAATTCGAAAAGCGAGGAAGCTGATTTATTAGAATTAATTGCTTTGGTGATCTCCAATAGGGCATCTATTTCCAGTTGTTTGAGTTTCAACTGGTCGCGCAACATTTCCATCACATTTAAACCGGCAATTGCCATATTGATATATAATTAAATATAAATTTAAACAATTTTATTTATGGATACTAATCCAATTTGCTTTTTATATCGAGGGCATCGCGCAAACCGTTTCCCACCATAAAGAATGCGAGCACTAAGATAGTGATTGCAAAACCAGGAATTAAAGCCAAATAGGGATCTGTTATTAAATTATCTTTATATTTTGCGATCATTAATCCCCAGCTTGGTGCCGGAGCTTGCACACCAATACCCAAAAAACTCAAACCCGCCTCCGTTAAAATGGCATATGCAAAATTTGCTGCCGTAATTACTATTATTGGACCGGTGATATTTGGCAATATATGAATGAATATTGTCCGCATATCTGAATACCCAAATGTTTTTGCAGCCTGAATAAATTCTTGCTCCCGCACCTGCATTACCTGACCACGAACAATTCTGGCAATATCCACCCACATTGTTAAGCCTACCGCAATAAAAATGGTATAAAAATTTTGTCCGAATGCAAAAACGATCGGAAAAACAAGCAATAAAGTTGGTATAGCCCAAATAATATTGATGAACCACATAATAATATTATCTACCGGAATCAAAAATTTAGATTTTTTGCCTTTTATTCTGATAAAAGGCGGATTTCTTTTATAAAATCCTGCGAAAGCACCTAAGGGAATTCCAATAAAAAGTGCAATAATTACTGCAACCACTCCAACAGATAAAGAAACTCTAATTCCCAATAAAATTCTACTCAGATAATCTCTGCCAAGATCATCTGTTCCGAGAAGAAAATTTCGGGTAGAAATGAGTTTTGATTCAATTATTTTTTGTTGTTCCGGAACCGCAATATTTTCCCCAGTAATTTCCTGAAGTGAAAATCCCAATTTCTGACCTTTACTTGCATCACCAATAAATCTTTCAACGTATAAAGAGTCACCAACAAAATTATAGGAAGTTAAAGGCACTGACCGATAATCGACCTTCTTTCCAAATAATATCCAATTAACAAAATTGGTTTTAGGTGGAGTAAGTTCCAATGGTTGTTGCAATACTTTAATTGAAAAACCGGGTGGTTGAAATGCAAGTTCATTTATTTGATCGTTTGCATAAGGCGTAATATCAGGAGAAATTAAATGTGAAAGAAGGGCGAGTAAAATAGCATAAAATATAGTAACGGCGCCAATCATTGCGTTTCCGTTGCGGATGAATTTATTTACAGATTTTATCTTTTGATTATTGGAAATGTCGTATTTGACCACTTTTTTTTTCCACCAAAATTGGATCAAATAAATAATTGGTGAATAAATGATAGTAAGAAAAATTATTACGCCTGAAATAACCAGAAAACTTTTTAAAGTGGCATCTAAAATATCCGCCTGATTGGAGGCGTGTTGTATCCATCCACTCAGCAAAGAGATGCCGATTATTGCGATTAAAAACCAAATGACTATTTTTTTATTTCGCAACAAAATTATATTTTATTTTTCGTTTTTTAATTTATTATATTCTTCTGCCTTTCCAATAATATTTTCCAAAAACACCTGCCGGTGCAACAAAAATAATATACAGAATATGCAAAATCTGCATAGGTAAAAACAACCAAAGTAAATTTTCTCTTCTGAAAAATTTTGTTACTGAATATGCGAATAAAGTATCAATACAAAGTTTTGACAGGAATTGAAACATTGCCAATTTTAAAAATGGAGCATAAAAAAATCCAATAATCAAATTTGCAACAATTAAAAGATTAGAAAGATAAACAAAAGCCAAAATTGCCGTTATTCTTTTATCTTCGTAATGTGTCGATTTACTTGTCCAACGAACCCTTTGGTTCCAAAATGCAAGAAATTCCTTTTCTGTATTAGTATAAACAATAGCTTCCTTATTTTTTAAATAAGCGATCTTCCCCTTATACTTTTTTGCCATTTTATGCATCAGCATCATATCGTCGCCACCGGGAATATGATCAATATTTTTAAACCCATCAACTGCCAAAAACGCTTCCTTTGTATAAGCCAGATTTGCGCCATTACACAAATTATAAAAACCATTTTGAATACAAGCTGCAGCAATACCCACAAGGCTGAGAAAATCTAATGTTTGAAATTTTCCAAGGAAACTGGAATCCGGATAATAACTCACCATGCCTGCAATCATTACAGGATTATGTTCTTCATAATAATGAACAATAGTTTGCAACCAGTTGCTTCCTACATGACAATCAGCATCTGTTGTTACAATTAATTCACCATTAGCCTGTTCGATGGCTATTTGTATTCCTGCTTTTTTATTTGCTTTTAAGTCTTGTTTACTGAGAAAAATAGCGGAGAGGGAAATAATTTTCAAATTTTTAATTTTCGCATTTCTAACGATCTCAGCAGTTTTATCGGTAGAAAAATCGTCGACCACTATTATCTCAAATAATTCAGGATTATATTGCTGTTCGCGCAGATCGTCTAAAAGATTTTTTATATTTTTTTCTTCATTTCTAACAGGTATAATTACACTTACCTTAGTTGTACCGTTTTTCTTACCGACAGTATATTCCTCCAATTTCAACCAGCCGAACAAAAAATATACAATAAGAAAAACATACAAAAAAATGCAAATGCCAACTATAATACTGATCGCAATCATTTTACAAATGTATTACTTGAAATTGGTTAAATTATTACGTTTAATTTTCCAGCACCGTTAAAACATTTAGTTGTTGCCTTCTTTTCCCTGTAATTCTTACAGGTTAGCCATTTCGGGGAATTTAAAAGTGCACTAAAACAAAAAAGGCTGCACTAGGCAGCCTTCTTTAAAGTAAATAATTTATCAGAATGTAGCTGTTAAACCAATTTGCATAAGTGCAAGTCCATCCCAACCGATCTCCGCATAAGCGCCAAGCATATCGGTAAAATAATATCTTGCACCAATACTGCCGGAGTATCCGAAAGGTAAACCAAAGTCGAAGGAGAATCCATCATCAACATAATCAGGATCATCATTGTAGTATTCGAAATTATATCCGACATAACCAACACCGATACCTACATAGGGATCCAGTTTGTCGCTTGTAGCAAAATGGTAATTACCTCTTACCAATATTGCGAACAGTGAACCTTTGTAACCTTGCTCAAATCCATTACCTGCATCCCAAGCATTTTTGTAAGTCAAAAAGCTAACGCTTCCGCCTAATCCAATTTGATCAGTAAGTGCATGTTCATACTTAATATTGATTGGACCAAATCCACTAGAAGTATACCCTGAATTAAATTCATACAGGTCATAAATGGATTTATAAATATTGGGAAATCCTAATCCTAAGGATACATTATTCATGCCTTCCTCAAAAGATTGGCCCTTGGCTGTTGTACTGAATACCATCAATGAAACGGCAAACATGCAGAGTAGTGTTTTTTTCATAAAGCTGTAGTTGTTTAGTTTAGGTGGTAAAATTGGGTATACATTCTTTAAAATCCAAATAACAAAACGTAGATAAATCAGGTTATGCACAATTAAATATACATATCATTATTTCGGAACTACAAAGTCCTACAAATCAATAAGTTAATATTTCAGTTAGTTCGGAAGTTATAATGATTCCTCCAAAAAAGGCAGGATTTTTTCATCAATAAAATAGTGTCCCCTTTCCAATTTTGTGAGTTTGCAATGCAACAGATCCTTTTCAAAGTATTCGGCAACTGCAATTGGAATTACTTCATCGCGAAGTCCAAAGAATAAAAAAACAGAAATTTTATATTCATTTAATTTTGACTTCACCAGATCAATATCCGGATTAAAAGTTCCCATACTGATCCAGGTATCATACAATCTTTGTCGCTTTTCCCGTGTTTCCATGTGATTATAGGTAAACTTATATAACCAGGGGGAGATCAGATTTAATTTTCGGGTGATATTGATAAATAGAAAAAACCAACCCGGATATTTAATTGTTGTCTTGAAGAGCTGTCGTCCCCATTTTGGATAAACTGCCACATTATAAAGTTTATTGGTCTTTATTCCATCACTTGCCATTAAAATAAGTTCATCAATTTGTGCCGAAAAATTCTTTGAAATATAAAGTGCACATTTCCCTCCCATACTGAAACCCAATATGGAAAATCTATCTACTTTGAATTCGTGTATAAACTGCCGGAATAAATTGATCAGGTCATCGGTGGTAAAAAAATCCGGTTCATTCCATTTTGAATTTCCATGGTAGGGCAAGTCGATGGCTATTACCGAATATTTTTTCCCAAGAGCAGGTTCTAACACCAAAAAGCTCTCTGCATTTTCACTGAAACCATGAAAAGCAAATAAAACCTTAGGGCCTGTCCCGAAACGGATAAAATGAATTTTTGAATGTTTGAAATCAATATATCCTGAGTCTGTTATTGGCATCGAGGCGCTAAGTTAGAGTAATTGGAGAGATGGTGGTTTGAACAGTCCCGAATGATAACTTTTCCACAACTAACCCACTTTATAGAAAAAGCAATCTCCGTTAGTTATCTTTGCCCTTTAAGATGCAGTCACCTGTTTGCTTAAATCAATTTTCCCTCCCGACTGCGTTCCTATTTCATTTATTTTCTTTTTTCTTATTAAAAAATAACGAATGCCGAAGGATAATTCGATAAAACATGTTTTGATAATTGGTAGCGGTCCTATTATAATCGGACAAGCTTGTGAATTTGATTATTCCGGGTCACAGGCCAGCAGGAGTTTGCGTGAGGAAGGCATCAAAGTGTCACTTATAAATTCCAATCCCGCAACCATTATGACCGATCCGGTGACTGCTGATCAGATTTATCTGTGGCCGCTTAACTCGGCAAGTATCGAAAAGATCCTTATTGAAAATATTGAAAAAGGAACCCCAATTGATTCGATTTTACCTACTATGGGAGGTCAAACTGCCCTCAATCTGGCAAAAGAGGTTTCGGAAATAGGTATTTGGGAGAAATACAAGGTCAAAATGATTGGGGTTGATATTGAAGCCATCGACAGAGCCGAAAACAGGGAACTTTTCAGGCAATTGATGGTGGAACTTGGCATTGGCGTAGCAAAGAGCCATGTTGCCAATTCTTTTTTGGAAGGGAAGGAATTTGCGCAAGAGATTGGATTTCCACTGGTTATCAGACCTTCCTTTACGTTGGGAGGCACCGGAGGCAGTTTTGTCCAAAACAAGGATGAACTCGATGCAGCCCTCATGAGGGGTCTCACTGCTTCTCCTACACATGAAGTTTTAGTGGAAAAAGCCGTTCTAGGATGGAAGGAATTTGAATTGGAACTTTTACGCGATGCCAACGACAACGTAGTAATTATATGTGTGGTGGAAAATCTTGACCCTATGGGTGTGCATACCGGTGATTCCATAACAGTGGCACCGGCAATGACTTTGAGTGATACCAGCTATCAAAACATGCGCAACCTTTCTATAAAAATGATGCGCGCTATGGGAAATTTTGCGGGAGGATGTAATGTGCAGTTTGCCCAGAATCCCTATACAGAAGAATTAATTGCAGTAGAAATAAATCCACGTGTTTCCCGATCCAGTGCCTTAGCAAGTAAAGCAACTGGTTACCCGATTGCTAAAATTGCAGCAAAACTTGCTATCGGCTATCATTTGGATGAATTAAGTAATCAGATCACAAAATCTACTTCCGCCTATTTTGAACCTGCTTTGGATTATGTAGTTGTGAAAATGCCGCGATGGAATTTTGATAAATTTCCGGGTGCCGATGATACTTTAGGATTGCAGATGAAAAGTGTTGGCGAAGTAATGAGCATAGGAAGAAGTTTTCAGGAAGCATTACAAAAAGCATGTCAGAGTCTGGAAAATAATAAGATCGGATTAAGCGGAGAAAAAGGTTTTTATAAATCGAGTCAGGAAATTATTGAGAGTCTGGCAAAACCGCATTGGGATAGAATTTTTAATATCAAAAAAGCAATGGATCTCGGAGTGCCTGTGCGCACCATTCACAATCAGAGTTTAATTGATCCCTGGTTTTTAATGCAGATACAGGAATTGGTGAAAATTGAAAAAGAATTGCGCCGTTATCAATTAAATAATATTCCTAAAAAATTAATGATTGAATTAAAACAAAAGGGATATAGCGACCTGCAAATTGCAAACACGGTTGGAAATTGCACCGAGGAAGAAGTTTATAATTACAGAAGAAATCTAGGAATTAAACGCACATATAAATTAGTGGATACCTGTGCTGCTGAATTTGAAGCTAAAACTCCATATTACTATTCCACTTTTGAAGATGAAAATGAAAGTATACCGAGTGATAAAAAGAAAATAATTGTTTTAGGAAGTGGGCCAAATAGAATAGGGCAAGGAATTGAATTTGATTATTGTTGCGTACACGGAGTGCTCGCAATAAAAGAAAGCGGATATGAGGCGATAATGGTAAATTGTAATCCTGAAACTGTTTCTACCGATTTTGATATTGCTGATAAATTGTATTTCGAACCTGTATTTTGGGAGCATTTATGGGAACTTATAGAACATGAAAAACCGGAAGGGGTAATTGTGCAATTGGGAGGACAAACTGCACTCAAACTTGCAAAACAATTACATGAAAAAGGAATTAAAATAATTGGAACATCTTACGATAATATGGATATTGCAGAAGATCGCGGAAGGTTTTCTGATCTGTTGAAGGAATTAAATATACCATATCCTGAGTATGGAGCTGCAACAAATGTGGAAGAAGCTATTGAAGTGGCGCATCGCATCGGCTATCCGGTTTTAGTGAGGCCAAGTTATGTTTTGGGTGGCCAAAGAATGCGTATCGTAATTAATGACGAGGAGCTGGAAAAAAGTGTGATTGGAATTTTAAAACATTTTCCAGACAACAGAATTTTAATTGATCATTTTTTAGACAGAGCAGAGGAAGCGGAAATAGATGCAATTTGTGATGGGGAGGATGTGCATATAATGGGAATAATGGAACATATTGAACCTGCAGGAATTCACAGTGGTGATTCGAGTGCAGTGCTTCCTCCATTTAATCTGAGTGAAAATGTACTCGGACAAATGAAAGATTTCGCACGAAAGATTGCAATGGTACTCAACATTCGTGGATTGATCAATATTCAGTTTGCAATTAAAAAGGAAGTGGTGTATGTAATTGAAGCAAATCCGAGAGCAAGTCGCACCACACCATTTATCGCAAAGGCTTATCAAATTCCATATTTGAATATTGCAACCAAAGTAATGATAGGTGCAAATAAATTAACGGACTTCACCTACGATAAAAAATTAACGGGCTACGCAATTAAGGAACCTGTTTTCAGTTTTGATAAATTCCCGAATGTAAATAAAGAATTAGGTCCGGAAATGAAATCAACAGGCGAGGCTATCCGGTTTATTGCAGATTTGAGTGATCCGTTCTTTAGAGAGATGTATTCGAAGAAATCGATGTATCTGAGCAGATGATCAGATCAACAGGGTGCCTAAGAGTTGCAACCCCTAAAGAGTTTAAGGTAAATATAAATTGAATTACAAAAATGATTAAGTTTATTCACATAATACACAATTCCCCATTACGATCATGAGTGATTTTGCATGGATATTTTTTATTATCATTGTTTACATGGTTGTAATACGACCTATGGTGCAAGGGATATTAAAAAAGGACCCGAATTCCAAGGGGAATCCAAATATTCCAAAAAATCCACCCACAAAAAAGAAAGACGACGATTATGTAGATTATGAAGAGATCAAATGATTACTCTTTTTTCTTATTAAAAAGATCATCCAGTTTATCCTTCATACCTTTCATCACTTCCTCTGTTTTATCGGCAACATCCTTAAATATTTCTTCGGCTTTTTCTTTCACATCAACGGCAGTGTCCATTAGTTTTTCTTTGACACCCTCACTTAATTTACCTCCATTTACCATATTGTCGATCTGAGAATGAAATGTTTTCGGCATTTTTTCCTTTAAATAAGCAGAAATAGTTTCAATCGATTTTTTCGCCTGATCATCCGTAACTCCTGCTGATTCCGTAACTTTTTTTATTAACTCTTCCATAATTGTGTTTTTATTTTGTTGTGATAAAAAAATATGATCTAATTAATTTCTATTCATTGATACAAAATACAATTTTATTCGACTGTTCATTTGCTAATTGGTTCATTTGCTAATTTGCTAATTACGCATCACCTTCCCACCATTTCCGCCGGCACCACCCATACATCAAACTCTTCAGAAGTAACATAACCAAGTTCTACTGCCATTTCTTTTAATGTTTTGTGTTCTTTATGTGCTTTTTGCGCAATTTCCGCTGCTTTATAATATCCAATTTTTGTATTTAATGCAGTAACCAGCATTAATGAATTATTTACATGTGCTGCGATATTTTTTTCGATAGGTTCAATACCAACTGCACATTTATCATTGAAAGATACACAAACATCTCCGATTAATCTAGCACTATGCAAAAAATTATAGATCATCATCGGTTTAAATACATTGAGTTCAAAATGCCCGCTTGCGCCACCAATATTTATTGCAACATCGTTCCCTAAAACCTGCGCGGCAACCATGGTCATTGCTTCGCATTGGGTAGGATTAACTTTTCCGGGCATAATAGAAGAACCGGGTTCATTGTCCGGAATATGAATTTCTCCAATACCACTTCTCGGTCCGCTGGATAACATGCGAATATCATTTGCAATCTTCATTAAGGAAACTGCAACAGTTTTTAATGCTCCATGTACTTCCACAATTGCATCATGTGCCGCTAATGCTTCGAATTTATTTTCAGCAGTAATAAATGGCAAATTGGTTAATTCTGCGATATTTTTTGCTACTAATTCAGAATAACCCTTTGGAGTATTTATACCTGTGCCCACAGCAGTGCCACCCAATGCCAACTCACTTAAATGCGATAAAGTATTTTTTATTGCTTTTAATCCGTGATCCAATTGAGAAACATATCCGCTAATTTCCTGCCCTAAGGTAAGGGGCGTGGCATCCATAAAATGTGTTCTTCCAATTTTCACGATATGCATAAATGCCAGTGATTTAATTGCAAGTGTATCTCTTAATTTTTCAATTCCCGGTATGGTATTTTCTATCAATATTTTATATGCGGCGATGTGCATTGCAGTTGGGAAAGTATCGTTGCTGGATTGCGATTTATTTACATCATCGTTTGGGTGAATGATCTTTTTTTCATCCATTAAACTTCCTCCTAAAATAACGTGTGCGCGATAAGCAATAACTTCGTTCACATTCATATTACTTTGTGTACCGCTACCTGTTTGCCATACAACCAATGGGAACTGATCATTTAATTTCCCTTCCAATATTTCGTCGCACACTTGTCCGATAATATCAGATTTACTTTTATCCAACACATTTAATTGGTAATTTGTAATTGCTGCCGCTTTCTTCAAATATGCAAATGCAGCAATAATTTCTTTAGGCATTTTATTAATGTCCTGCGCTATTGGAAAATTTAAAATTGAGCGTTGTGTTTGCGCGCCCCAGTAAACTGATGCGGGCACCTCGATGGAGCCCATGGTATCTTTTTCGATTCTTATTGATTGAGTGATTATTGGGTCCATTGTATCTTTTAATTCTGATTAATTATAATTGTTACAGTGTATGAGTAATGAGTAATGAGTAATGAGTTTGCTATCGCTCAGCCGAATGGTTAACTCTCCTTTTTGACAGCGCTGATTAAGCCGGATAATTGTTTAAAACAACTGACAATTTCTTCACCTAATCGTTTCATGTCTTCTTTTCTGCAATGATATTGCAATTCACAAAAATCAAGTGCCGTATCAACTTCGATTACTGAACTTCTTGCAATTTCATAGAAGCGTTTTCTCTCTGCTTCTGATTTTCTTGATGATCCTTCCGCAATATTTAAATAAACGGAAAGTGAAGCTCTTCGTATTTGTTGCACAAGATTATATTTTTCTTCGGCAGGTAATAATTGAGTAACTCTGTAACACTCCATTAATAATTTTCTTGCTGCCAAAAATACAGGCATTCGTGTATGCGCCAATTCTAAGAACATTTTTATTTATTTTTAAGGGTTATAAAATATAAACAATAGTAATCTAACTAAAATTCCAACGTGAATCAAACTCATAACTCATAACTCATTACTCATTACTCATTACTCATTACTCATTACTCATTACTCATTACTCATTACTCATAACTCATTACTCATTACTCATTACTCATTCAACTACACCGTCATAATCTCCGCTTCCTTCACTGCCAAATGTTTTTCCACTTCGGCGCTGAATTTGTCGGTTAATTTTTGCACCTGATCTTCGCCGTCTTTTGCCATATCTTCGGGAAGCCCATCTTTTTGCAATTTTTTTATTTCTTCGTTTGCTTCTTTGCGATAATTGCGAATTGCAATTTTAGAAGTTTCCCCCATATTTTTTGTTTGTTTTACCAAGTCGCGTCGTCGCTCTTCGGTAAGAGGTGGCATTACTAACCGAATTACATCTCCATTATTAATTGGTGTTAATCCGATATTGGCTGCGAGAATTGCTTTTTCAATTTCACCCAACATTTTTTTATCCCATGCCTGAATTGTTATTGTTCTTGCATCAGGCAAAGAGAGATTAGAAACTTGATGCAAGGGTGATAATGCGCCATAATATTCCACTTTAATATTATCTAAAATTGCAAGGCTCGCTCTTCCGGCACGCACGTGTGAAAGTTCCACTTCTAAATGTTTAATTGCTTTTAGCATTTGCTCCTGAGCCATGTCAATCACGAGACTTAGATCTTCTTCTGTCATGTTATTTTATTTTAAAAGGGTATATAATTATTATTTTGTTTCGTTAAATCTTCTTACACCTCACAGGTTTTTCTATTTCATTATTTATTCGAAACTAAAGTTCCTACCTTTTCTCCCGCTAAAAGGTTTTTCAAATTACCTTTTTTATTCATATCAAAAATAATGATGGGTAAATTATTTTCAGCGCATAATGTAAATGCGGTCATATCCATTACATTCAGATTCTGTGTTATTACTTCTTTGAATGTGATATTTTCATATTTTGTTGCTAAAGGGTCCTTTTCCGGGTCGGCGGTGTAAACTCCATCTACTCTGGTTCCTTTCAAAATTACATCAGCCTCTGTTTCAATTGCCCTTAAACTTGCTGCAGTATCGGTAGTGAAATAGGGATTTCCGGTTCCGGCGCCAAAGATTACAACGCGTCCTTTTTCGAGATGACGAATTGCCCTTCTGCGGATGTAGGGTTCACAAATTTGTTCCATTTTTATCGCAGAAAGCAACCTTGTGTACAATCCTACGTTTTCGAGTGCACTTTGCAAGGCCATTCCGTTAATTACAGTCGCCAGCATTCCCATATAATCGCCCTGAGCTCTGTCGATGCCTGAGCCAACGCCGCTCATACCTCTGAAAATATTACCTCCACCAATTACAATGGCAACTTCCACACCAGCTTCAGAAACTTCTTTAATATCGGCGGCATATTGTTGTAAACGGACAGGATCAATTCCAAAGTTTTGTTCACCCATTAGCGCTTCGCCACTGAGTTTTAGCAGTATTCGTTTGTATTTATGCGTCATTATGGCAAAGATAAAACTTAGTTGGGAGTAATAGAATGTAAAATGGTGTTGGAGATGCAATAAATACTAACATAAATGCATCTATACAGATTTTAGTATCCCTGTAGTTGTTATTCCTTTTTAGCTACTGGATATAATTCCTGATGTACAAAATCTTTCGGAAATTGTTCATCCCCGGGAAAACCGAGTTCTATATCTCTACCTGAATGAGGTATATAATTTGTTTTAAAGAGGTAATCCCAGATACTCAAACTGATGCCGAAATTAATACCATAACGAAATTGCGAGGGAAGATCTTTTGCATGATGCCAAATATGCATTTGCGGATTGTTGAGTATATATTTAAATGGTCCTAGACGCAGGTTAATATTTGCGTGATTAAAGTGCCCTATAACCAGAGAAATCATGTTAGCTAACAGATATTCATTGATACCAAAACCTAACATAGCCAATGGAATATATTGAATAGTTCTATATATCACATTTTCCATCCAGTGAAATCGCAAATGCGCCGCAAATCCCATTTGTTTAACACTATGGTGTACCTTGTGAAATTGCCATAACCAATTGCTGCGATGCAATAACCTGTGAATATTCCATTGAATAAAATCTTTGAGTAAAAAAGCTAATAAAATTTTGAGCCAAAACGGAAATGCATTAATTTCTATCGCTAAACCATTCGTAATCCCAATCAGTGCAAGACCATTATTAAAAAGCTCCACAAAAACATTCGATATTGCGTAGTAGCCAATCAGGGAAAACAGAAAAAAATTAAAGAACATATAAAATCCATCCAACCAAAAATCTGCTCTTATTATTTTCTGGTCTTTTCTCCAGGGAAACAATATTTCCAACATCCACACAATTAAACTTATTGCGATTAGCCAATAGAAATAATTATTCCAGCTTGGATTTAATATTGCATGAGAAAAATAATTCCAATATCCTTTAAATCCGTTAAGAAAAATATCAATATAGTTGTTCATTAAATTTCGGGCTTATCTTTAAAATGGAAATTATTCATACACCTTCACTCCTTCATTCAGCCAAATTCCCCATTTTTTGGAATAGGCATGTACTAATTCCGTTTTGTTTTCTGTTAGATCAACAACGGGTTTATCCTGATTTACCCACTCGAAAATACCTCCATATAAATTTACCACATTAGTATATCCGGAAGCAACAAGTTTTTCCGCAATTTTTTCACTTCTATATCCTACAGAACAATACACAATTATTTTTTCATCTCTGGTTATATTTTTTAACCTGGATGTATCAAAATCTTCGTACCCAACCCAAATAGCATTTTGAATATGCGAAATATCAAACTCTTTTTTTTCTCTTGCATCTAAAAAAATACTTACGGTGTCGTTTGCCACATCAGCAACTCCAACTTCTTTTGCCGAATGCGACAATAAAGTAGATAACATCAGATCAAAACTTTTACTTTCCACATGTGTTTGGGCATTGATATTTTTTATCGCAACAAATAATGATACGATCAATAATATAAATAATACCAGATACATTTTTCGATTCATTTTAAATTTCTTGGACACCTACTTGAAACATTAAAATTCCAAAAATAATTCCTGTAAAATAATAAAAACGCCCATTATCAATACGAACCACCCAAAAGCGCCTTTTAATTTTTGTCCGTTGACAAATTTAGCTAAAAAGGAACCAATTAAAATACCTACCATCGTAACACCGGAAAATACCAGTATAAACTCCCAATTAATAGGCTGGCCACTTTGAATATCACCGGTAAATCCTACCAGCGATTTGATCGCAATAATGAGTAGAGAAGTGCCAATAGCCATTTTCATTGGAATTTTAGCAAATACTACTAAAGCCGGAATAATTAAAAAACCTCCCCCGGCTCCAACCAACCCCGTTAAAGCTCCAATCACCAATCCCTCCGCAATTATTACCGGGTAATTAAAATGTGCTTTACCATCATACACCGGATCCGGGATTTTGCGTTGTTGTATCATGCCAATAGCTGCAGCGATCATAATGAGTGCAAAAAATACCAGAATAGCTATTTCTTTTGTGAGCGTAAAATTACCTGTCGAAAAAATAATATGCGGAATAGCAGGCATTACATAAGCTCTGGTCAAATAAACCGCGATTAAACTTGGAATAGAAAATACAACAACAGTTCTGTAACTAATTGTTTTTTTCATCATATTCGGAATTGCGCCAATAAGTGCTGTTAAACCCACTATAAAAAGGGAATAGGCAGAGCTCAATTCGGCATCAATATGAAATAGATAGTATAAAATAGGAACGGTTAAGATACTGCCACCTGCGCCGAGTAAGCTGAGTGTGAGGCCCACTATTAAAGCACCAATATATCCGAGAATTTCCATTTAGTTGCAGCAGTTATTA
>ENA-ORBV01003174-ORBV01003174.1-microbial-mat-metagenome-genome-assembly--contig:-NODE-3174-length-33364-cov-12.934509_pt1 | contig 33364 bp, 26 predicted proteins | sample MGYA00237777_ERZ505514 | MGnify/ENA primary metagenome ERZ505514 (study PRJEB26160, sample SAMN06269048) | microbial mat metagenome | isolation source: Oligotrophic lake microbial mat | place... | reverse complement strand
GGCGATCACCGAAAGCCTTGGAACCCGGTGCTCATGCCCAATCGCAAAACGGATTCAAACAACAACTACGCCTTCTCCACCGACAACATCGGCAAGAACTACGACTACCCCGATGGCGACTACGCCACACGCGAGCGCATCATCAAGGAACACATCGATTATCAGCAAGGCCTGATGTGGACACTCGCCAATCACCCACGCGTGCCTGAAGATGTGCGCAAGCATTACACGCAGTGGGGCCTGGCCAAGGATGAGTTTCTCGATCACGACAACTGGCCCCGGCAGATGTATGTGCGCGAAGCTCGCCGCATGATCGGGCAGTACGTGATGACCGAAGGCAACTGCCGAGGTTCACGCGTCGTCGAAGACAGCGTGGGCATGGCCGCCTACACGATGGACTCGCACAACATTCAGCGGTATGTCACCAAAGAGGGCCACATCCTCAACGAAGGTGATGTGCAAGTCGGCGGCTTCCCGCCTTATCCGATTTCCTATGGCTCGCTCATTCCCAAGGCTGAGCATTGCACCAATCTCTTCGTGCCGGTCTGTCTTTCATCCACGCACATCGCCTTCGGCTCGATCCGCATGGAGCCGGTCTTCATGGTGATGGGCCAGAGCGCCGCAACAGCCGCATCGATGGCCATCGATGACAAAGTCGATGTGCAGAATGTGGATTACACCAAGCTCCACGAGCGCCTGATCACCGACAAACAGGTGCTCATCTGGAAAGGCGCACGCAGTGGTGGCGGCGGTGGCAGCGCGATGGCGCTGGCCATCAAGGACATCAAGGGCCTCGTCGTCGATGATGCCGATGTCACCCGCAAAGGCTTCGAGGGTCAGGGCAACACTGTGGGCCCCTACATCGGCGAAGGCTACCGCCACGATGAAAACAACAAGCGCGGCGAGCAGTGGATTCGCTACACACCCGACCTGCCCAAAGCTGGCAAATATGAAGTCCGATTGGCTTACTCGATCAATCAGAACCGCGCGACGAATGTGCCCGTGACGATCACTCATGCCGACGGCAGCAAGACCGTCACCGTCAATCAGCAGAAAGCCCCGACGATTGATAAGGCGTTTGTCTCGCTGGGCACGTTCACCTTCGAGAAAGGCAAAGCGGGTTACGTCGAAATCAGCAACAAGGATGTGAACGGTTTTGTGATTGCGGATGCGGTCGTATTCATTGCAGCGGAGTGAATATTTGCCGTTCGCCTTGGCGAACGAAGTCGCACCGCGCCGATGATTCATCACCATGCCCACTCTCACCTGTCCACAATGCTCGACCACCATCGAACCTGCCGACGTCAATGTCGCCACCGATGTCGCATTCTGCCGCAGTTGTTCCAAGGCTTTTTCGCTGTCGAGCACCGTCGCCGATCGCGCCTTAAGTTCACTGGGCCTGAGCAGAACTCCCAGGCAACCGATTGACATCAGTAACCCGCCCAAAGGCGCGTGGTTTCACGACCTAGGCTCCGAGTTTCGCTTCGGTGCTTCCACGCGCTCTTTCATGGCCCTGTTCCTCGTGCCCTTCATGCTCGTCTGGTCAGGCGGATCCATCGGCGGTATCTACGGTTCCCAAATCAACAGCGGCAAGTTTGATCTCATGCTCTCGCTCTTTGGCATTCCCTTCCTCCTGGGCTCCATCTTCTTCTGGGCCATCACACTCATGTCCATCTGGGGCAAGGTCGAGATCACCATCCGAGGCGATGAAGGCACCGTCTTCTCCGGCGTCGGCCATATCGGGCGTCGCAAACATTTCAAATGCAGCGACATCACCATCGTCCGCGAAGAACTCCAGCGCACTCAAAAAAGCTCTTATCACGAAGTGATTCTCGAAGGAGCCACGCGTATCAAATTCGGCTCCATGCTCAATGAAGAGCGAAGGTACTTCGTCATGGAAGTCATGCGGACCATGGTGGCACCTGCGCCGCACTGATGATTGTTCATTGTTCATCATTCAAAACACCCCCGGCCAGTGGCCGGGGCTAATGGAGGATTGATCATGCATGTTCACAAGCTGCTTGTTGCCTGCTTCATCGCCATCATCGCCATCATCGTCAGTCACTTTGTTCATGCCGATGAACCCAAGGCTGCGCCCAAGAAAAATGATCCTGCGAAATGGGAAAAAGACATCGCCAGGTTCGAAGTGATGGACAAGGAAAAGCCACAGAAAAAAGGGCAGATTGTGTTCGTCGGAAGTTCGAGCATCCGCATGTGGAAACTCGACAAATCATTCCCCGGCCTCGATGCGATCAACCGTGGCTTTGGCGGTTCGCAGATTGAAGACTCGACGTATTACGCACAGCGCATCGTGACCAATTACGAGCCTCGCACGATTGTGATGTATGCAGGTGACAACGATCTGGCTGCAGGAAAAAGTGCGGATCAGGTCTCGCAGGATTTCACAGCGTTTGTGAAGAAAGTTCGCGAGAAGCAGCCGAAGGCGAAGATTGTTTTTGTGGCGATCAAGCCGAGCATTGCGCGATGGAAGAACGTGGACAACGTGCGCAAGGCGAACACCATGATCGCCAAGCAGTGCGCTGATGGCGAGCGCATGGTTTTCATTGACATCGACAAACCGATGATGGGCGATGATGGCAAGCCGCGTCCGGAACTGTTCCTGAAAGATGGTCTGCACATGAGCGACGAAGGCTACGCCATCTGGGATGCGCTGGTGAAGCCGGAGTTGGAATAGACTCCGGGTGTAGGGTGTCGGGTATCAAACATCACACAGCGCCACCGCTTCGCGCAGGCCTTGATTCGGCTCGCGCGTCGGGATGAACTCGTGCCCGACGTACCCGGTGTATTTGATGTCGATTAGCGCCTTCATGATCGGCGGATAATAAAGCTCCTGCGTGTCATCAAGCTCGCACCGGCCCGGGTTGCCTGCTGTGTGAATGTGAGCGATGTACTTGGCATATTCCTTGATGTGGCGAATGACATCGCCATGCATGATCTGAACGTGGTAAATGTCGAAGAGAATTTTCATGCGCTCACTGCCCACGCGATCGCACACTTCCTTGCACCACGCAAGATTGTCGCCCATGTAGCCGGGGTGACCTTTCATGGGGTGCGAACTGTCGCGCGTGTTGAGCATTTCGATGCAGAGGTTGACTTTTTTCTTCTCAGCGTGGCCGATGATTTTCTTCATGCACGCGACAGTGTTTTCCAAACCGACATCATCGGGAATGGTCACGCCCTTCGCATCCGTTCGCATGCCTGAGAAGGTGATGACATTAGGGAAGCCAGCTTCACTGGTTTCATCAATGCGCTCGGTGAGCGTCTTAAGAACGAATTCATGATTCTCTTTAGAGCTTGGCCCATTCTTAAAACCGTGGCTGGAAGTGATGGCGCAGACCAGGCCAAGCTTCTTGAGCATCGGCCATTCCTTGGCGGGCACGAGTTCAACAGACTTCATGCCCAGGCTCGCAGCAAGCGTGGCGAGCTGCTCAGCATTGTGCGTCTTGTTGTAGCACCAGCCGCAGACGGATTGATTGATGTTGCCGTGCTTTACTTTGTAGTTTTCATCTGGCGAAACGAACGGCGCAGCTGTCGCCTGTGATGCCAGCTCCACTGCCGCCAGCGGCGTCAGCGCTGCAGCAGCGAGAACACTTCGGCGAGTCAACTGATTCTTGGTGGGATTCATGATGCATGCTCCGCTGGGCGTCTGTTATTCTTCGCAGGGACCGAGGCTCGAACGTCCTCGACCAAACAGATTAACAGATCGCTGCCCATTCGAAGAAAGAATTCCCATGCGTCCCATCACACGTGATCAGGCCCGCGAAATCGATCGACTCGCATCAGAGCAATACGCCATTCCTTCCATCGTGCTCATGGAAAACGCCGGCCGAAACGCCACTGACATCGTGCTCGACCTCATCGAAGAAATCGGCCAGGAACATTACTTCAAAGCCGATGAACCTCGCGTCGCCATCTTGTGCGGCGGCGGCAACAACGGCGGCGACGGCTACGTCATGGCCCGCCATCTCTACAACGCCGGCGTCGAAGTCGCTGTCTTCGCGGTCGTGCATCCTGAAAAACTCACCGGCGATGCAGCCACGATGGCGAAGATCGTTCGCGCCATGGACCTTGGCCCTGAGCTGATGATCGATGAAGCTGGTGTTCAGGAGCGAGCCGAAGAACTCGCCGAGGCAGACATCATCGTCGATGCGCTCCTAGGCACCGGCTTCACCGGCCCCCTTCGTTCACCGATCGCGCAAGTCATCACACTCATCAACGCCCTGCGCGAAGATGGAGCCACCACCCTCTCTATCGATGTGCCTTCCGGCTTGGACTGCGACACAGGCAAGGCGAGCGAAGCTGCGGTGGAGGCGGATGTGACCGTGACTTTCGTCGCTGAAAAAGTCGGCTTCACCCGCGCGGGAGCAGACCGCTACACCGGCAAGATCGTCGTGACTGATATCGGCGCGCCGCCGGAAACTGGCGTGTGAAGCGAACTGCCTCGACACACCCTACGCGACAATATCTCGGCAGAACATGCAGGAATCACCGGACAAACGCTATAGTGGGTCGTCTTCTTTTAGCGGTTTCGTGCCGATAAGACCGTTCGCGATTAGGCCCTTCCATTTCCTTTCTGGTTCCTTTCTGTTCGATGAATTGAGGCGTCCATGTATTTCAAGTTCGACTGTCCCGAGTGTGGCAAGAGCCTGAAGGTCCGCGAGGATCAGGCCGGTCGTAAAGCTCGGTGCCCCTACTGCCATGCTCAGGTGGACATCCCCGCGCCGCAGATCGAAACATCAACACCACTGGCTGCGCTGGAGGCGGCAGGCGCAGCCGGCGGCGATAGCGATGGGCGATCGATCCCCGTAGCAGCAAAAATTCGTCGGCGCGAGACGGCTCACGTTCCCCCCTCTTCCTCCAGACAACCAAATCGTGCCCGCGCCGCAGGCGACGCTTCGCAAGGCACCAATGTCAACCTCCTCACCAGCGGCCTCATCGGTGCCGGCATCGCCATCCTCTTCTACCTCGCCCTGCTTCCCCTTCGCAAAACCTACCTCGGCACGCTCTTCTACGAGCGAGGCTGGGTGCAGTACGCGCTCACCTTCCTCCTCTGCTGGTCGGCTGCGATTCTCATCATGAAAATGCGAAAGCTTTCCGCTCAGCGCGACTCGATGATGTTCGACCTGCTGCCCACCGAAATTGCTGCGCAGATCAATGTGCACTCTGTCGATGAATTTGCGCAGCACGTGCGCGCTCTGCCTGCTGATTCCGGGCGAAGCTTTCTCATCAATCGCGTCCTGCGCGGCCTCGAGCATTTTCGCATTCGCAAAAGCCACAGCGAAGTGGCGGGCCTTCTTTCGAGCCAGTCGGAGATCGATGCCACTGCGGTCGATTCGAGTTACTCCTTCGTCAAAGTCTGCGTCTGGGCGATTCCGATTCTTGGCTTCATCGGCACCGTGCAAGGCATCAGCTCAGCCGTCGGCGGTTTCTCCGGCTCGCTCGAAGCTGCTAATGACATTGATGTGCTCAAGCATTCGCTCAACGACATCACCAGCGGCCTCGCCGTCGCCTTCGATACAACACTGGTCGCGCTGATCATGAGTCTGCTGGTGATGTTCCCCATGAGTTCGCTTCAAAAATCGGAAGAAGACCTGCTCAACTGGGTCGATGAATATTGCAATGAAAACCTGCTTAAACGCTTGGAAGAACACGAAGCTCAAGCGACGACGCCGGAGCCGGGCATGCCGGCTAAACCAGAGTGGGAATCTGATGCTGCGATTCGTGCTGCGGTGCAATCGGTGATGGCGGGCGACATGGGACAGATGGTGCACCAGCTTCAATCGCTGCACACGCGCTTCGCTGAGCTTCAGAAACGACAGGTTGATGAACTCGATAAATCCATCGTCGGCATCTCGCAGCGCGCTGAGCAGACGCAGCACGATGTTGCCAAGTCGATGATGGAGGCCGCCAGCCGATTGGAGAAATATTTTGATTCACTGGAGCGCGGCATCGCATCGCTCTCCATCGTGCTTCACAACCTGGGCGAAAGGCAAGTGATCATCGAACAAGCACCGCGCCGCTCGTGGTGGCCCTTTGGTCAGCGAAACGGAGGAGGCCGCGATGGGTAAAGGAAAATCACGCGAACATCTGGCGGTCTCGCTCTTCCCGTTCCTGAGCATTCTGGCCTGCATCATCGGCGTGCTCACTCTCATGATCACCGCGCTCGCACTGGGACAGATCAGCGAGAAGGCCTCCAATCAAACGGAGATCGACCGCGCCGAAGAATTTCAGAAGCTACAAAAAGAAGCAGCTCAGCTGAGCCCGAAGCTCGAAAATATCCGCATGACGCTGACGCGAAGTAAAGAAGTGGAAATCGAAGCACAGCGAGCCATGAAGCAGCGCGAAGATCTGGAGAGTAAGCTGAAAGCGACCAAAGCGCCGCAGAAAACAGCAGCACAGCTTGAAGCGCAGGCCAAGCAATTGAAGGAAAAAAACGAGGCCATGGAGAAGCAGCGCAAGGAACTGCTCGCCAGGCTCACGCCGATGCGCGAAGCGGCGGCGAAGATTCCTGACGTGGAAGAAGGCGGCAGAATCACCGTGCGGCCAGGCGGATCAGGCACCAACCTAAAACCTGTGTTCGTCGAGTGCGGCAGCAAAGGCATCGTGATTCACCAGCCGCCACAGGCTGTTGCTGTGCTTCGCGCGGGCATGGAAAAGAGCGAGGTATTTCTCAAGGTGCTGGGGCGCATCGCCAGCGATGAAAACTCGACCATTGTTTTTCTGGTGCGCCCCAGCGGCATCGCCACCTACAACCAGGCCAGCCTGATCGCCCGAACGAATTACGCTCGCAACGGCAAGCTGCCACTGCCCGGCGAAGGCCCCATTGATCTGAGCCTGTTTCGCGGCAAGTAAGTGGTGATGTGGAACAGTGATGATGAAAGTGCGTGATTCATGAAAGCCAGACGCAGACCCTTTGCAGGGACACTCGATTCACTGATGGACACGACGACCAACGTCGTGGGCATTCTGGTGATCGTTCTGGTCATCACGCAGCTTGGTGTTTCCAGTGCGGTGAATCGCATTCGTTCGAGTCTGCCGGAGGTGTCGGTTGAGGAGTTGGAAAAGCAGAAGAATGAAACGAACGATCTTCGCGCCATGGCTGCGAAGATGAGCGAAGGCACCGATGCCATCGAATCGCAGGTGGCCATCGATGAGTCGCTGGTCGAAAGCGCCAAGGCTACGATTGAGAAGCTATCGGCCGAGCTCGCGGTCATTGAACTGGCGATCTCACAAGCGGAGCGTGCAAATCTGCTTGTCGAGGGACTCGCTGAATCTGCGAAAGATTTGCAAGCACAGCTTGCCGCCGCATTGCAAGAAGAAGCCGCGCTGAAAGCAAAGCTCGCTGCCGCACCGACGGCGCCAGCGCCTGCGCCCAAGGAGGTCAACTTGCCCAATCCTCGCTCGGCCCCCAAAGGCGCGAGCGCTCTGGTTGTGTTTTGCACAGGCAACCGCGCCTTGGCTCTGCCGCAAGAAGGATTGCAAAACCTGGCGGAGGCTCGCATTCGTCAGTTGCGATTGCCAATGGATAAGGATGGCGCGGTCGATGGCAGCAAGCTCGTCGAATATTTCGAACGCGTTGATGTAGGCAATCGTCAGTTTCGATTGCGAGTTCGGCTCTACAACTTTGTGCCTTACCTGGTGTTTGAACCGCGCGCTATGGCAGGCGATACGATTGAAGCGATGCACAAAGGCGAGTCGAGTGTTGGCGTGGAACTGCATCGTGCAGATGCGAAGAAGCAGTTCGCGCGCTTCCTCGTGTGGAGCGACAGCTTTGATGCTTATGCACAGGCCCGCGTGATTGCGGATCAGGCGAAGCTACCAGCGGGCTGGGAGCCGATGCTGCCGAATCAGGTTTATCAAGTCAGTCTGGCGGGTGTCGTGAAAGTGCAAAGGCCGCCGCCGCCACCGCCGCCACCAAAAGATCCGCCACCTCCCCCGCCACCGGTGAAGCCGCCCGCTGGTGAGCCGCCGATCGCGCCACCCAAGCCGCCGCTGCCCAAGGATGACATTGATTGATTGGGACTATCACAAGCGATTGACCTCCTCTCCAAGTCACGACTTGGCGCAATATCCAAACCGCTTTAGGAGCTTGGATCAAATTGAAATTCGTCTTTACCACGAAGGCACGAAGACACGAAGAAAGGCATGAAGGAAAAGCTTAATTGCTTCATTGGCTCGAAACTTCGTGGCTTCGTGCCTTCGTGGCTATTCGCGGCCACGCTGCTCACTGATCCCTATAATCGCCCTGTGGTTGAACTCACTCGCACAGTTCGTTTTTGTCTCGATGGTCAGCCTGCACAGGCGGACCGCCAAGCGCACGCTATACGCAACAGTTTCAGCGCCTGGCCTGCGATGCGTGGCCTAGGTCGTTATTACGAACTGCTGGTGCGCTGCCGGGGCGATGTCGATCCGCAGACGGGCTACTTCATCAACATCAAGCACATTGATGCTGCGGTGCGCGACGGGATCCTGCCGCTGCTGGAACAGAAAGTTGCATCATCTGCGGATGCCTCTGCCCAGCCGATGGGCCAGCTCATGCGCGAGATGATTGAGAAGCTACAGCCCGCTTTGCATCAGAGCGTGGTGATGTTGCAATTGCAGCTCACCCCCTGCCACAGCCTTTCCATCGGGAGCCGCGACATGGATCACGTACTGATTCGCCAGCAGTTTGAATTTTCCGCAGCTCACCGTCTGCACGTGCCAGACTACAGCGATGAGCGCAACCGCGACATCTTCGGCAAGTGCAACAATCCTTCTGGCCACGGCCACAACTACAAACTCGAAGTCTGTCTGCGTAGCCCCATCGACGCGAAAGGCCACACCTGTCCCGTCCAAGCGATCGATGATCTCGTCGATCAGACCGTCATTCAAAAGCTGGATCACAAACACCTCAACATCGATGTTCCCCAGTTCGCGTCGCTGAATCCTTCGGTTGAAAATATTGCGCAAGTGATTCACACGATGCTCATCGCGGAGGTTGCTGCGCTGGGCGTGGAACTGGATGAAGTGAGTGTCTGGGAGACGGGCAAGACGGTGTGCACCTATCGCGGATCTGTCGTTTAGCGCCGTCCCGAAGGGACGGGCTTGTGCGATTTAATCTTCACATCATTTCACAGTGGTGTCAGATGCAGCTTCTTTGACATGATGATGAAGAATCGGGTCGAGTTTCTGCGCCTCGGCTTCGAGTCTGCGCGCCTGTTTGCGATGCCAGAGCACCATGCCGATGACCACGCTGGCGACGACGCAGATGATGGCGATCTGTACGCCGTGGGAGTATTCCTTCATCTTGTCAATCTGATTGGCACCGAAGTAGCCGACGAACACGACGATGGGCGTGCCGATGAGCGCAGCAGAAGCATCCGAGATAACGAACTTGTGAAAAGGAAACTTGAAAGCGCCGGCGGTGAAGTAGATCGGTGCGCGGATGAGCGGCGTCAAGCGCGTGATGAAAACCGTCTTGCTGCCATGCTTGTGAAAAGCAGCCTCAGCCATCGCGAGTTTCTTTTCGCTGAGCATGGAGCGGATCAGCGGCAGTTTGGGCACGTGATGCCCCAGCCGAAGCCCCAGCCAGTAGATGAAGATGTCGGCACCGATGATGGAGAAATAAACCAGCGGCAACATGATCCAAAGATGAGCAGCGCTCTTGGCACAGACCCAGCCAGCCAGAAGCAGCACCACATCCTCGGGCACAGGAAAGCCCAGGCCGGTGCCCCACATGAATAGGGTCACGCCTGTGTAAGACCAATCGAGAAGGATCTGTTCGAGGTTCATGTCAGCCAGCGTTAGCGAAGATGCCCCGCCACATGCAGGAGCAGTGGCGCGATTGTAATGGATCGGGCAGTTGAGGTTTGAAACGGACGATCACAATTGTCGCTGGAGAGACCGATCAACGTCAGGCGAGTGCGCGGTGACCTCGAATATGGAGGCGAATCAGCCAGATTCAGGTTCGTCAATTTTTGCAAAAACTGAAAAAAAGACTTGCGAGCAAGGATTAAGTCGTTACATTTGTCGTGTTCACTTTCAGGAGAAGTCCCCCTTACATACGTTGTTCGACTCATGCGACTACTTGGCTTTCTTTGCAATCTGGGCCTGCACCGGTGGCGTGGCGATGTTGACTCCATCGCCAAGCGCTATCGCCACAACACGTGGTGGGACAAGACGAAGAATCATCTGGGCTCGCCTCGCGCCTTGATGCAGACCTGTTCATGCTGTGGCAAGAAACGGAAATGGTCATTCAATCGCGGCAAGTGGCGCGATCACAACGACAAACTGCCAACGGTGGATACCTCCGCTGCCTGGAATTTGCAGTCGACGGGTGACAGGTCTGATTCGTGAATTGTTGGTGAACCCTTTTCGTTTAGCCGCGCAGCAAAGGTCTGTTTCCGGGGGCGACGCTCCGCGCTGGCCGCCGCAGAGCCTTTGGCCAGCGGCTAAACAGAGACTCACATCCACTCACATCCACTTGCTCAGCAGCGCCGACGGGGCCTGCTGATAAATCATCTTCAGTTCTTCATCGCTCATCGCTGCCCCGCGCAGCGTCGCCGTTGCATCTACTGGCACCGATGGATCGACCATATTCAAATCAGGATCGATGATCGGGCTTGGGCCGTCGTAGGACGTTTCGAACATCGTGCGCAGAGCCCACCAGCGACTGGCGTAAAGATCAAAACTCATGTCGTGCGTGTTGGCGACGATGTCACTGCCGAAAAGAATCCGTCCTGCATTGCGCTGACAGAAGCTGCGCAGCTCCGAAGGCTTTTTGCTCAGCTCGCGCACCATCCATTTGGTCGCGCTGGTATCGAGATAGAGATTGGGATGGCGATCGAGCAGCATCTGCAAATGATCGAGATGCTCCGGGTCGCCGCCCATGTGTGCCGCGAGCCAGGGGACATCACCATGCTCATCGAGCAATCGCTCAAAGGGTTCGTACTGCTGAGCCTTGGTGCCGTACTTGGCTGCGTCGGCATACTTGGTGGCGAACCAGGTGTCGGGGTCCGAGACGTGCACCATGAACATCATGCCAAGCTGCCGGGCGAGTTTGATGCCCTCCTTGCGAGCCGGCGAATCGAGCGTCAGCGCATCGCTGAAATCTCGGCCACGCGGCGCTGCCCAGAGCTTCACGATGCGCGAGCCTTTCTCGTAAAACTTTTCGATGCGATGCAGCCAGTCCGTGGTGAACGTGCCTGGCTGATCCTTCTTCTCATAATTAGGCACAGCGATGAACTGAATCCGCGGTCCAAATTCACTCTTGAGATCATCGACAATCTCCAGAGGCGCCATCGTCCAGATGCGCTCGATGTTGAACACATCCGCCACTTCAAAGAACAATCGCGCTGCTTCCAGGCTGTGAATGTGATTGTGTACATCCCAGATCGGGCCAGAGTAAGGCAGTCGCTTGGCCTCATCGCGGTAAGAAAGGCCCAGCGTGTTCGCAGGATTTTTTGGAGCAACATCGGTGGCGATCATCATGCGGAAAGTGTAGCCCAAGATCGCGGCGGCTACAGACATCTACTGCCGAAAAATACATTCTTCACGCTCGGTATAACCCGTGCTTGTGGATGTAGGTTTCCACAGCCGGCACGACCATGCCGCGGATGGACTGCCCTGCTGCGATGCGCTGACGAATGGCCGTGGCGCTCACATCCATCACCGGCAGATCCACCATGCGAGTTCGCCAAACATCCACATCAAAACCCTCAGGCAGATTCGCGAGCATCGACTCCCGCGTCGCAGGCGGCCGCACCATCACCACCGGCTCAGCGAGTTCGATGACTCTCTCCCACTGACGCCAGCGATCGAACGAGGCCAGTTGATCCGCGCCAATGAGCAGCCTGAGTTTGATGCCTTCGCCCAGTCGCTGATGCAGCGCAGCGATCGTGTCGATCGTGTAGCTGGGCTTTGCATCCTCTGCGCTGGCGCGATCCAGTTCATCTGTAAGTATCACCGCGCGATCTTCGTGAGCAAGCATTAGGCGAAGCATCGCCAGCCGGTGCTTTGGTTCCGTCGGAGGCTGATCCTGTTTGAAGGGCGAGAGCGCTGCCGGGATGTACGCCACCGCATCAGCGCCGATCTTCTTCATCGCTTCAAGCGGCAGCGCCAGATGCGCCACATGCGGCGGATCAAAGCTGCCACCAAAAAGCAACACGGATTTGCACGCACGAAGGTCCACGCGATCAGTGTAGTCCGCAAAAACAATCCCGCACTTCACTGCGTCGAGTCATGAAGCAACTGGTCGAACCGTTCGATCAACGGCTCTTCAACGATCTGCTCAAACTGTCCAAGCCAGTGGCGGATGTAATCAAAATCGACCGTCGCATGGCGCGCCAGCAGTTCAACCACATCAATACGATCCTGCGGACGATTGGCGATGACTTTCTGAAGGAGCAGATCTTCCAGGGCTAGGAAGCGAACCCCGTACCCCGCAATTTGAAATTCGTCTCCACGCTTAACGGCATGGCCGATGTAATCAGATGCGACAAAACTGAAATCCACTCCCAATTTCATCGGCGGATAAAAGCATGGAAGTACGTGCATTTCCTCCACCCAGCGAACCGGGTCAGGTATCTCTGTTGTCAGTGCCACATCTTTGACGAGTTGCAAAATTTTGGCGACCTCCCAAGGCGGGAGATGCACCGTAAAATCAACATCGCCTGTGAATCGATTGTGGCCATGTTGAATGACCGCCTGACCACCGATGACTACGTAATCAATCTTCTGCTTATCGAGTGCCCGGGCTACTGCCGCGATGAGGCGATCGCCCGGAAAGGATTCGGGCGAGGCGGGACTCTGCTTCGTCTTCTTGCGGGCCATCGATAAGATCCCCTGGGTTGGCACGAAGAGCCATGAGTACAAGCTGATTCAGTATCACACGATTCTGAACAGGATCATTAGGCTGCTCCCGCAAACGAAGACGCCGCTGACGATCCCATGATTTGGCAGCTTGAAAATACTGCTTCATCACGGTCTTGTCAGCGGCGGTCATGATCGGCAGTGAATCCATTATTTGATTGTAGCCATCACAGCGGATGAGCCACAACACCAGAGCGAAGCCGCGAGCGGCTGTGCATCAATCCAGATTCATCGTCAGCAGGAACTCGGCGTTGCTCTTGACGCGCTCCAGCCTGCTCTTCATCAGCTCCATTGCTTCCACCGGATTCATATCCGCCAGCACTTTGCGGAGGCGATAAACCAGTTTCAATTCACGTGCATCGAGCAGCAGTTCCTCACGGCGAGTGCCTGACGCAGCGATGTCGATGGCGGGATAAATGCGCTTTTCGACGAGGCGACGATCCAGGTGAAGTTCGCTGTTACCGGTGCCTTTGAATTCTTCGAAGATGATGTCGTCGGCTTTGGAGCCGGTATCGACCAGGGCGGTGGCGAGAATGGTGAGCGAGCCGCCGTTCTCGATGGCGCGGGCTGAGCCGAAGAATTTCTTGGGGCGCTGAAGCGCGTTGCTGTCGAGGCCGCCGGTGAGGATCTTGCCGCTGTGGGGCATCTCTTCGTTGTAGGCGCGGGCCATGCGGGTGATCGAGTCCATGAGGATGACAACATCGTCGCCAAACTCCACCATGCGTCGGCTCTTCTCGATGACCATCTCGCAAACCTGCACGTGGCGCGTCGAGCTTTCATCAAACGAACTGGCGACCACCTCCACATCCGACGGCGTGTTCCTACGGAAATCAGTCACTTCCTCAGGACGCTCAGCGATGAGCAGCACGATGACTTTGCATGTCGGGTAGTTGGTGATGATCGACTTGGCGATCTTCTGGAGCAGCACGGTTTTACCGGTGCGAGGCGGCGCGACGATCAGGCCGCGCTGCCCTTTGCCAACGGGAGCCACAAGATCGACGATGCGCATCGAGATTTCATCGGGTTCGGTTTCGAGAACGAAGCGCTCAAAGGGATGCAGCGGCGTGAGGTCTTCGTAGCTCTTGCAATCGTTAAGTGCATCAGGCGGGTGGCCGTTGACTGCATCGACGCGCAGCAGTGCGAAGTATTTTTCGCTCTCCTTGGGCGGACGGATCGTGCCTTGCACGACGTGGCCGGGGCGCAGGCCAAAGCGGCGAATCTGCGACGGGCTGACGTAAATGTCATCGGGACACGCGAGGTAGGAATATTCGGGTGAACGCAGAAAGCCGAAGCCATCGGGAAGGATTTCGAGGACACCTTCGCCGTACATGAGGCCTAGCTTCATGATCTTCTTTTCGAGGATCTTGAAGATGAGTTTGTGCTTGCTGAGTTTGTCGATGTCAACGACGTTTTCTTCCTTGGCCATGACTTTGAGCGCATCCAATTCCAGCCGCTGAAGATCGCGGATGGTCAGGTCGCTGCGCTTGGCCTGCTCGTAGCGCTGCTGCGTCTCGGCTTCGAGTTCCGCATCGGACTGAGCCCTCATGGGCACGGGTGCGGGTGATGGCGCTGGTGAAGAAGGCGAGATCTGGTCAGCATCCTGCTGTGCATCAGAGCTGCCGGTGGGTTCATCTTTCACGTTGCCGTCTTCGTTCTTACGGCGGGGTGCGGGACGTTTGCGAGTGCGCGATTCGGCCATTGCTGGCTCTCCTGTGATGGAATGTGCCCAGTTGAAAAGGGCACGGGGGGATGATCGAATGAGGTTGTGAAAACTTAATGCTCGGTACGCATGCAGACATGCAATGGCAGCCGGTGATCTCATCCAGAGATCGAAGGGAAACATTCGATTGGTCAATGGGGGATGCGGGGGGTCGCGGGGGGTTGCGTCAGGGAGACCCTTGGATTCTTAATCCCAGCCCGGTCGTTCGCTCAGCCTTCCCGAAGGATCAGCAGAGCAAGTGAGGTCAGGCCACAGTCTTAAGAATCTGGGAAAGAACGGTCCGGACATGAGTGAGGCTCTGGGCCTCGCTGCCGTCGTTCTGTATCACATAATCGGCGCGACTGGCTTTAATGTCAAGTGCGATCTGTTTTTTCTCACGGGATTCAAGCTCGGCAGCGGTCCAGCCGCGTGAGGATTTTACCCGGTTCTGCCGCGTAAGTTCGGACGCCTGCACAAAGACGATCGCATGGCAGTCGCCTTCGAGATGCTTCTCTAATAATAGCGGGCAGTCTTCTATAACGGCCAGGACACCCGATTTATTTCCATATTCCGCGCGAAGTTCTGCACGACGGGCATTGACCATCGGGTGAATCAGGTTTTCCAGCCGGGCGAGTTGCTGAGGCTGCGCGAAGACAATTTTCGCCACCGCGCTGCGATCGACGGTGCCATCTTCACGAAGAATCGAAGGCCCCCACCACTGCATCAATTGCTCAATCGTCGCTGGCTCTTGAAGCGCTTGCCGGGCCAGTGCATCGGCATCGATGACAGCGCAGCCCAGCGCAGCAAACTGACGGGCGATCGTGCTCTTGCCCGAGCCGATGCCGCCGATGATGCCGATGATGGGCTTGGGTGAAGGCATGAGGAAAAGCGAGAAAGCGGGAAAGCGAAAAAGCGGAAAATTAGGAAAGCAGCAAGAGGCACGCGCAGCGAGGACGCTGCGGCTATAACGAGGCGCGAGTTTCTCTTTCGTAGCCGCAGCGTCCTCGCTGCGCGTTCTTCATTTTTCGCTTTTTCGCTTTTCTGCTTTTCTGCTTTTCTACTTCGGCCCATTCTCACCGTAGCCGCCGCGTATGTAGGTATCGAGTTCGAACCATGCCGCATCAGCGCGTTCGAGAAGATCAGCGCGTGATCTAGTTGTGCGGTTAGGCCCAGCCAGTCGCCAGGCTTGAAAGAAGAGCGCATCAAACTCGCGCATCTTTTCGTAGATGTTTCGGCTTTGCACAGCAAGTCGATATTCAGGCTCGGGCAGCGGGATGCCCAGCGCGCCGCGCACACGTCCCATGCGAGGAGCGTAGAGCGGGGCCCAACTGATAGGGAGCATCATCTCGCGGGTGACGCCCAGGCCATACATGAGCACACTGGCCATGACGGTGTGTGCATCTTCGGTGGGCAAGCGTCCGCCGATGGAGAGCATGTCGCCGCCGGCTTTGGCTGCTTCGACATAAACGATGCGCATGGCGTCGTAGAGATCGACGAACTTCACCTTCTTGAGCGCGGCTGTGGTCTGCGCCGAGTAAGCCAGGCGGATGAGCGTCAGGTTGTAGCCCGCTTTGTTGAGCTGATCGACCTGTGCGGTTTGCACTGCGGGTGCGGAAAGCACGACCACTTCGCGCACGCCTTTGTACGCTTTGACCTTGTCGATGAGCAGCGCCAGTGACTTTTCATACTGCTCGACGACCGCATCAGAGGGCGGCAGATTCTTGCCATCGTTAAGGCCAAAGCAGATGAAGACGACGGTAGGCTTGGCGGTATCGAGAAAGTCATCGGTCCATTCGAGGGCGCTGGTGGCAGAGGCGCCGTTCATGCCGCCGTTGAAAAAGCGAAGGCCGTAGTGAGGCTTGAGGCAGAGCATGGCAGAGGCGAAAGATCGCACATAGAACTGCTGCTGTGTGACGTCATCGCCAATGAAGGCCAGACGGTCGCCGCGCTGAATGACTTCGTCGAATTTGAGCGGCTCCAACTGGATCGGCTCAGGCTTGGCGCTGGGCGTGACAGTTGTTCGATTGCCCGGCGATGCAACCACCTGACCATCAGCGGGAAGGTCGCCATCTTTGCGCGGTGCGTCCGTCGTCTGTGCCGCGATGCGATTCGTGCCCGGTATTGTGGGCTGCGACTGACAGCCGACCAGTGTGATGAGCGTTAGCAGCAGGAAACTTTTGTGCATCATTTTCATGATAGGACTATCGGCGAGAAAAGGGCGCGATCGCCAGCGGGTCCGTAGGGTGTGTCAAGGCTTTGCGCTGACACACCACATTGGATCAACATATTTTTTGTGGCGATACCTTTTTACAATCACCCGGCGTCCAACATGGTGTGTCAGCGCCGAGCCTTGACACACCCTACACGCGCACCCTTACCGCCAGGAGCGAAGGTCATCGGCAATGTGATAGTTGTGGCACTTGAGGCAACTGTCGCCCGCCAGTTGCGGCTGATGACAGGTTGTGCATTTCTCACGGCGAAGCTTGTCGAAGCCCACCTGGCCACTGGTGAAGTCGTGCGGATCCAGCGAATCATATTTCTTCAGGTCGCCTTTGACGATCTGATGACAGACCTTGCAATCGGCCAGTTCAGGCAGACTGCGGTGCGGGCGATGGTTGAACTTCACAAACGGCTTCGCTTCCACCTCAGGCTTTTTCGCTTCCCATGGAATGGTCAGCGGGCCATGCCCCGATGGATCAGCCCAGGCGAAGGTCTTTTCAAGCATGCCTGCTTCCTTCTCGGGAGGAATCGCATTGACGCTATGACACTTGAAGCAGGCGATGCGGGCATCGGGCTGACGCAGTTCTTCAAACGCCACCTTGCCGATGGAAGGCGTGCCTTTGCGTGGCTGAATCGCGGCCTTGGCGGTGATCGTGAGCCACTGCTTGAGCAGCACGTTGGCGTGACCCACCGGGCGGTAGAGAATCGCAAAGTTTTCTTCATCGACGTACCAGCCACCGGCGACAAGACGCTCGGCAGGAGTGAGCAGCTTGGAGGCAGGCAGTGGCAGCGAAGCGGGTGTCACCGGCGCGGGGGTCGCCTTCTTGTCGTCTTCATCTTCATCGAAGAGGCCGCCGCCGGTGGGCTTGGCTGGCGCGGTGGGCTTGGCTGGCTTGGCGGCGGGGGCATCGTCATTAAAGAGATCGACCTTCTTTTTGTCGGCTGGCTTGGCGGGCGGCGCGTCAGCGTCGTCGCTGTCATCAAAGAGACCAGATGTCAAAAGCGAAGGCACCAAAATGTGACGCCAGTTCATGCCGCTGGTGGTCGTGGCTGAGACGGGAGCGGTGGCGATGCTTGAGTTGATGGCGGAGGTTGACGCGAGCTGATGATTTTCCTTTTCATTGCTGCGATCTGCATCAGCCAACGCATCGCTGGGCATCGCTGGCAACGCTGAGCCTCGGTTGAGGTAATCCGTGAGTGTCACGACGCTGATCTTGTTGAAGGTCAGTCGGGTATCGGGGAGTACGACAACGCTCACGTGCGAGTTGAGACCGATGCGAAGCTGCGCTGTGGATGGCAACGCCTGACCGACATCGGCCCAGCGCCAAGGCGATGTGGCGGAGGTGCGATACTGCACGCTGCCACGCAGTTCGGTGACGCGAGCATAGGGCGCGGGGGCGGCAGGCTTGGTGTCATCGAGTAGGCCCGGCCGTTTGGGCGCAGGCTTGGGCTCGGGCACGGGCACTGGTACTGGTACTGGTGTTGGTGTTGGCGCAGGCGCTGGCGTTGGTATCGGTGGCTTGGGCGCTGGCTTAGGTTCAGGTGTCGGTACAGGCGGTGGCGTTGGCGTTGGCACTGGCTTAGGCTCAGGTGTCGGTACAGGCGGCTTAGGCTCTGGCTTAGGCTCAGGTGTCGGCGTCGGTGTCGGTGTCGGTGTCGGCGTTGGCACCGGAGGCTTGGGCTCTGGAACGGGCACTGGCACCAGCGGCTTCTTGATATCCGCCTTGTCATCGCTGTCATCGAAAAGACTGTCATCCTTGAGGCCGCCCTCAGGTTTTTTCACCGGCTCCAATGGCAACGACTGCACGGGTGTCGGCACCGGCGGCTTAGGCTCGGGCTTGGGCTCGGGCTTAGGCTCAGGTGTCGGCACCGGAGGCGTTGGTACCGGAGGCTTGGGCTCCGGCTTAGGCTCGGGCTTGGGTTCCGGCTTCGGCTCCGGCTTTGGTTCCGGCTTCGGCTCCACCATCGGCACAGGCGCCACCGGCACCGTCGGAGCCACCGGCAGCAGCACGATCGCTTTCGAATCATCGTCATCTTCAAACAGCGAATCCGGGCGCGGCTTAGGCTCTACCGGCTCCGTCGTCGGCACAGGCACCGGCTTGGGCGCGGGCTTGTCATCATCATCATTGAACAGATCATCATTGAACAAGTCGTCGCTCGCCTTGGCCTTGGCTGGCTCATCGTCATCCATGTTGAACAGTTCACCAGCCGCCGGCTTGGGCGCAGGCTTGACCGGTTCATCATCATCACCAAAAAGATCGTCCGGCTTAGGCTTGGGCGTTGTACCCGGCGTTGTGCCCGGCGTAGTTCCCGGTGTGGCCCCGGGAGTCGTCGTCACCGGCTTCGCCTTGACCTTGGGCGCGCCAGGCAGCGGACGACCCGCCCGATACAGCGGCACCGTCTCGAGCACATCCGGGAACCACTTCCGCTGCGCCACGCTCACCGCATCCAGCGGCAACTGCGCTGTCAGCTCCGCCAGTTGTCTGCCATCAATGGGCCCAGCCTGCACCAGCGCCACATTGATCCGATCGCGCACCGCTTCCTGGCCGCGCGTGGCCAGATCGTGAAACAATTCCTTGACGCCCCATGCAATGCGAACCACAGCCGCCTTCTGCTCTTTGGTCGCCTTCGTCAGATCGTTGAGCTTGAGCTTGTCAGGCAATTCGCTCAGCGCCTTGGCCACCTGCGGATCACCCGAAAGCAGCACGCGCATGAATGGCGAAAGCTCGCCGCGAATGTCGTAATCCGCCCCGCGAGGCCAGGTGCCCATCCAAGCTCCACCCTCTTCCGCAAACGCCAGCAGAGCCTCCACATCAATGCCCGGCAGATGCAGCACCTTTAGCTCCACCTCCGGCGAGTCCACATCATTGCTGTGACACGAAGCACAACTGTTCGCAAAACTCACCGTCGTCATGTGACGATCGCTGATATCAGGCTTGTGGCAACTGGCACAAGCAAACTCCGTCTTGCGATTGGCGAAGTGACCCTGATGGTTGGCATGATCAAACTTGATCGCAGTACGCTGCTCGTAAGGAAAACGATCAAAGTCCGGGTGCCCATCGGTGAAGCTGTTGAACTTGGTGGTGTGACACGCCTGGCACTGCTGATTGTTCATGTGAGCAAGCTGATGCTCCATGCCTCGGTGTTCGACGTGACAGGTGGCACAGGCGATCTGTTTTTCTTCCGTCAATGGCACATCCGGGCCAAACGATGCGATCATCCAGCGCAGCGGCGTCTTGGGCTTCAGCAGCGGCTTGGGCGAAACCTTTGAGAGCAGCTTGGGATCCACGCTGTGCGGATTGAGCGGGCTGCCGCGCAGGCCCGGCGTATTCTTGTGACAGGCCAGGCAGTTCTGACTTTCAATGATCGCCGAGGTACTTGCAGTGAATGCCGATTTGATCCAGCCATCGGGCGTGGAGCCGCCGCCATCGCCGCCGCCACCTTTGGCCACCGAGTGACAGACGGAACAGTTGGAGTTGTTGGCGTCCTTGAGCACCTGACCGTGAGCCTGGCTCAGTTCGCCTGGCTTGATGAAGTTCATGCGCTGCGGACCAAAGAGCATGTACGCAAGCACACCCAGCGAAGCAGCGATTGTCCAGAACACGACCTGGCCACGCCTGCTGCGCACGCTGCGCACCGGCTGACAAGGCGGCACCGGATGGCAACACGAACCATCGGGCAACGGCCCTTCTTTGCACAAACCGCCTTGCGACTGCGGGCGGGTGCAGTGATAGCGATCGCCCTTCTTGGCCGGGTGACACTCCGCCGTCGCCAGACAATGCCCCTTGGCATCAGGCCCGATGTGGCAGGGCCGACCCTCACACAGACGGCCACACGTCCAAGGCTGATTAGGCCTTTCGTACTGGCTCTCCTGGAAGCCGAACTGTTGAAGTTTGATTCGTTCTCGGCTCATCGCGACCCCCCCACGAAGGCGTGAACCACGATGATGTGCGTGACCACAAAAATCATCAGGCTGTAGGTCGCCGCGATATGCACATAGAGCCAGCCTTTGAGCGTCTTCTGGAGTGCATGCTGATAATCCAGATCATCCTTGATATACACCAGCTCTGAGAGTTCTCTGACGATCTCCCGTTCGCGATCGTTGAGATAGCGATCCAGATCGTTGAACTCGGTGGCGAAGACGTGGCGAGGTCGCTTGGATTCAAACAAATGATGCCAGTAGTTGCGAAACCTGGAAAAGAAGGTGGCCAGTCGCAGCTTGTAGTAATCGGCGAGCGTTGTCGTGTTTGTTTCCGTGACAGCATCGAACACCAGCTTCTCCGCGCGCTCGTTGAGATTGCGGCGATAGACAGGCATGCGCTCAAAAAGCACCTCTTCGCCGCGCACCGTGAGCCGCTGAGGAAACGTGCGCGTCAGGAACAGGCCGATGAGCCCGGTGCCTGCGACGATGACATAGAGCACGGTGATGATCGTTTCGAGATTGCCGTTGGGCACGCGAAGGCCCACGTGCATACCGAAGATGACAATGGTGATCAGCCCCAGATAAAGGTGAATCTGAAGCCAGGTGGCCGAGCGCAGCAGCGGAAGAAATGAAACTTTTTTCCGCAGGTTGTAGGCACAGAGCACCAGCATAATGGCAAACAGAATCCAGCCGGAGACGAAGGAATTGGAAGTGAGGCGCTGCTTGTACGCCCAAAGGAAAACGACCAGCACGACCGTGACAAGGAACGTGAGGATCAAAGCATTGCGGCGACGTTTCGAAAAAGTCTGCATGGGGGTCAGAGATCAGAGGTCAGAGATCAGAGATCAGAAGTCAGGAAAACAGAAGGCAAAAGACAATGGTCAGTGGTCAGATTTTGGAGGGGCGACGATGAGAAACTTTTCCGGATTCGTAATCATGGCACCGAGCATTCGGCCGATCTCGGCATTGAGGTTGAATAGTTCACTCGACAACGGCTCCACCAAATAATGACAGTCAACGGCAAATTGCATCGACGTATTCGTTTCACTGTTTTCACCATCACAGTCCGTCAATTTGCTGACAAAGTGTGCGGGGTATCTTCGTTTGGCCCATGCCTCACGCATGTTCATACACACGGATCGTGACGACCTGCGAATCTGGCTTGTCAGAGCATACCGTTCTTCGGGCGGAAAGAGCTTACTCAAATCAAACAACTTCATTGCCTGCGAATAAGCCTTCTGATAAACGATCAGTTCCGTTGCCGATCGAATCTGCATCACGCCCCCAATCGTTGACCTCTGACATCTGACTTCTGGTTTCTGACCTCTGACATCTGACTTCTGGTTTCTGACCTCTGACATCTGACTTCTGGTTTCTGACCTCTGTCCTCTGACCTCTGACCTCTGTCCTCTGCTCCTACCGACTGATCCAAGTCGCCAGTTTATTTGTATCCCGCATATCGACGCGCTTCATCGCATCGTGTGGACAGGCGCGCTCGCAGGCTGGGCCGCCCAGTTGATCGACGCACAGGTCGCACTTGCTGGCCTTTACAATCGGGGCGTTGTTCTTGTCGAGGATGAAGCCGCCTTTGTCGTTGCGGATCTCCACCATGCGAATGTTGTTGTACGGACAGCTATTCGCGCAGGTCGCGCAGCCGATGCAGGTGTTGTCATTGATAATCACCTGGCCACTGGTCGGCTCACGCCCGATCGCACCGGTAGGACAACCGATCATGCAAACCGGATCAGCACAGTGCATGCACGCATTGGCAACCATGTAGTGATCGTGCTTTTGACCGTGGCGCACAAACTTGGGATTGTTTTCATGAGCCGCAGCACAGGCGCGAACGCAGTCATCACAGCGCGTGCAGCGATCCAGATCGATCACCATCGCAGCGGTGCCGTTGATGAAACGATTCTCCACCAGAAACTCGAGCAACCCGGTTTCAATCTGCTTGTCTTCCTTCTTACCCAGAAACCGCGTCAATCCGGAAATAGGCAGCGAAATTCGCCTGGCCTTTTTCACCGGCTCATCTTCACCCGCACGGATCATCGGCGGCAGATGTTCCGGCTTCACATGAGGAAGCACATACTTCTCCACCAACGGCGTAGGCACGCGCAAAATATCCACATACCCCACCGCACGCAGTGTCGATTGCAAAGGCACACTCGCCTTGGCACGCCAGTTGTTCGCCAGCTCCTGCAAACCATAAGTCTGCCCCGCACCCGCATACGACAGCGTGCGATGACCATTGCCAAACCGCTGACTGATGCGGGCAAATCCCGAGCGGATCAGCACCAGACCATTGGCATAATTACCTTCCTCCGCGATCACCGGCTCATTCGCCAGCTTATCACTGGCGCTCTGCTGCGCCACCGTTTTGTAGGTCGCATACCACTCGAACCCGCCATGCGTTTCAAACTCGGTGGCCGCGGCAACTTCCTTAAGCTGCTCTTCCGTCAGATGGGCGAATAGTTCGTTGTCACCCAGAAACGACATCAGTGCATTCTTGCGATAGAGCGCATCGATGTGCTTCTTGATCGCATCATCGCGCCTGCGAATGTCGCGAAGCCCCTGCCAGCGGATTTCCAATAGCTCCGCGTTGCCCTCGGCAAAGATCGTCGCTGTTCGCGGAATGCGACCAAGTGCGGCCAGCTCACCAAATAGTGAACCCGTCTGAAGTTCAACTGTTTTATGTTTGCCCAGTACTGCGGGAACATCCTGAAGGAAGACGCGCGTCTCGCCGCCGCTGCCGCGCTCAGCGATGCCGCCTTTGACCTTGGCTTCCTGATATTTGGAGACGCTGCGCACCTCGGGCAGGCGCGGATTGGTCCACCACTGCGACAGCGACTGAAGCCAGGTTTTTCGTTTGCGTTCCTGCCGACCTAATAGGCGTGGCGGAAGGCTGTCGAGCACCACGCGCACCTTGCCGCGCAGGACGAGGAAAGCGGAGTGACCGTAATCACCTTCGCGCACCACCAGATCGCCTGACTTGTAGGCGACGATGCGAGTGTCATTGAGCAGGATGCCGCGCAGCGGATTGGAAGCGGGAAACTTGTGCTCATCAATGTCCTTGAAGGGCGCAATGGTGAGCAGATGCTCGACATCCCCTTCGGTCATGTCAGGACCAAAAGGCACATCCCAGCGCTGCGGGCGATCAATGGCGACGACTTGAGGCATGAGGAGGGGTGCCGAGTATCGGGTGTAGGGTGTAGGGTGTCGGAAATAATGGCAGAAGAAAAGGCGAATGCTTATTACTTAATACTTATTGCTTATTACTTATTACTTATTAAGTGGATCGCATAGCGCCAATGCGTGTCGCGCTAGACCTATCCGACTTGGCCAAATAAGTATTAAGTAATAAGCATTAAATAATAAGCATTCGCTCTCTTTATATTGAAGCCTTACGGTGCCACCGCGCCCTTGTACGTTTCGGGCTTGGGAATCAGCTTGTCGATGGCAGCCAGTTTTGTGCCATCGTGCTGTTCAGCCACCGCACGGGCCACTGCGCCGATCTTGGCGGGCAGTTCGGTCAGCACTGCTTCGCTGAGTTTGAGCGAACCATCTTCGCGGCGATCCATCTCTTTCACCATGGCGGAGACCAGCGGAATGTCCTGCAATTCGAGGATCTCGTCGATGGCGGTCATGGCGTTGCGGATGCGGTTGAGGATGGCTGATCGGTAGTTGCCCTTTTCGGTGATCTTGCCCGCAGCGTGCAGGCTCATCTCAAGGTCAACGAGCTTGCCGATGACGTAGAGCACGCGCTTGCGCTCCGCAGTCGTCTCCTTGTTGGTCTCGCTGCCGAAGTAGTTGTGGCGAACTTCGCCATGCGACCATGCAACCAATTCGAAATCGCTGGAGGTCTTGTGGCCGCCCGCGTTGACGATCTGCTCGTTGGGCACGAGGTGGCAGGAGAAACAGTTCTTGGCGATGAGATAGACGCGATCCTTGCGGATCATGCCCGCCAGATCCGCCTGCTTGTGCCGCTCCACCTTGTGTGCTGCATCTTCGGTCTCTTTGGTCTTGCCAGCACCGTAGTCGTTGTGCAGTTTGACCCAGTCGGAGGCTGGGCCGTGGCATGATTCACACGACACGCCGGAGATGGTGGTCAGATCGGTCGGATCATCACCCTTAGCGGTCGAGTGGCACTCGATGCACATGCCGGTGCGGCGATAGGTACGGGTGATGCCCAGCTTGTCCGCAATCACCCGGCCATCCTTGAGCTTGTCCAGCGACCGGAAGTGCGGCGTCTTTTCCCAAGCTGCCGCTTCCTTCTGATGACAACTGGCGCAGTTACCGCCGGTGGCACCGTTGCCCAGCACCTTCTTGTGATCGATCTCAATAATCTGCGCCGATGCGGAAGCGGTAAAGCTCACAGCGACAACCAGTGCCAGGAGCGACGACGAAAAACGGATGGGGTTCATCATGACCTTCGACCTCTTATGAAGGTGAACGGAAACACATTGCAAAATACAAATTACAAATTACAAATCTCAAATTACAAATTACAAACAAATCTCAAATTTCAAATTTCAAATCTCGAATCGGCAACCTGCCTTCGGGAGCCCGCCCCTTCGGGGCGGCGCTAAACGGAATCAACGTCCGTTCATCTGTCCGCTGCCTCCTGCCTCCTGCCTCCTGTCCCCTACCTCCTACGCGTCCAGAACTATTTTCGTTTTCGGGACTGCAACACACGTCAAACACGATCCTTTTTCCGGGGCAGCGCCGGGCGGTGTCGAGTAGGTGACATCACCTTCTTTTATAGCCGTCAGACACGTGCCGCAGTTGCCAGCGCGGCAGCCGAACTCCATGGTAATACCATTCTTCTCACCAAACTCCAGCAGCGTGCCCGAGGCAGCGGTCCACGTGCAGGTGCGATTGCTCTTGGCGAAAACAATTTCCAGTCCCGCCACAGCCGCTGCGCCTGCTTCCGCGGGGGCTGGCTCTTCTTTCTTGACTTTCTTAATACTCGCCGGCCCGAAGGCTTCATAGTGTACGCGATCGTCAGGTACGCCCCACTCTTCCAACCCGGGCACCACCGACTCCATCATCGGCGGCGGGCCACACATGTAAAAATCAAAATTATTCGATGGCAGCACACGCTTGAACAAATCAATGCTCACCCGCTCAGCATGCTGATAGTCACGATCCTTCACATCCTTGTCATCGGGATTGCTATAGCACACGTGCAGCGTCAGGTTTTCGTGCAGCTTGTCTAGCTCTTCCAGATGCGCCTTCATCGGATGGTCTTTGCTGCTGCGCACACCCAGAAAAAAGTGGACCTGCCTCTTGAGCGTGCCATCCGCGATCAGCGTGTTGAGCATCGAAAGCACCGGCGTGATACCGATGCCGCCGCCGATGAGCACGATGGGGCCATTGGCTTCCATATCGAGGAAGAAGTGGCCGCCGGGCGCACGCACATCGAGAATGTCGCTTTCCTTCACGTGGTCGTGAAAGAAGTTGGAACTCAGACCGGGCGGAATCTCCGGCTTGCCGCGAGGAGCAGGGCATCGCTTGATCGAGACGCGATAATACTCGCTGCGCGGCCCATCGCTGAGCGAATAGCAGCGAACAATCGGCTTGTCCTTGCCCGGCACGTTGAGCTGAAAGGTCAGATACTGCCCCGGCTTGAATCCGGACAGCGGCTTGCCATCGTGAGGACGCAGGTAAAACGAACAGACATCGCCCGGCTCAGGCTCGCGCTTGAACACTTGAAACTTGCGCCATCCGTTCCAACTTGCCACCGCATCCTGCCTCTTTTTCGCAGTGGCACGGACCGCATCGATCCGCTCCTGAAACAGATGCATCGACAGCGACTGCGTCCTGCGCTCGCGGCCGATGCGAAGCATCGAACCAAAAACAAACAGCAGCGACTGCACCGCCACAAGGCCGATGACAATCCCACCCGCGATCATGATGATGGTTTGTGCGAGCATGGGAAGCGGTCAGCGTTCAGCTATCAGCCTTCAGCAATCAGCCTTCAGCAATCAGCCTTCAGCTATCAGCTTGAAGGCAGGGGAGTTTTCAGAGTCACGATACACAATCACATTCGTCCAAGTCGGCGTACTAATTGCCTTGAAGCTGAAAGCTGATGGCTGACGGCTGATGGCTCCCATCTCCCAGCTCCCAGCTTCCTTAAAACTTCCACCGATATTCTACTCGTATGCCGGTCAGGTCTTCATTGTTTTCGCGCCATGCATAGATGGCGTCGAAGCGAAGAATCATGGCGTTGTTCAGGGGAATCTGGACACGCATGCCGACGCCGATTTCGTTGCCGCCTGGGGCACCCTCATCGCCATCGCGATTCTGGGCGGCGACTTCGAAGACCACCTGTTTGTCGAGATCGAAGAGATATTCGATACCCAGCGCCGCGCCGACGGCGTCGTGTCCATCGTCGGTTATTTTCGGGAAGCCTGTGAGTCCATCGGTTTCAAAAACCAAGCCGGTGTTCTTGAGGATGCCGCCCGCACCGCCATCGCGAGCCAGGCTCTGAGGCTTGTCAAAGCCCGCGAAGAAGTTGAGGTAAGGCACGAGCGTGGAAGGCAGACTGGTGACGAGAGAGTTTTCGACGAGGATGATAAAGCCATCGGCGGTCTGCTGTGCGCCGCCATTGGGATCCTGTCCGATATTGCCGACGATGCGGACACTGTTAGAGAGCCAGCCGCCGTAGCGCCGGGTGAAACCGGCGGTGAGGTTGTGGTAGCTGCCGCCGAATCCGGAGTGGTCATCGGTGTAGCCGTAACCCACTTCGAGGTAGCCTTCGAGCATTTCAAAGAAGCCGGTGATGCCGTAGAGATGCACAGCTGAATCTGCACCGGGCACTGCACCGGTGGTGACTTTATCCCAGCCCGCGAAGAAGGTGATATCGAAGTTACTGATCTGCAGAGCGGGCGAGTTTTGAGCAGGGATGGTGATGGCGACGCCGGTGAACGCATCTTCGACCCATACGCCGTTTTGGAACAGCAGCGGGATGAGGCCGACGGCGAAAGGCAAGTCGAACTCAGCGCGGGTATTGAAGAGGCCTGAGAAGATGGCGCCGACATCGCCTTCAAAGAAGAGGGCATCGACGTTGCCATCGAGGTCGAACTGGTTTTCATCATCGCCGTCGCCGCCGAGCTCGATGCGGTTGAAGCTGCCGTTTTTGTCGAAGGGGCGAAAGAAAGCGTGAATGCGTTCGGTGCCGGTGATGCCGAAATCGACATCGAGATTCAGGCGGGTGGCGATGAGCGAGTTTTCGGTGTCGCCGTTGTCGTTGTAGGCATAGGCGGTGCGCCAGTCGCCATAGACGAACAGGTGCGGTGCCAGCGGGTTCTTGTCGCCCAGAATATGGGGCATGTCCTGGAACGGACCGGACTGATAAAGCTCACGGCCAAGTTCCAGCAGCGGACGCTGGGTCTTGATGTAGGTCTTGGCACCGTAGATATCAAGCTGAGCCTGCGGGTCGTAGGGCGTGTCGGCGTAGCTCGGGTTGGGGCCGAACATGTTGGCATCGAAGGGCACGGGCATCGCCTCGGGTGACATCTTGGGCGGCGAGGTGTCGTGAAGGTCGTGCGCAATCTTCTCATCATTGGCCAGCACAAACAGATTCGCGTACTGCGAACCTGAGAATGATGACGCCAATGCCGATGTGCCGGTCATCATCACAGCACAGGCAGCGCCAAAGCGCTTGAGAGATCCCGACTTTGCCCTGGATTTCATTGTCTTAACTCCGAGAAGAAGAACCGTCGCTCTGCTAGTTCTGTTACTCGCACCCTGCATGAAGCCCGCAAAGCCCCGCCCTTTGGGCGGGCGCTAAACGGGGATTTCAGTTCACGTATTTATTTCACACGCATTTATTCACACGCATTTTTTCACACGCATTTACTTCACTTCAAACTCGACCGCGTAGGCGTGGAAATCCATCATCCACTCGTTCATCGATTGTTCCATTTCCTTGGTCGCACCGACGAACCTCATAAAGTAGATCGGCTCAGCGCGGCTGCGCAGTCGCACCGCCAGTTTGTATTTGCCCGGCTTGGCCATCAGCTTACTGGGCACGCTGTAGCTCGCCTTGCGGCTTGAGAGCGGTGGAATGCTTCTGCTTTCCATGCGAATGAAGGGCGGGTGGTTCATCACGGTGATCGGGAAGCCTGATGGCCGAATGAACGGCAACTGATCGATGTCCACGTTAATGGGCAGGTACATTTCGCGATCGGTGCCCTTGACGTTGGTCGTGAGGAACTTGGTCTGGAAGTTCACGAGCTGCGAGTCGTGCTTGATCTTGCCTGCTGCCACTTCCAGCGAGTGAAGGTCAGCCATGTCGCCGTTCTTATCGACGTAGCCTGATTCCCAGATGTTTTTGCCTTCCGGATCAGTTAGGGCGACGTTGACCCAAATCTCCGGCTGAGCACCCAGCGAACCCGAAGGCAGGTTGTGGCCCGGGTCGGTGTTGCTGATGACATAGTGGAACTTGAGGCCGCTGCCAGCCGAGGGCTTGGTGGCGAAGAACGGACCATCGACGCGTGAGCCGTTCTCCATCACCTGCTGGCGATGGCTCTTTTTCAGATGCAGCAGCTTGATGTTTTCTTCGACGATGATGCGGGCATCTTCGCGGTCAAAGGGATCCGACCATTCCTTGGGGAATTCGACTTTCACTTGGCCCTTGTCCACCTTCTCTTCGAAGTCCGGCGAACCCCAGCCTGCGCGGTGATCGAACTTGAGCCAGGTTTCCATCTTCCACTTTTCAGCCTTGGGATTATGCGGGAAGATGCCCGGGTGCGCGATCGGGTAGCCGGGGCCATAGAACGAGTGATTGGTGTGTTTGCGGTCGGGTGTGGGCTTGCCGTTAACAATCGCGGCAGGGCCGATTTCATAACCCGCGGCAACGCCGGGCACTTTGCCGGTGTGGCAATCCTGACACGTGGTGCCAGCCTTCATGGCGGGCGAAGCGCGGTACTGATCCCACACCACTTCGAGCTTAATGCCCGGGTGTACTGCCACCTGATGGCAGGAGACGCAGAACTCGCTCTTACTGATCTGTTCAAAGTGGATGGCCTTGCTATGAATCTTCATAGCCGGGCCTTTCTTGTCGCCCACCGGATCGAGCGTCGGGGTGGCCTTGAGCAGTTCCGCGAGAGTTGAACCATCACCCGAGCCAAAAACCGGCGCATGAATATTGCCAGGCTCGATGCGGCGTGCGCCGTTGACCTTGTTGTATTCCGTATCCACGCGATGGCAGGTGATGCAGGTCACACCTTCACGCGAAACTTGCGATCGCTCCCACAGCGGCAGCTCGCGCGGCTCGCCCAGCGTCGTGCCGACACTGGCGTGGCAACGCATGCAGAAGAAGCCGACGGTGCCTTGCGAAAGCTCGCTGATGCGCTGCTCGAACTTGTGGAACATCGGCGAGATGGAGGCGTAAGCGTGGTTGCTCACTCGCCATTCATCGTAAATCTTCTGGTGACAGGTGGCACACTTGCTCGCACTGGGATAAGCATCGGCGTTGTAGAGCAGAACGTGCGGGTCTTCCTGGCCATCGTCCTTCTTGTTGTCCTTTGAATCGGGCTTCACCGGCGGCTTGGCGGGCGCATCATCTTCATCATCAAGCAGGCCGCCTTTTTTGGCGGGCGGTTTGGGCGGCGCGACAGGCTTGGCGGATGCATCATCTTCATCATCGAGCAGGCCACCTTTTTTGGCGGGCGGTTTGGGCGGCGCGACAGGCTTGGCGGGAACGTCTTCATCATCGAGCAAGCCGCCCTTTTTAGCCGGTGCCTTTGGCGCGGGCTTGGCGGGTGGCGCATCGATATCTTCATCGTCGAGCAGGGCGCCCTTTTTCTCTACCTTCGGCGCGGGCGCGGGCTTGGGCGCGACATCTTCATCATCGAGAAGGCCGCCTGCGAAGACCGGGCCTAGGCCCAGAGCAAGGCCTAGGAGCAGCATGATCGCTGCCGGGGCAAACGACCAGAGGGTGATGCGGGGCGCAGCAGCGGATGAGCGGTTGGTGTCGCTGGTTGTCATGATTCCTCCGTCGGCAGAGAACATAATGCTTGTGTCTTGCTGGTGTCTTGCTGGTGTCTTGCTTGTGTCGCTTGCGGTGAAGGGCCAGCATGTTTAGCGGTTGCCCGGACCCCCCGGGCCTTTTCCGCAGCCATACTGAATCAAACCAAAGATGGGCGTGAGTTTACCGTGTTACTTTCGTCACGCCAATGGGTGTAAGCGAAAAAGAGTCAAAATAAAATTAATAATTTTTGAAGTGACTGTCCTGACAACATCACGAACGATGAATACAAACATCGCCTGCCGAGAACGCATATGTGCGGTTTCATCGGCAGAAACAGGGTGGAACCCTTCAATTAAAAGATAATCACGAGCACAAGCTGTATGAACTGAGAATCACTCTCATTTAGTTTTCCTAAACAAAGCCCGCCCATCTGCCGGGCGCACTGCGGGAAGCATGAGAACGATTCATTCGTCAACGCAACACTTGTGTAGATACCGATGCTGGAAGGGAGGGGAGTACGAACCAAATGCGCCAGCCCTGATTACCACAGTTTAATATCCAATCCCCTATTGATATTTGATTCAAATTCTGCTAAACTATGCCCGGCTCGATCCTCATTTCGCGTCCACTGATCTCCACATAGCCCCGGCTTTAGCCGGGGGAACGCCACGAATACGGAGAGTCACCCTATGTGGGGTTTTCACGCAGGCTATTATCGATTCGTTTTTTAAGGAAAGCAGAAAACAAAGAAACAATAAAATGAACGCCGTTCAGCAAAGTTTTTCCTGCTTTCCTTTCTTCCTGCTTTCCTTATAAAATTCCTTATTCAAGGGCAGAAGATAGACGTCTACCCGTTAACCCCTAGACACGTGACAACCTAAGAAAATAACATGACTTACAACGATAGACGCAAATGAAAAAACCCTCAGGTAGACAAAACTCAGCGACGAAAAACCTCATGCCATACCCGCCCTACATGCCATCGCCTTCGTATAAATCGCACCTGGGAAAATTGTCGCAGCCCACCCTCGGTACAATGTCGCGCTGCGACCAACGATCGTCGCGATTCAGTTTTCAACGCGTTCCAATCTTTCCAAGTTTCATGCCTTTCATCACACGGAGCATCGCCATGCGCTTGAGCACCGTCCTCTTCTCATCCCTCTTCATCTTCAGTTTCGCTTTTGCACAAACTGACAAAAAGAATCTGATCGTCAACGGCGACCTCGAATCGCCACTGGCGGAAGGTGCGAAGTTACCTTCGGGGTGGAGCCTGTTCAATAAACCTGAAGGAGCCTACACCGCAACCCTCAGCGATGTCGCATCACAAGGCAAGAAGTCGATCATGCTTGAAGGCGATGGCGAGTTTGCTGTGCTCAGCGCCGCTCGCATCGAACTTGATGGCAAACAGCGCTACTCCTTGCAAGGCAAGCTGAAAATCGAAGGCGACAGCGCCAAGGCAACCATCAAGTTCGACTACTTCGATGCTCAAGGCGCATGGATTGGCTCTACTACTGTGGGTGATGCGACCGCTGAAGAAAAAGATTGGCAACTCATCAACCTGCGCGATCGCGCCGAGATTGATGCCCCCAAAGCGAAAACACTTTCCGTCGGCTTGGCCCTCAACGGTAAAGGCAAAGTCTGGTTCGATGATCTCTCGCTCATCGCCAGTGATCGCAAAGATTCCGCTGACCTCATCGACAACGGCGACTTCGAAAGCAGCCTGGGCAAACGCCCCGCTCACTGGTGGGTCGGCATGGCTGATGGCGGCAAGGCCAGCGCCACCCTCAGCGATGATCAGCCTAAGCAAGGCAAGCACTGTCTCCACTTCAAAGGCGATGCGGAATGGGCGGTCGCTTCGTGTGGCCGATTCAAGTTCGATAAAACCAAAACCTACGAAGTCACCGGCTTCGTCCGCACCAAGAGCGGCGCTGCTCAAATCAAAATCGACTACTTCAACGGCGAAGAATACCTCGGCTCCACCTACGGCGAAGATGTCAGCGACGATGAGTGGACCGAAAAAACCGTCAGCTCCAATGACGAGTTCCCCAGCGCGACGCACCTCGCAGTCACCTGCGTCGGCACCGGCGAGTTCGATGCGAAGTTCGACGCGATCACGGTCAGCGTGAAGTGAATCGTAAAGTGAATCGTAAAGTGAAATCATCCGCCCCTTGGCACACAGATTCCCTTGGGTATGATGCTCGCACATCGGTCAGGGAATCGATGAAACATTTTTCTCGTATCAGGAGGCTTCGAGATGGACTTTAGAAAACTGGGTATGGAAGCGCTGGGTGCGTTTGTTCTGGTGCTGACGGCATCAACCGGCGGCAACCCGTTCGCCATCGGATTGAGCCTGGGCATCATGGTTTATCTGGGTGGCAACATCTCCGGCGGGCACTACAACCCGGCCGTCTCCCTGGCCGTCTGCTTGCGCGGCAAACTGCCCAAGGGCGACCTGATTCCATACATCATCGCCCAAGTCTCTGGCGGCTTTGCTGCGGCGCTGATCGCGTTCCTCATCATGCACACCGCATCGCATATCGAAGTCGCTGGAGGTGCCGGTACACTCGCGCGCCAGTGGGGCTTCATCCACGGTGCAGCGCTGAGCGAATTTATCTACACCTTCCTTCTCGCCTTCACCGTGCTCACCGTCGCTACCACCAAGAAGCACGCCAAC
>ENA-ORBV01003172-ORBV01003172.1-microbial-mat-metagenome-genome-assembly--contig:-NODE-3172-length-33410-cov-23.814928_pt1 | contig 33410 bp, 50 predicted proteins | sample MGYA00237777_ERZ505514 | MGnify/ENA primary metagenome ERZ505514 (study PRJEB26160, sample SAMN06269048) | microbial mat metagenome | isolation source: Oligotrophic lake microbial mat | place... | reverse complement strand
TTTTTTCAAGCAGAAGACGGCATACGAGCTTCGCCTTAGTCTCGTGGGCTCGGAGATGTGTATAAGAGACAGACCTTCCCCAACGTGTCCTCAAACCGCTTGTGCTGAGCCCCTATCGTCTGCACGTTTGTATCCACTCTCCCCCTGTGTACGGCCAGCCTCAAGCCGAGGTTGTTCCCGGGGCCTAGTTGATGCGCCAGCCACCCCACACAGGGCAGCTCCTTGCCTTCTGGCGTTTCGTGGCAGGCCATCAGGCGCAGACTGCTCTTGTGGAGTACACCATCCGATGCAATCGTGCATTTGAGCGCGGCGTGTTTCTCAGGGCTGTACCCTCCCGGAATGTCGTGCGGGTTCGCGTCTACGCGCCACGGACATTTTTTGCATTGCTTGCGTGGCTTGATCATGGCTTCACCCCTCCAGTATTCCGGCCACCTTGCATGCAATCATCGCTATATCCAGATCGGCTCATTGCTTCATCTTCAGGGATGCCGGGGTTTTTTCGAGTACGAAGCGCAGCACGGACTTGGGCAGCCAGATTAGCGAACCCGAGTAACTCAAATAGATGCCGGTGTCGTCGCCTTCTTTGTCCGGGCTCAGTTCACAAGGGCTCGCGCCGTGCCATCGCGCGGTACGTTTGCCGTCGTTACTGTCGCGACATTGCCACCCCTCTATGATCTCTTCGTGCTCAGGCGCAGCCACGAGCCACGCCATAACCGCAGGGGGTGGAGGGGCGCCGGGGGGTAGGTGCAGTACCCGACCCCCATCTGCGTCGTCACTTATCATCGCGAAGGCACGGCCTTTCTGCGCAACCTTGGGACCGTCGTCCCGAACTAAGCAGCTCCAGCCTTCAATGATCATGTTGTTCTTCTTGATTCAGGACAGAAAGATCGCAAGTCCGGCCCTGCGCAGGACTTGCGATACGGTTACTTGGATGGCACGACTTTGCGGATGAGCTTGTGCAGCCATGTGGACGCGTCTATCAGGCTGCTGCGCCCGATGATCACGTTTTTGCCATCAGGATAGGGCTCTGCCTCTTGGACTTCCCCTTTGTCCAAGGCGACGCTAAACCTACCGTCGTCCGCCACCCATGCGACATCCGTCAATACGATTTCAGCGCGTGTGACCTTTACCAGACGCCCGGTAAAGTGGTGCGTTACAGTCCGCACAAAGTAGGGCTGGCCTAGCTCCCAGTGATCATCTTCAGGACCGAGGTCGCTTTGTACCTGGGCCTTGCTCGTGCTCGTGCTCGATTTCGTTGTCGTTGTCATTCTCGTTTTCCTTTTCCTTTTTGTGTGTGTTTCAATTGCCAGTGCTAAAAATCATGTGTACAGCATCGCGATGATGCCCGTACACGCCAGGACTACGGCCACCGCAACGTAAAAGAAGATCGTGTCTTTCTGCACTTGTACGTGGATCCGATGATCCGTATCTCCATCGCGGTCACAACGGCCGCAAACAATGACGGCGTTGCCCGTCCCTTTGCATATGTAGAGCGACAGAGGCTCGTCTGCCTCCTTGAGACAGGTCGCACAGAAAAAGCAGCGTGATGCCATCCAAAATCCCCTTGTTTTTGACCCCTGAATTTACCCAGGGTGGACACCACTCTAGCGCAATATATTCATATTGCGCAAGAATAATGTTACGTAGCGTAACATTATCTAAAACCATCGTTTCTAGGGCAAACCCTAAACCCGCGAAAACACGGGGGAAAATCAAAGCCTTAAAAAAACCCTTCAAAATCGCTTTCCTTCAGTGTAACACTTGTCCCTAGCAAAAATGGACAGAAAATCAAAAGCGGGGGAGAAGGGGCGGCGAAAGCTATGATTCCGCTGCACCTGGATACAATGGAGGGGTCGCGGTCGCGGTCGCAGGCGTGGTCGCAGGCGGGGTCGTGGTCGTGGTTGGGGTCTGGGTGGCGGTCTCGGTCTCGGTCGTGGTCTGGGTCGCTGTCGCGGTGGCGGTGGCGAAGGTGGTCGTGGTCTCGGTCGCGGGGGCAGTCGCTGAGGCGGTCGGAGTCTGCGTCGCGTTGGTGCTCCCTCTCGCATACCTCTGCGCAGTTTTTTGACGAAACAGCGAAAACGTTGTCCCGATGATTCGGTTGGACCTTGAAATAATGGATGGATCGCTGTCGCGGTCTTGGGCAGAGTCGCGGGCAGAGTCGCGGTCGCGGTCTCAGTCGGGGTTGCTGGCGCGGGCGGGGGCGTGGTCGCTGTCGCTGTTGCAGTGGCGGTCGCGGTGGTGGTGGTGGCGGCGGTCGCGGTCGCGGGCGCGGGCGCTGTCGTGGTCGCAGTCGCGGTCAGAGTCGGAGTCGCGTAGGTGCTCCACCGCTTGCACCTGTGCTCAGTATTTCGACAAAACAGCGAAAGTGTTGTCTCTATGATTCGGTTGGACATTGATACCACGGAGGGATCGCGGTCGCGGTCGCGGTCGCGGTCGCGGTTGTGGTCGGCGTCGGGGGCGCTGTCGTGGTCGCTGTCGCTGTCGTGGTCGCTGTCGTGGTCGGGGTCGCGGTCGCGGTCGCGGTCGCGGTCGTGGTCGCTGTCGCTGTCGCGGTCGCGGTCGGGGTCTGAGTCTGCGCCGCGTTTGTGCTCCATCTCTCGCACCTTTGCTCAGTTTTTCAATGCAGTGACGAAAGCGTTGTCTCTATGATTCGGTTGGACATTGATACAATAGAGGGATCGCGGTCGCAGTCATGGGCAGAGTCCCGGTCGTGGTCGTGGTCGGGGTCGATGTCGCTGTCGCGGTCGCGGTCGTGGTCGCGGTCGCGGTCGTGGTCGCTGTCGCTGTCGTGGTCGTGGGCAAGGTCGCGGTGGCGGTCGCGGTGGCGGTCAGAGTCTGCGCCGCGTTTGTGCTCCCTCTCGCACACCTCTGCGCAGTTTTTCAATGCGGTGACGAAAGCGTTGTCGCTGTGATTCGGTTGGACATTGATACCATGGAGGGATCGCTGTCTCGGTCATGGTCAGAGGCGCGGTCGTGGTCGCGGTCGTGGTCGCTGTCGCTGTCGTGGTCGATGTCGCTGTCGCGGTGGCGGTCGCGGGGGCGGTCGGGGTCTGAATCGCGTTGGTGCTCCACATCGCGCACATCTGCGCAGTTTTTCAATGCTGTGACGAAAGCGTTGTCGCTGTGATTCGGTTGGACTTTGATCGAATGGCGGGATCGCTGTCGCGGTCGCGGTCGCTGTCGCGGTCGCGGTCATGGGCAGAGTGGCGGTCGTGGTCGCGGTCGTGGTCGCGGTCGGTGCCGTGGTCGTGGTCGTGGTCGCAGTCGCGGTTGCGGTTGCGGTCTCGGTCCATCTCCAGCACCTCTGCTCAGTTTTTCAATGCAGTGGCGAAAGCGTTGGCGCTATGATTAGGTTTCGCTCGGAGGTAATGGCAAGGTCGTGGTCGTGGTCGGGGTCGTGGTCGTGGTCTAGGTCTAGGGCTAGGGCGAGGGAGAGGTCGCGGTCGTGGTCGCGGTCGCAGGCGGCTGCGCAGTCGCAGTCGCGGTCGAAGTCGATGTCGCGGGCGTGGTCTGAGTCTGAGTCTGCGTCGCGTTGGTGGTCCGTCTCCCGCACATCTACGCAGTTTTTTGACGAAGTAGCGAAAGCGTTGTCGCTGTGATTCGGTTCCGCTTGGAAGTAATGGCAAAGTCGTGGTCGCTGTCGCGGGCGGGGGCTTGGTCTCGGGCGGGGTCGCGGTCGGGGTCGCAGTGGCGGTCGTGGTCTGAGTCTGCGTCTGCGTCGCGTAGGGGGTCCATCTCGCGCACATCTACGCAGTTTTTCGACAAAGTAGCGAAAGCGTTGTCTCTATGATTAGGTTGGACCCGGATACACTGGTACCGTCGCCGGTGCGGTCGCTAACGCGGTCGCGGTCGCGGTCGTGGTCGTGGTCGTTGTGGCGGTCGGGGTCGGGGTCGCGGTCGTGGTCACGGACAGGTCGGGGTCTGGGTAGACCGTGGGCGCGGTCTTGGTCGGGGGCACGGCCCCTCTCCACATCACACACATCAGCCCAGTTTTTCAATGCAGTAGTGAGGGCGTTATCGCTATGATGCGAGCGCCCCGCCCCCCCAAAAGAAAGCAAGGAACGTATGAGTAAACCAAGAGGCCCTCACGGCAGCAGTAACAGCCAAGTGGTGTGTGTGCGAATGCCAAGGATGCTCGCAGAGCAGGTTTTTCAGAGCGCGGGCGCAGACCGAGGCTCAGAGTTGGCAGAATTTCTGCGCAACTTGTTACGCCGCAGCGTGGGCGTACCCCTCGACTTCGAGGCGGGGTATTCCGAGGGCAAGGCGCAGGGGTGGCACGAGGCTCAAGAGTCGTTCAAAGATGCGATGCGGGGAGTAAAAGCATGACAATCTCGGCGAAAATTCTTGCAGATTCGATTGCGCCTTGTGGGGCACGTTTAACTACGTTTGAATTGACGTACCCGCTCGTGATTCATGCTGAATTAATGACCCATCGATTGTGTTCAAGGAACACAGCTTCGAGCCGTGCGATTCCGACTGCGAAGTTGATCCAACGAGTACAAGACAATCCGTTTGTTCCGCAACACATCGGGGCCAATCAAAAAGGCATGCAGGCAGGAGAATCCCTGGATGCGGACGCCATCCGCGCGGCACGCACCCTTTGGGATAATGCGCGACGCCAGGCGATCTTCGCGGCGCTAGAGCTGCACGCCCTCAACGCACATAAACAGATCGTGAATCGTTTGCTGAATCCTTTCATGTACACGACCGCCATTTTTTCAGCAACGACTTGGACAAACTGGTTCGCGCTGCGTAACCACGCCGCAGCCGAGCCCCACTTTAGACAACTGGCTCAACTCATGCAGGCCGTGATGGATGCGAACAAACCCGACCGCTTGAGCGCGGGGCAGTGGCATTTGCCCCTGGTGTCTGATGAAGACAGGATCCAAGTCGAGCACATGCACCCCGAGGACACTGGAACCGCTGCGCTCGTGCTCGCTGCGTTGAGCGTAGGCCGTTGCGCTCGTGTGTCGTATCTGACCCATGACGGGCGCAGAGACATCGCAGAAGACGTGAGGTTGCACGACACATTGATGACAGGCAACCCTTTGCACGCGTCTCCCGCTGAACACGTCGCTCAAGCGCTGGATTGGCCGTACTGGTACATCAATCGGCACTGGGAAATGCAGTACCCAGACCCGTACGCTCTTGAAGATCAAGTCACCTGCATGAAACGCATCACGAGTGGCTCAGTAAACCCGCCTACCCAGGGGCACTTGCATGATTGTGCGGCTTTAGCTGCGCTCTCTTCCGGCAACTTCTTAGGATGGACTCAATACAGGAAACGGTTCGTCAACGAGCACTCGGGCGGTGCTCGGTTGTGATAACGTTTATGCCGTGGAAAATCCGTTTGAAATTCTCGTGTGGAGCGTAGGGATCTCCTCCGTGTACATCGTGTTCACCCACGTCATGATCCCCGCTGCCATCTCTTGGCTGCGGAAACGTTGACCCGCTTCGGTGACACTGGCATACCCAGTTTGCTGCGTGTGGCGTGAGCGCCTTCGAGTCTCATGGGGGATTTGTACACGTCGTCAACTCCTGCGGACATGCCCAAGTCTAAAATTTTCCAAGTGCCGTCGTCTGCAACGCCGACGTTCCTGATATGCAAATCGTTCGTGGGCACAAGGTCCGTGTCGGATTGTACCTTTTCAATGTTGTCACGAAACGTTTCAAGCGCTTCGCGACAAGCGTTATCTCCAACGCCTTTCTTATTCGTACAGCATGTTTCAGGTGCTGCGCGGTTATCGCGTTGCGAACGCCCCCATACTTTCTTGTCTAAACCGGTCTTGACCAAACAAGCTAAGGGTTTTTTCCAACGTGCGTCCAATGGTGCAAGGCGTTCAACTTCAACAGCGTACACAATAGGAGGTATACGCCTTGATATGCCTTTCGGACGCCCTAACCAGCGCGTTCGCGCAGGTTGCAATTCGTAAACGTCAATCATCTCGGGGATCACGTCATAGCTTTGACCCTGTTGCAAACTGGCAATGTCAGACAGATCGGTTGTCAGCTTGACGACGGTCTTGGCCGTGGGCCCATCGTAAGCGCAGGCAAACACACCACAACCGACAACCACAGGGGGCCCTGCGGGAAATAAGCGCGCTTGCTGGGTCGGTGAGAGGCATACAGAGTACTTGCCGCTATAGCGCAACCCTGCTCGTGATACGCCTTGCCGTAAGCACACTTCAGTGCCGGGGGGCGCTGCAGGACCGCTGCCAAGGGTTTTTACACGCTTTAGTTTTGGGTAGGCCACATCCCGAGGGTACACCCCCCGGCGCAGAGACTCAATTTACAGCTAGGCGCGCTTGCTGCCACCGTTCCGCGCGGGCTGCTTACGCCTTACAGATGCGTGCGCGATGCTTGCGTAGCCAACGAAGCTGATGCGCTGCAGAGTTTCGCGCGTCTTGCTTGCTTTCGGTGAAGTCGCCGCCTCCGCTTTTGCCACCAACCACTTTGCCTTTGACTGTGGTTGTAACCACAAACTCACCTGCGTAGCTGTCCTTGTAAATTTGGACTTTGCAAGTGCCGTACTGAGTTGTGTGCAAAAGCTTTCGAGCCATAGGCTTACTTTCACACAAATAGTCTAAAACGGCAAATTGGCGCTCAACTTACTCGAAGTACCCAGACACAACGCACGTCCCTCGAATGATTTGCGAAGCGGTGTTCGTGCCCACGGGCATCTTAAGAATGATATGCAAGAACCGTCCAGGGTACACAGTGTAAGGCACAGGCGGGTTCCACTGCAGCCTTGACTCGAAACGAGCCCCTATCGCCGCTGCAACCGCAATGCTCTGTGCCCCTATCACAACGCGTTGCGTGCCGGAAGCGAGTGTCACCGCAGGCGCGTTGAAATCCCTGATTACCCTGAAAGCCCTGCGCACCGCCCCCACCGCCGCTCTGGATCGGACCTAGATATGCGGGTGCCCAAGGATACATAGCCGTCGTGGGACAATGGCAGAATCACACGCGAAATTCAAATAAGGGGGCGCGCTGCTCTCAGACCGAAACGACACGCCTAGCGGTGACTTTGCAACGGGCGATCTTCTGTGTCGCTTTGACGATGGCCTTGGCCGCAGATGGCCCGGGATACTTGAAAGTCTTTGAGCCTTCAGGACAGATCGCGTCGATCTCCGCATGCCAAAATTTAGGAGGCGAAGCACCCAGGTTCAAAGACCGCTTACGTTTTCGTTTTGCCATTTCTGCCCACTTTCAAATCGAACAGTTTCCGGGCATAAGCGCACTTTTTAACACTCAGCACGTCCCCAGTCCAAAAACCCTAGATTGATCTCCTGCAAACGCCGCGTCCTCAAGTAACCCCCGTCACCTTCCCGCGATCCTCTCACGTTCGTATTCCCCTCGAAAGTGCGCAATCCTAACGAATTTACGCTCAGCACCATCCCCATGTGCCCCGAATCCTCGTCATGCTGAATGCAAAACAAACTCCCCGGGGCCAAGTTTCGCAAATCGTCTACCAAAGCCTCTGGCCTGATTTTCACACGCTCTGGGGCCTTGCGCCAGTGGTCTATCACCCCTGCGGTTTTCGGTAGAGGATTCCGAAGCTGCGTGGCTTTAGCAGCCTCTTCAAAAGCCCAGTACTGAATCGCCACACACCAGGGCTGCCCCGCTGCTCTCCCCACGCTCTCCAAGTACTTCTCTACCTCAGGCCCTCGATTCGGCCCTCCCCTCTCCCTCACACCCTCTTGCGTGAGTAGTATCCTCATGGCTGCGCCAGTCAACGCGGACGAAGGCGCGAGAATTGTAGCGGGCGAAACCCCAAACAAAATCCCCCACGTCGCAGGCCCTACAATACCGTCCGCAGTAAACCCGTAGCGTGTCTGCAGCAACTTCACAGCCGCTTCTGTCTTGGGCCCGAAATCCCCGTCCACGGATACATTGCTCCCCTGCTCGCGAAGACGGTCCTGAACCATTTTTACAAGGCCCTCGCGTCCGTCCCCCCTTCGTATTGCGGTTCCCGGGTACATGTTATCGCTTGCGCGGACCTCTTAAGAACGCACGAAAAGTACTCATTTGCTCATGCCCTTCGTTGCCATGTGCAAAAATTCCTTTCGATTACCGTAAGCACTTTTTCGCGAACAGTTCTTGCCTCTTTGTCACTTGCTTGTCCAAGCGGCTAACGACGGCAAACATTTTGCCCTTGCGCCCTCGTAGTGCTTTGTCGTGGCCCACAGTGGCTTCAACAAGCGACGTGCGTACCGCTTGCAGACGGCGACTTGCGCTAATCAGCGCCTCAAGGGTCCTTGCCTCACAATCAGTGCCTCCCATGCCGCGCAACATTCTTTGTGCGGTTTGGATATTGGATGCCCGCAAATGCTCTACAACATCACGAGTCTGCTTACGCGCTGTTTTTGATGTTGCCATCAGTTTTTACCTCCCTGAATGAAACACTTCTTAGCAAGATCGAAGCGCAGTGCTTCAAGCCGTCTTGCGAATGCGTCAAAGTCTTTGTCGTAGCGCGCACGGTCTCTGCCCGGGAGCGCCTTGATGTGGGTGAACATGCCGCCTAAAAGGGTGGATGCAGTTGCCAGCTCGCCTAGCGCGCGGTCGCATCTACCCTTTTTCAAAGATGCTTCGCCTCCACGGGCTATGTTCATACCGACAACGTGCTCCTCCTCAATACCTTTGACGTGCGCTTCAGACGAAGAACCGAGCCGGATTTTTCGTTTTTTCATTTCTTCGCCTTCTTAATCTGATATCTCCGAGGCAAAATTTGCTCTAGCTCGTCCCGTTGCACTTTCTGCCAAGCGTAAGGTTTCAAATCTTTGTGCAGCGTTCTCACGTCCTTGTGTAACCTGTTCAGCAAATCCTTGGAACCACGAGCACAACCCACGATAGATATGTTCCAGTCCCCCCCGTAATGCTCTGACTGATCTACTGCCATTCTCTTTGCGATTTTGCAGGCATCCTCCAGGTCGTAACTTTTATGGCTCCAAGCACTGCTGTCCCTGCCATTAACCCAAATGACAGGCGCAAATCCGCCTTTTCCTGCGTGGTGAGGCACAGCCCCGTATGCGATCTTGATGATCTCGTTCCCACGCCTATCGTATCTGGCGGGATTGCTCTTGCGCTTCGTCGCCATTGTTTTTACTCGTCTTCATAGCTGCGTTTGTACGTTGCAAGCGCAACTTTACAGACCTTGGGGACTCGCTTGGCACGTCCCACAGGATAGAGATCACCTGCCCCTGTCGTGCCGATTAGCGCTTCTTTCCCGTGGAACACACAGTAATACGCTTGTCTCCCGTACGCGCGCGAGAAGCTGTCTGCCTTCTGCAGCCCCACCACGATTGCCTTTGTACCCGTGAGCTTGCCTGAACTAGATCGGATCGCCACGACGGTGCCTGCACGTACAGGAATGTTCACTAGCTTGCCATGCTTTTTAACGATCATTTTGATCCCTCTTGGTTTTTACGAACTACGTATGGCCTTTAGCGTTGCCTGCGACCTCTCGCCGCTTGCGCTTTCTCTGTCATGGGTTCGTGCCATGCGTAAACGTAACCTCGAACCTTTACCAGCAACATTTTATGCCCTTTTATAATCTGTTTCTTAACTTGGCGGCCGCAAAGCGCCTGGCTGTGCCAAATCCGCATCCAATGACGCGGACGCGCGGGCTTAACCCCATTCCACTCCACCCCCCCGGGCGTGTACGCCTCTTGAGGGGGAATACAAATGAAGGGCTTGGTCTTCTTGGTCTTCTTGGGCATCCCGGCACTTTATCAGAGAGACGGCCAACCCCGCAAATTCCCCCCTAAACCGTCCCGCCTCTTTGTCCTATGTAGCAGCGATCAATTCGCGCCTTCAAAGTCGCAAAAGCCGCGCTCTTCACAATCTTGCGCGTCTGGCCCAAATGCAAAAAGTATACGGCCCCTCCACAATCCCCTTCCCTCAATGCCTTGCGCGTGAGTTTCAAAACCTCTGCGCCAAACTTACGAGGCGGAAGCTTGGCGAGCTTTTGTACGTCCTGCAGTTTCATCCCACGTCTTTTCGGACACAACTTTTGATGTTCCGATCCAACATGTGCTTCGCTCGCTTGATCAAAGCAGTGTCATCTGCAAATTCTGCTTCCACCCATGCGCCTGCCGCTGCCAGCAACTCGCGTTTGCACGAAACAGCCCTGCCTGCGATTGTTAGTAACCGTTCCGCTTCATTTGCGTGATGTGTCTTGTTTTTCATTCTGCTTCTCTACCTTCCACAGTTGCACTTACGTTTGGGATGCGTGTTGCCTACAGGACCGACCCGGGGCGTAGACCCGCCACGTGATGCTGCAACTAGCCCAATTGCTCCCGCAGCCAGCACACCCAAAACTGTCGCAATGGTGCCTACACCCATCCCACCCTCGCCCCGAGCAGCCTCTAGCTGACCTGGGGCAATGTAGTCGCCTGTCACTGGCGGTCGTCTCTTCAGCATCACTCGTCCTCGTCTTGATCACCTATATCACGACGGCCCTTACCCGACAACAACGCCACCGCAATCGCACCCACCACCAAACCCGTCACACCTAGTATAGCCACAGTAGAGATGCCTCCTGTGCCCTTCGGCTGCGTTTCTCCACCGATTTTAGCGCAAGCTTTTTCAGCCTCGGCTAACAAAAGTCCCTGCTCCTTGCGTAGTCGGCCAATGCAGTCCAACCGCGTGTTTACCCAGATCTTGTGCCCTTCAGCCGCGTCTACGTCGCCCCCCGGCCAGTGCGACATAACCTGATTCACTGTCGCTACTACTGTCCCCGCTGCAAGCACCCACAACACAATGCGCACCACAACTAAACCTAACGGATTGCCGAAAGCACCCGTGACAGGACCCGATCCTGCACAGTTTTCTGCGCTGCTAAATGTCATCGGTATCACTGGCCTACCCCCGAGCTTTTGACCGATAACTGCACCCTTGGCATCCACCAACTGTTGCAAAACCTGCATAGATGGATCGCTCTGGATCTGGTTGATTACGACACGGGCTGCCCTCAAATACGCAGACACTGCTTCGTTGTGCCGCGTTTGCACAGAACACGGAATCTTGCTCCCGTATACGTCCATAATGCGGCCCGCTTGCAACTGCAAGGATTGGTATAGATCGGAAATCCGTCGTAGTGCGGTCGTAACAGTAATCCCAATTGCAGGCAGCAGCGCAGGCCCAGCTAACACAAGCTCAGATGGCGCTTCCTCTTCCGTTTGACCCGCAAATGCGTCGGTAATTAAATCCCAATTCATGACGGTGACTTTACGTAGTCCACAACACGCGCCGCGAAAATTCCCGTCAATAATCCCAAAGTAGCACCGAGCGCGCTCGAAAGCACAACGTACCCTACTGAGTTTTCTACGTCTCTGTCACCCTTGCGCCTCAAGCTGTACAACGACAAAAACATCCCAGCAACTCCCCCGCTTACAGTCCCACCCCAAACCACTGAACTTCTCCGCTGTAATTGCGTGTCGTTGCCTAATCCTTGCATGGATACGAGCTTCCCGTTGTTGTTGAACATCTTGTTGCTCAAATCCCAACCCCCCGCCCCTGCATGCGGATCGCGAACATACGCCGTCCCTCCACCAGGACTAACGTATTGCACACTTCCATCCGGCATCCACGCAGTAGGCGAAATGCGCACTGGCCCCAACGCACTGTTGGGGTTCGTGACCATGTTCATGGGTACTCTAGCGTCGTGGAAAAACATCGTTGCCCCTTAAAAGGCTCCTACAGCCCGTCTTCGTCTTCTGCTTCAGACACCGTGAGAAATACGCGAATCAATGCGCCTTGAATGGCGGCTGCGTTGTGTACGCGAATCGTAGGCACGCCGCTTGGATCCTGAAACGTTGCGTCGCCGGGCGTGGTCGCACCCGCAGCGTTCGCCAACACGTCCCCTACCAAACTCCGTGAACACTGGATGCGCGGTAGCACCATCGTAGCCGCACCCGAAATGGGTGTCACAGACTCGACAGACAACGAAAATCCAAGCCTGAATAAAGGCACAAATCCCACAGCGACAGCCGCAGCACTGCCTGCCTTGACCGGCACTCGAATAGGCCGATTCCTAGACTCCGCATAGAAGCCGGTGGCTCCCGAAGCAACTGCAACGGAAGCAGCCCCAGGCGTGCCCCAAGTCGAGCTACCCTCTATCGGAATGTCCACAAAAGGACTCGCTGCTGCATCCGTAGGCGTCAAAATTAGATATTGGCGTGATCGCATTTTTGTTCTCTCCCTGTGAATTATACCAGCGCCGTCGCTTGAACCAAAGCAACGTCCCATCTATCAGCGGCCTGCGGATACACCAACCTAGCGTTCTCACCCGCACGCACCGCCGCAAGAATCTTTGAAGGCCCCTTATACGCGAGCCTAACCGCAGTTCCTAACGCGATCTTGTTGAGCCTGCGCCCTGCCAACGCCTTCACAACATCGTCGTACCTGGAACGCAAAATCAAAGACCCCATCCGTACGTTTTTGTCCGGGTCGAACATGTCTGCTCTAGTCAGTCCCTGCGCCCTTAAATCGTCCGCATGCGCAATCGTGTTTACCTGCATCAAACCAATTGACTTGCATGTGCACCCCACACAGTCACCGTAAAGATCGGGATACCCGTTGGACTCCACAAGAATCGTTGCTGCAATCCATTCAGGCGGAAGCCCTCGAATCTGCGCCCACCTCTTTGCAAGATACGAAATTTCCTTCGTGCTGAGCTTGTGGCGAGGTCTAGGAGGCTTGCACGCACCTTGTGCAGGCGCCGCAAGCATTGCGGTGAATCCTAGCGCAGCAAGTACTGCAACCGCACCTAGCACAGGTTTTTTCACGAAGGTTCTCCTATCCCATCTGGCGTTCGCGATCTCCCGACAAGAGAGGCGCAATTTGAACGCTGAGCCGTAAATAGGTAGGTGCATCAGTCACTGCGTAAATAGGTTGATTGCCCGGAACCGTAACCGCGTACGGTATCCCTGCAGGTAAAGGCATCCCGCCCGTGCCACTACCCCGCACCCCAGCACCCCCGATGTAAATCGAAAACCCTACCGAAGGCGCAGTGAATGTGACGAGCTTCGTGGGCCTTGTCGGCGACACAACCAACACCGGCTCACTGTTGCCGTTGTTGAGAATCGAGGTAGGCGGAACGAGATACGCGCTGAACTCCGTGCGCATCGGCGCCCCGGTCGCCGCCCCCAAACTCTCCGAGTTGGGTTGACCCCCGTTCCTGGACGCACCTAACAATGCGTCCCCCTTTGTTCCTCCGAATAGGCTCTTCATGCGAGCCTACCGGGTGGGGATTAGCAGATTTCCAACGAGGTCGATGTCAACCGTGATTGCGTTGCTCACATCCAGATTGTCTACGAAAATCTGAAACGCTCCCCCCTTAGGCCGCATTACCCAGGGAAACTCCCAGGTCCATGCACCTGTATTGTTGTCAATGAGCGTTGCCACCATCGCGGGATTGGTTCCCATCTGCATTGAGAAGATCTGATCCCGAATCAACACGCGCCAGTCCCGAGGCGTATGCGATGGATCCTGCGAAAACTTGATCTTCTGAATCTCAAACGGGTATTCCAACGCGTTTTGAAAATTGGAAGCAGTCAACACTTGCCCCGTTAATCCAGCACCAATCGACTGCGATTGCGCCAAAGGCATCACGAACGGCATGCGAATGATCGGCTGATCTACAACGGGTTTGATCGCGTTGATGACCTGGTTCGCTAGCGGGGCTAGCTGCATCAACATCTGCGAAAGACCTGCTTGGGCTTGCTCTGGTGTCATGCTGGACACGATACAGATTTTGGGGAGGGTGCGCAAATTAGTATCGACTACCCCCCAAAATAAAAAAGGCGGGAGAGTGAACCTCTCCCGCCTTTTTTACGGTGCTACAGATCTGTTTCCAGATCAGTAAACCTCTGACGCACTAGGCGACAGGGCGTTTCACAAGACCTTCAAGAGTCTCGCGAACGTCGAAGCCCAGCGTCGGGGCAGTCAAGCCGGACCAGTTGAAATATCCACCCGGATACGTGGTCGTGTCGAATGCACCACCATTGGCAATACCGAGGCTGGCTTGCGGAGCAAACGATGCCTTGTATCCAATGTTGGGCTTCAACCAGATCGGCAAAACCATCGCCGATTGATCGCGAGGCGAAGGCGGACCATTCGAGGCCACTTCGACTGATGTCCCATTCGAAAACACATGAATGCCGCTACCCTGTGGGTACTCGGCGATCGCGCCTTCAGACTGGGTTTTGTTGTTGACGCTGAAGCGGTGATAGACCTTACGCATAAAGTCGAACAACACGCCGCCGTTGGTCACGGCGGGGTCGTAACCACCCACGTGAACAGGACGCGACACCTGGTTTGCACCGTTGTCTTGCAACGCGAAAGCAGAAGTCGTAGCAGCAACCTCGCGAACAACCTCAACCTGGATGCTGTAAACCAGCATTTCCCAACCAGCCTGGAGGCCGGTGTCGCCAGAACGAGTAATGTTCGTGTCCACCAAAGTCAACACGCGAGAACCACCCGGAATCGGAGAGCCTTGAGCGCCCACGAACGCGATGATCTCAACCGAGTCTCCACCCTGGAACTCGACTGTGTGATAGAGACGGTCGTGCGTCCAATCTGCAAACTGGATCGGAAAAGGAACGCCCTTAACCCGAACTGTAAGTGTACCGGTATCCATGATCGTTTTCTTTCTTCCCTGAAGAGTCGGCGTTGCCGGTGGCCTTCAGAAACGCGGCCTTGGTTCATGTTTTTTTAATAGGTCCTTCGTTAGCTGCCAATGCCATCAGCTAACGAAGAACCCATCGGGAAGAAAAGGGAAGGCGGCTCTGACCAAACTTACTGATTGCTCATGAAGTTCGAACCGAACGCGCCCATGATCTCGACTTCAGGTACGCCTGCACCCATGCCGCCCGACAGCTCCCGCTCAGCTACGATTGCTCCGAACGAGCCTGGCTGACCACTCAGCATCTGCACGTCTTGCGACGGCACCTGCATGTAACCACCCAACGCGTCCTGCATCTGCGCTTCTGGCGAGATCAGTCCGAGATAGCTCCCGGCTGTTGCTCCACCCGAAGGTCCGCCGATCATGTCCTCGATCTGACGAGGAAGCCCGACAAGCGCTGCAGTCAACAAGCCCTGAATGCCCATCCGCCGATAACGCGGAGAGAACATCAAAGCACCTGATACTGCTCCGCCTGCCAATGCACCAATGAGACCGGACCACTTTGCGAAAGGCTTGTTACGGCCAAGCAACTTGGTGGTGATCATTGCAGCCTGCGCCACACCGCCACCGACCAACGGTCCAGCAAGATCTTCGCCCACACCTTCAAAACCTGAATATTTCGACATTGATTTCAATTCCTTTCAAAAAACTGAATGATTATCGGCGCGTCTTGCGAGCCCGCTTGCGCTTGAGACAGCGCTTGGTTCGCTTGTTGACGCCGAAACGACACTTTTTTACACGTTTTGCCATTTGTTCTTTTTCCTTGTGGTGTGCGAATTAACGAATCGCGCGGTTGACGACCAACGCCGTCAATGAAGCTGCCAATCCACCAAGCGCGCCGTACATAGCACCCTTGCTGCGATTGCCTCGCTTGGAAAACATCGCACCGATACCTGCGCTCAACGCAGCCCCGGCAACGCTGCCAACCGCAAAGAACTTCACGTCCTCTTTTGCGAAAGCCATGCCAAAATCTTCGTAGTCGCCAAAGTACCCCATAGTACCTTCTCGCCCTACTGGGATATTGGTGATGCGATCGATGTGCGACTCCTGTACGTCCTGACGCACATTCATCGGCGAAAAAGGTGCGAGTACTCCCGTTCGCATTACGAACTCGGGAACTGAATCAACCATGCTTTGTGGGGTGCCAAAATACACTGGAATGCCTTTCTGCTACCTAAACGAAAAACGGCGCGGACGCCCTCTGTTGAGAGCATCAGCGCCGCTTCATACGGTAGCCTCTGTTTCTACTATACGGATGCCACGAGTTTTTGCTTGAGTCAAGAAACCCATTTACAGTGGGTCTATGAACTCACTCCAATCTAGCGAATGCCCCGTGACTTTCTGGCGCTTCGCCGGACCTGTTATCGCCGGAAACCTTGTGGCTCTCGGCGCGGGATTTCTGACCAAACGACTCTACGCCAAGGCGCATGCCGATACCCGTCAGACAGCCCAAATCGTTGCTGCCACAGCTTCCTTCTGGCTCGTTGCCGGGGGGCTGTGGATCGCAATATCACGACGGCCTACAGGCGGCACTCGTTAAAGCGTTTGAGACAAGACGCAGCTTGCTTTCCTGCTCCTTGCGGTGCAGGTGTGCGCATGCACGCCTTGAATCCCTGTTTGCACTTTGCAGGAGCTAGCGCGCCCCCTGTTTGAATCTTCGCCTTCTTTGCTCGCCTCTTTGTCGCGCGCTTCTTTGTCGCTCGCTTCTTTGTCGCGCGCTTCTTGGCCACTGTCTTCTTTGTCGCTCGCTTCTTTGCCACTGGAATCACTCCTTCAGAGGTTAATACCGATCCCTATCGTGGTCCACGATAAGATTTTTTAGGTCTGAATGCAAAATACCCGAGCCCGCCTAGTGCAACAGCTCCTAAACCAATGCCAAGATACAATGGCATTTTTGACTTAGGCTGCGCTGTAACAGCACCAGGATCGGAAGGGTCCGCACTCTGCGGTACCATGGCCGATTCAGGTTGCGTGTACTCAGGAATGGACGAAGCAGGCGTGTACTCAGATTGTCTGGATGCAGGCGGAAAATATTCGGGCTGCATCGCACTAGGCGTCTGTGCCTCGTTCCTGGGTAACTCAGGAGCGTAATACGATTGCGGTACAGATTGCTGCGGTACAGATCGCTGCGGAACAGGCGCTTCAGGCGCTTCAGGCGCTTCAGGCGCTTGCGAAGGGAATGCCTGCGAAGGTGCTTCAGACGCAGGCATCTGTTCAGGAACGGATGCTTCTGCTTCAGCTTGCGTTTGCTGCTCCGCAGGCATCGTGGCCTCAGGCTCGGGCGATGGCTGCGGCGTGGGCGGTGCTGCTTCTGGCGTTGCCCCTCTTCTCGTGATCTCAACCCCCAATGCCGAAATGATAGACGGCGCAGAAGCCGAAACTTGCGCAACCGACAAATTGCCCTTTCGGAGAGAAGCAGGCCCCGACCGTACGTACTTCAACATTGCACGATTGACTGCGGCAACCGTCTTTTTGCCGGTGATTCCGTCAACAACGACGATCAAACCCTCGTCATTCACCTGTTTGCCCAACTGCCCGAGACTCTGTTGGATCTGCGTGATCGCGCCTGAACGCTTGACACCAGGCTTCGGCGCGTCAGTAGGTCGAGCAGGCGGCTTGGCCCCCCTGCGTGCAATCTCTTCCTCTACCGCTTTTGCCAATGCCTCTGCATTCTGCAAAATCTGAACTCCGTTCAACCTGCCTGTGCGCAAATTCGCAGATGCGTTTTTCACGTACGCAACCAAAGCCCTGTTGATCGCTGCTTGCGTCTTGGGCCCTACAAGCCCGTCCGCTTTAATCTTGAGGCCCGCATCTTTGACACGGGTACCCAACACCGCCACAGCTTGCTGCAAACGCTTCACGGTAGGTGATGCAGTCTGCTTGGCTGACGCAGGGGCCACTGGTTTGGATACCGCCGCCGCTTTCGTATTCAGATTTGCCGTCAACGTCGCCACAATCGCAGCGTCAGTCAGATCTGCTGTATTCACCTGGCGAGGAAAAACACCGTGCGACTTCACAGCTTTGTTGATCGCGCCTACGGTTTGCGCACCCACGACCCCATCTGCTCCAATCAAAAACGTTCGATCACCGATTTTTGTCCCCAGCGCGCGCACCGCCTGCTGTAGCTTTTGTACTTGAATTCGTGATGCTCGCGACTTCGAGGACGGTTTCTGTATGATTTTTTGTACGGGCTTTTGTCCCGGCTTTTGTCCCGGCTTTTGTCCCCTTGCCCTCGCCGCCGCTTCAATGGCCGACGCGATTGCTGCCGCGTTTTGCTTGACTTGAGCCGAAGTCAAAGTCCCCGTCCTCAAACCCGCAGGTGCCCCGCTTGCGTACTTCGTCAGCGCTCGATTCACAGCGATAGCTGTTCGTGGACCTGTGGCACCGTCGATTTTGACGGCAAGCGCTGCATCCTTTGTGGCCTGCGCCAAAAGCGACAGAGCCCTTTGCACCCTGGCGACAGGCGATGCTAGCGTCGAGGCTGCTCCCAAACTTGTTCCAAAAAGCATTTGTTCCCCCACATTACAGTGGAGCCCGTATCCGGCGCAAATTAGCGGCGTAAGCCCGGCAGATCGTTGGGTAGAAACGTGCGGTTTACCCGTACTAATTGAATTTTCTGATCGCGTACGACCAGTGTAACTTCAGCGTGCGCGTTTTCACGAAGCAACCCTGCGACCAGCGCAGAATACACCGCCCAAAACGCATCGATCTGCGATGGCTGCGCTATTGAGTCAGTTTTCGGACCAACCACGTCGCGCCTACCCCAAAGGCAATGCCCCCGCAAATTGCCAACCAGGGAAATCCCCCGTCAGCCGCAGACAAAGACCCAGACAATTGCTGCTTAGACCCCGCAAGCCTGCCCCCCGGGATCGGAATCTCGAACGTGCGCCCGTCAGGCAATTGCAATGTGCGTGTACCTTGCATTTAAGTCATCACCTGAAAATCTCGGAAATCTGCGAAAGGTGGCTGTCTGTCAAAACGACCCGGACCCAGCGTCGTGTCCAACGTGACCCACGAAGAAGGCCCGTTCTTGGGGAAACCCACCATACAGTAAATGTGATCCCAGGACTTGCCTGTATTGGATGTGATGCGCCACTTTGGCGTGAAACCGTTTTCTAGGGCGAGCGTCGCACATACGACAGAATGATCGTCGCAGTCTCCCCCACCATACTGCAACGTACGCAACGCGCCCGCAAACGTGTCTTTGCGCGTGATGTCTCCCGTGTATCTGACGTTTTTGACCACGAAATCAAAGATTGCGCGCAATTCACACATGTCCGCCCGCGCCTTGCATCCCTCCGTCACCAGCAACCCGATCTGGCGCATCAACGGGTTGTACACTCCGGATTCTTTGGAATACACGAGGTCTCTCAAGATCTTCACGCGGGTTGCGAGATCTGACCCTACTTGATGCGAACGTAAAACTGGGTCTGACACTGCCTCCGAGAATGCCTATTGAGACCCCCACTTGTCAAATTTGGCTTCTCGTTTTTTGTTTGTTAATCTCGCAAACATGGAAACAGTGACTTCGTATGTAGACCAGGAATCCCACGACCAGATAATGGAGGGCTTAGGGTATTTCTACGGCTCACTTGGCTACGACGTGGCAGTCAATCCCGAACTGGGCTTCTCCATTAAAAAGTTGGGTCGAGGTATCAAACGCGCGGCCAAAGGCGCTGCCAAAGGCGCTGCCAAAGGCGCAACAGCGGTAGGCAAATTGGCTGTATCCCCCCTGCAATTGATCGCCCAACTGTCGGTAGCATTGCTTATGAAAGCTGCCCTTCCCCTCGCCCGCGCTGTTTGCTCTATTCCCCCCGGTACCATTCAGATTGCAGCCATGGCTGCAGGCCAACGCGCAGATGTAGTTCCGATTTTCTGTCGCGCCGTCAAAACCAAAAGCTGGAACGACGTTCGCAAAATGCTCCCGGCCATCATCAAAATTGCGGTCAAAGCCTCCGCTGTCGCTGCTGTACCCGGCCTGGCCCCCGCCCTCCTCGTCATCAAAACCGTCCCGGGCTTGAAAAACTTCGCAGGCGCAGGCATCTACTCAGACGAAAATCCTATCACTCTCTTGGACGCAGCCGACTACGTGACTCTGCTCGGCGCGTCGTACACTTTGAGCGATACCGAAATCGAAGAAGGCTTAGCTGGACCTGAAAGCGGACGCGGCGCTTTGCTTGCTGTCTTGGGTGTCTGCGCCGTGACTGGCGTGGCTCTCGCTATCGCCAACGGCAAGAAACGCCGTTAATACATCTGCCCACCCCTCTGCCACCACACTCCAATCAAACTTCTGGCGCACAGCTTCTCTGATGCGAGCCCTCAACGCTTTTAGTTCGTGGGGGTTTCCTAAAAGTGCGACGATTCTGCCCCGCACTGCGCGCTCAAACGCTTGACCCGAAGGCACTCCGCGAAACAAAAAGCCTTCGGTGATGTATTCCTCACAGGATGTGCCCGCGAGCACCAAAGGGATCGCGCCTACTGCTTGCTTACTGAGTAGATCCGATATCCCCGACGAATGTCCGTCGAAACAATGCGCGAAGATAGGCGTATCTCCTGCGAGGATGGATTTCTCGTCTTCTTCCTTCACTTCAGTATCCACACCCCACACGACCTGCCCCAGCTTGCGCTCCACAAAAGGGAATCGAGCCAAAATATTTTTGTGGTCGGCTTTGGACAAAACCAAGACCGCTTTCGCCTGTTGCATGCGCAGCATCCCACTCGGAGAGGCTTCAGGCAACGGATGCGTTACTACGAGGATTTCAGGCAAAATCGCTACGGCATCCGTGCTTAAACTCAACACGTACTCAGCAGGCCCCTGCTTAGTGTACCGATGTAAGAGCGCTACCAGATGCGCAGGGATTGAGGCAGAGAACGCGACGCGCAGCTTGTTTTTAGGTACGTCTCTCTCTAAGGCCAATATCTCTTGTGCGTACTGCGCTTGCTTCGTCGCAGTGTAATCCCCCGGCGCGTACTGCAAGACTACGTTTGCAAAATCTAGGGTATCTCGATGGAGATTCTGCGCCTTTGCGTACCACGCACCCCACATTGCCCCTATTTTGTACCTGAACATTTCGTCAAAAGGGTGCAAGTCCACTTGGGTTTCAGCCAGCTTCCAACCTTTCCGCAGGGCTTCCAGCCCCTTCGCATCTTGAGTGGAACACTGCAAAATTCCGCGCAACACCCACGCATCAGGCAACGGAAACACACGCAAAGACATTTCGCTGTACACCCACGCGTGGTCTTTGTCCCCCTCCCCCCACGCCAACTTGGCCAAGTGCAGGTACGCCCATGCACGCAACTCGCCGTAGTGCCCCAAATTCAGAAATTGGTGCAACTCCACCTTGGCATCTGAAACTCGCTCAGAAGCCAGCGCAACCAAACCTGCAAAGTAGCAATCCCTAGCATCTCCTACTGGCACGAACTGCATGCTGTCTTCCTGCGAAGTAGCCCCTGCATACACCAATCCGCCTTTCTTCAAGCGTGCTCTCACGCGAGACGGATCGGCCTTTGAGCCTACAAACATGTCCTGCACATCTGGCTGCGTCCCTTTTCGCGCGTACCTGATCCGAAAGTACGGGCCGCCTAAAGGTGAAACGTGGGGTAGTAGGATCGTGTCGATCTTCTGAGTAACGAGGGCTGCGATCACTTCTTCTTCGTCTTCGTCTAGCTCTGCGTCGTACGCCACGAAATCAGGAATCAACCTAGCCTCGCTTTGAGAGTTGCGATCTGCTCTGAAGTGAGTTGATTATGTGCCACTTCGGACGCAGAAAACATAGATTCAAAATGCTCTGTGTTCCACACGTTGTTCCCGTGCACGACGTACACATACAAGTCAGGTCGATCAAGCCCTGTGATATTCAAGCCCTCCAACTGCGCAGTGTCCTCACCCTTATCTACGGCGGGATAAATGCCCATTTTCGCTCGATGCCCCACGATGGAACCTTCCCACAAACGTTCATACGAATACGTGAACAGGTCCCGCGCAGGCCAAGCCAATGTCCAGCGAGATAAACAGCATCCATCCGCATCCTGCGCCTGCTTCAACGCTTCCAATTGCGCTTGCAGTCGTTCGGGATGATGCCAGTCGTCGTCATCCCACTGCGCTATGTACGCCCCTCCTGCCCTCGCGATTCCGTAATTTCGCAAATCGCCTAGCGACATTCCTGGTGGTGCTTTTACAGGGAAAATTCGAGGGCCCCCCAATGGCGCCTTGAACACCGTCTTGGCGTCGAAATCTTCGTCGTACACCACGATCAATTCCCGTGCCGGATACATCTGCTCCGAAAAACAGCGTACAGCGCGCTTGGCAAGCTCTACTCTGGAGGCTTGCGTCACCATAACGCACGAAACAAGCTGAGTGGTATCCGGAATCATGAGCTACCCCTTAAGAACTGCTATTTCTAACGGTGAATTGAAAGGTTCAGAAGGGCTACGGGAACTTACAACACGAACTACGTGCTCTCCTGGTGTGCGCGTGCCCCTGATAGACAACACCTTCGCTTTCGTATCTTTCAGTTGCACAACTACCCTCGCATTCGGCGCTGCTCTAACTGTGTACTTTCCCGGTACCTTCGGATCAACTTCGACAGTGCACCCCTGCGCGTCCACCCCGCCTTCCCGTGTGACACTTGCAAGTCCTACCAAATCCTCGTCGTCTTGACTCATTTTAAAAATTCTTCCTTGTCACACCATTCACGGGCTGTTTGGGCCCAATTGCGCGTCTGCTCATCCTCGTGCTGTTCGTACGTCTGAAACACTCGAAACAGGGCCTGCCTGATTCCTTCAGAAGGCCACTGCCAGTATTTGATCATCGCCACTGCGCGCCTCTGTTGCACTGAGGCGGACAACACCGAATTTCCTAAATCCAGCCACGTCCACAACGCATACGCCGCATCTTCGGGGGCCGCCCCCTCTGAAGCGTGCTCGAAGTCAATCAACGCAGAAGGTAATCCGTCCGCAAAAACAGTATTCCAGGGCGCGAGGTCTCCGTGACTTACATCGCACTGCAAATGCAAGCGCGCAATCAACCGAGCAGCGGACTCCAATACCCTGTCATCCCAGACGGGATGCGGGGGCAAGTGCACGTCCCCAGGGATAAACGTAAACGTGCCGTCCTCCTGCAAAAGAGGCGCTCGCAAAAAACCCTTAGCTCTCACTTCGAGCAAGAGACGCTGAATCCTCGTTCGGGCAGGTATGTCCAAGCCCTTCCACACACCGCCGGACGGGACTCGTCGCGCCTGCCCAGGCAACAAAAACTCCCCTGTAGCTGCCACTCGCCCCTTGGGTGTCTCTACGTCTTGCAACGCGTCCTCAAAGACTCCAAGAAAATTCTGCGCCACTCGATTAACTTCGTATTGGCCTTCGCCTGGCCAGATCGAAGACGTGTTTGCCCCTACGTGCTGCACCAGTGACGGTACGTGTATGGCAACCTCTGGCCACGGCGAACGCAACATTGCATGCCCTGCGAAAAAATCAGAACAATGGAGCACCTCGCCTGCCTCTCTCAGAATCTCTTTTTTCCGGGACAACAACCAAATGAGAGTTCGCTTTGGAATCATAACGGATTGAAATCCCCACCAGCCTTGACCATCGACCCCGCCGGGTGATGTCCGGTACAGCCCCCTTGGTGTTCCCTCTGCCACCTCTTTCATATCAAAGAACGCAGTCCACGCACAATCCGAAGGCACTCCGACCTTGCGCATCTGTGCCACCGCGTTGACACTGCAACAAATATCGTCCTCGAAATACAAGAGACGTTCGGCCCCTCGCTCGTACGCTCGCGCCAGAACTGCGAAGAATGCACGCAAGTTTCCTTGCTTGGCACCCGTTTCAAAAACGTCCCATCCCAGGTGTGTTGGCCCTGTCAATACTCCATCACACACGAGAAGCCTTGCGCAATCCCCCGCGCCCGCCTTGTTCAGACTCTCCAGCGTGTCCTGTAAATAGCTAGGAGTGCGTGGGGTTGTAAGTACTGTAACCAGGTCCATTACAGCCACCCGAGCCAAGGATTTGTCAGTAGTTCCACTCCAATCGACTCTTGCGCCGCCACCTTAACCCTGAAAAAAACTGTGTAGCGAATGTGCTCGGATTTCACTGCACTCGTGCTGTGAATCAACAAGGGGTGCGCAATCATCACATCTCCTGCTTGCCCTACCACTGGGGTTGGATCCCCTTGTAGCAGCCCTGGGGGAAAACGTCCCTCCATCACATCCGCAACATGATTCTGCACTCGTAGATGCGACCCCGGCCAAACCTGCATCGCGCCGTCATTCGGCCCCACATTAGACAAAAACACAGCCACTAACGCAGAAAAATGAGGCGCCCATGTACGTCCGTAACTCCCGTCAATGTGCGGCTTGAAAGGCTTGTCGCCACTGGGAAAACGCAAAGCTATCTGCCCTGTCATCGGTAGCAAGGGCACATCCAAGATCCGCTGGAGAAAGGAAGTAGCCCCATCTGAGAGATCTAAAATTCGAGGGTCGCACGCCAAATCAGGGAAGTACGTCCAGTCAAAATCTAACTGGGACTGCGGCTCTAAACCTTGCTCGTAAAAAGCCCCGTTGATCGCCCTCAACGCGATTGCAATTTGCGCAGATTGGTTTGTAGGCACGACCACGTAACCTTGCTGCTTCAGCGTCTCTACTTGGTCCATACCTTCACCTTCAACACGCTTTCAGGTGCGGACTTGTCCTCGCTCAAGGAATGAATCTGGTACACCCCAGGCCCGTCTTCCGTGACAATGGACTCACCTGCGCCCCATGTTGCGAGCACGAACACAGGCAGCGCTTCAGAAGGCACGCGCAGTTCCCACCAGCACAAGCCCCTGCGCTTCAGCGTGCATCCGCGTGCATCTACTCGGGTGCCGTACGGTTCCACGTACCCTGAAGCTACTTGCCGCATGCACCCCGCCACAGCGATACTGCCTCTTGTTTTTGCAAGAATTCATCTACGAAATCCGCCCCCCTCAAGTCGTCAGGGAAATCGATATCATCGGTGTAATCGGACCCTGGTAAACGGATGATTTCGGTGTCCTCGAAAGCGACCTCTTGCAATTGAGCCACGAGATCCCAAAGCAACTTTACAGTAAAACAGGGCGTGACAAGAGGCTGCTGCAAAATGGAGTCTAACAAAGGATACCCCTTTGAGCTGACTGCAAATCCGTACACTTCCCGTCTCCCATTTCCTGTCACGATGTTCCACTCTCCCCTGACACAGAAACCAAAGTCCTTCTGTGTGTTTGCAATCTTATGCAGGGCCTCCGAGGACCACATCACATCCCCGTGCAAAAACACTGATGATGCTGACCCAAACGTACTTCGCATGTTCCGTAGGATGTCCATCTGGTAATACGTAGGATTGGTTTGTGTAATCCACCTATCTACCCCTGCTTTTACTGCATCCCATACAGGCAGGTCCGGAATCACCGCAATCAACTCTGAATCAGGTCTCACCTTTCGCAGCAACCTTATCGTACGCAGCAACATAGGCTCGCCCTGCAACGTGATCAATTGCTTCGGAGTGTCTAGCAAGGATTGCATCCTTGTTTGCGACCCTTGCGCCAAAAGGAAAATTTGGGTGTCTCTCATGACTGCACAAACTTGCTCTCGTGCATCACCCACGCACCTGCGCAGAAACCTAAATTGCCGTCCAACAAACCGACGATAGCCCCTTCGGATACCTCCGGGGGTTTCTGCATTCGGGCGTGTTTCAATTCCTCAAACGCGTCCATCCTCAGCGTCACTGCGATCAAGTCATCCGCCATACGCGCGGGGAGTACTGCGATCTGCCGAGCATCTCTGCACTGAAATTGGTAACGGGAAGCCCACACCAAACCCCTCAAATCCTCGTCTATGTGGGTGCACAACGCTCGGGTAAGCCCTGCACCAAAACCTTCACAACCCCCATCCACGAGAATTACAAACTCTGAGGAAGGTAACACCGAATCCCAGGTATTATCCGGCATCTGCTTTTTCAGTTCGCCTTCCCCTTGGACCACGATGCTAAAGGCAGATGTAGGCTCAACTACACGCACAGGTCTCAAGCCATCCCCTATAAATACCTCGTCCAATTGCCTGCGCACTCCCTTACGCGAAAGGGAGTGGATATGCGGCGTCAGTTTAAACCAGTGATACGCTTGCTGCAAATCGCCCTCGTATACCGAGATTTGCCCTAACAAATCTAGCAGGGCTGCGGAGGGGCCCCGGGCGAGTCCTCTGCGACATGCCAGATGCGCTTCTGCGAAAGCGCGCAATTCAATCAACCGTTCTGCAACTTTGCGCCAGTGGCGCAACCATTCCAGGTTCGTGAGCCTCAAAGGTCGGCCTGCTTCATCCTGCAGTGAGTTGCATGCTTGAGTCGCCTCCCCTACCAGTAAATCTGGATCGGATTGCTCAGTAATCAATCGAAGAAAGGAAAGGTACGTAGAGAAGTTCACGATTTTCGTATACCTCAAAAACCTAGATTAATCCTAGCTCTTTCTTGAGCTGATTTCGTCTCTCAAATCTTTGGGAGATAGCCTGCTTCAACACTCCCCTGGTTGCAGACGTATCACAGGCAGCTTCGTACCAAGTCAACGCCGTTTCCGTATCCTCGCCCTTGATTGCGATATCTCCCAGCAAACTAAACGCCTCGATTGAGGGGCCGTCCAATAGCGCTCGTACTGCCCACATCTGCGCTTCGTCCCAAGCCTCACGCAAAAAATAGATCATACCCACACCTACCGCAAGATGCGCCCGCTCTCTAGCGGCGGGGCCGTTGACCTCTAAATTCAAGCGGAAACGCTCAACCAACGGGATAGCTTCTACCAGATTGTTTTCACCTATACGGTGCTTCGCCAGATGGTAGAGCGCATTCATGTCTCCAGCTTCCACAGAAGCGTACAAATCGTTCACTGCATCATTCCTCTGTAGTTGCCTCCTCTCGTGCTCCTTCTGCGAGCGCAAAGAAGTGTCGTGCAAAATCGCGGCTTTGAGTTCTTGCGCGGGGATGTCCAGCGGGATCGCCAGTTGGTTGTGCGAAGAGCGTGTCCATCTGTACTCGGTCCGGGCGATTCGTTGCCCGTCCAGATGGCTGAAATCCCCGACCTGCACAGTAAGGCCGAAAGCGTTCGTTCGTGCATCCGCTGCCCTTATACCTTCGCGTAAATCCTGGGCATCTTGCAGAACTTCGTCACTGTCCAATATTAAACACCAAGGGGATCGAACTTTGGCGCGTCCTACATTTCGCGCATTCGCAAAATGGATGCGGCCCTTCTCCCACTCTTCCTCTGTCATACCGAGATCTGCGGCACCGAATTTGTACACAGTATCTGCAAAAGCCTCTGCGACTTCGTACGTTTCCGAATCGCTACGCTCATCCACTCCCACCACAATCTCATCCACATGCGGCAAAGCGCTCCTCAACATCCGCTCCAGCCCCCTCGCATCGCTGCGCACGATAACGTCCAACGCTAACAGTAACTGCGTCGGCGGGCCCGGTACGAAATTCGCTACGAGTGCCCCCTCTTGAGTAAGCTTAAACTTCAACAGCCCTTTTGAACCCAGAAATGTCCTCACGTCTCTGAGAAAAAACCCTGCCTTCGCCGAAAGATGCGGCAATTGCACTCTTGAAGGCTCGTTGCCTTCAAACGCAAACAATTCGTCGTATGTAGAAATCAACAGCAAAATGGCACTTGTTGGAATACCAACAAGTGCCACTCTCTGTCTAGCTTTTTAGGCCCCTCGAAATCAGATTTCGATAGAATGTTGACGCTGCACGTACAACCGGCCTGTCATGGTCGCAACGCCGTAACGACGAACCTGCACGCCGAAGTGCCTCGTGTAGACGGGAGTCGATCCGTCGGGGCCCGCAGGATTCGTCAACAGCGTAGCCGCAGTGATCGTTTGCGTGTTTGTTGCATTGATGAATGCAACAGCGATTGCGCCCACGGTCAATTGCAGTGCAGACGCATTGACGGGTGCGAACCATGCCGAGACCTCATTCCTGCGTTTGTCCTCCAAAGGGGAAGCCAGAACGAGCGGTGCCAAATCATCCAGCACCCCTTCGTAAATGTCTCCGGCGTAGCTGCTCCGAAACGCAGTACAAGGAAAATTACGGGCAGTGCCGCTCAGTGCGCCAGTGCCGAATGTTACGTCAAAATAGAGTTTTTTCCGTTTAATTGCCATGATGATTGTCTTTCTTTCTTTCGGGGCGGGACTCCCGATTCGTTTGTGTCCAACGCGCTGTAGCCACGCCTACAGTCTCGAACGACAACCATCCTCTTTTTTGAATGCCCCCGTCAAGTTAGGTGACGGATTGCGTTATTAAATGCTCTTCCATTCTGTCTTCGGGCACCAGATACCCTTGTACCCTCGCTAAATTGTCCAAGACTGCGGGCATCATTGCCTCGTATCTGTCTTGGGTCAGGCGAGACCAGTCCTTGAGTTGGTCCAGGAGTATGATCCCTGCGGGATTGAAAAAGCCTGAAATGTCAGGCGCCCCCGAGTACACAGGAACGGTCCCCGTCGCAAAACAATCTAAGATCTTCTCCGTGAAGTACCCCGGCGCAATCGCATTCTCTATGGCCACGGAAAAACAGTAGTCTTTTAACCCCTCTTCTTTTTTCTCAATCCTGTGGTGCAGGCCAAACAGATCGACGTGCGCTTTCAGCCGTTCAGCCCATCCCAGCCTGACCCTGTGCCCGGGTAAATGCGCTTTTGGTGATGTGATCATCGAAATCCGTTTGGATTTTGGATGCGCCCCGATCTCTTGCACCCAAACGCCCGACGCGGGGATCCACACCGCATTCGGACACGCCTTCACCAATCTAGTCGAATGCGTGAACACCTTGCTAAAAAACTCATACCCGTACTTGTCTTGCACTTGGCGTGTCTGTAGCCACGTTTCTAGTTCTCGTGTGGTCTCGGGAGTCTCTAATATCCACGCATAATGCGGCGCATGTCCTCTTTTAGACCATATCCTGCGGTCTATATGCACAGTTGAGCCTAACTGGCTACAAGTGTGATCCCAATTCAGATTGCGCGGGCTGCGTCCTGCACAAGACGACGCCTGCCCTCCGAAGTTGGTACCGTCCAGATTGACGATCATTTGATACCGGACGTTACTGTGTACTTGGCTCGCTGTGCCATCACATTCCAAATGCTCATCTGACCTTGGGGATCTTTCTTGTGATCGTTCTCCGTCGTCGTCACGTTGTACGTGAGCAACACATCCGAAATGTACGTAGCCCGCTCCCCTGCCATCTCTAACATTGGGATCATCTGCGCCACATCCCCCCCGATCATGAACCACTGACCTGCAGCGTCCTTCAAATCGGCTTCCTCAATCTTATCAAACAAATGCCGTTTGAACGTCCGTAAATGCGTCGCTGCCCACGGCACATTTCTAAACGTATTGCTTGCTACAACGCTAGACCGATACGCACCCATCCAAGAAAGCGTACCGTTCGTGTCCATCCACGAGCCGTACGTCAACCACGCACCTTTCAGGTACTCTTGCTGGACCCGCTGTAAGACATGGACGTGCGCTAACCAATCGTCACCGTCTACTGCCAGAATCACATCTTCCGGATCGGAACCCGAAATTCGGATCGCCTCCACTGTGTTACACAAGGCACCTTTGCGGTCCGCATTACGGATGGTCTGAAACTCTGTTGCGTCGGGGTATCCAGCTACAAAGTTTTGAATCTTCTCCCACGTTTGATCAGTTGATGCATCATCCACCACGACTACTTTAACTGCGGAATCCCAGCCTGTCCGCTGTTGCGTTACTATGGATTGCAAACACTTCGTGATCCACTCTTCCCCATTCCTCACAGGCACAACAAAAATATAACAAGGAGGCGCTTTCGCTGTAGCTCTCAAATCTTCTCCTCCCCCTTTGAGTTCTGCGTATCGCTCGTGCTTTTCTGATTCTAGTTTCGCCAACACAAACCTAGATCGTGTGGCAGGCAGCAACGTAGCCATGCGATACCATTTCTGCGCCGCTGCGATATCTCCCTCGATCTCAATCTCCCCCAACAAGCAAAAAACATCGGATCGCGGGCCATTGCACAATGCACGCCATGCCCACATTTGAGCCCGAGGCATCATTCCGTTTTCGTAAAACAACGAGGCAACCTGCATTGCCATCGCACTGCAAATCGTGACATCTACTAGGGGTGCGACTTGTGTGAAGGCTGCTTCCAGCTTTACAAAATCCCCAGACTGCAACGCATCCCCCCAAGGGTCGTACACTACAGGAACGATGTGCACAGGAGCTTGCGCAGTCTGCGTCAACCCCTGCACCAACTGCGCAAACTCTACAGACAACTTCGCAGCGTCCAGTCCTTCTTCGACAAAGGCTCGCAACGCTCGGGAATCATACTTACCGTCGTGCTCGTCGCTGTCTAAGCATGTATTGAGGTCTTCAAAACTCTGCCACACCAGATCCTCAGGCCAATTCCTTTTAGCCCCTGGGTAGTCATGAATCAGGGGTTTGATCCCCATCGCCATCGCCTCAGCTACAGTATACGAAAGCGTTTCCCAAATCGAAGGCAACAACAAATAGTTCGCGTCGATCTCATTCAACCATTTCGCCGTGTCCACGCCCTCATACAATTTGACGTTCGCAGGCGCTGCATGTTGCAGATACCTCACCAGCCGAGGGTTGCTTTCGACGCCTAGCATCGTTGCGTGCAGCATGTATTGGGGGTTCTGTCTCGCCCACTCCAGCGCCAACTGGTATCCCTTATCCGAAATCACACGAGACACCAGCGCAACGGTTTTGCCGGGCTTGCGGTCGTGCCAAGCAAACGCCGTCAGATCAACTCCTCCGGGTAGAATCCGTCCCCTGCCCTTCAAGGCAGGAAAACGCTCTTCTGCCAGATCTTGAAGCGTCCTGCTCTCGTACAACAACGCATCCACATTGACCCACGCCAAGGTATCCAGCGGCATCCAAACGTCATACCCTCGCATGCGCAGTACCAGGCGCCTGCAGACTCCTGATGACGCTGCCTCAAAGGCGATCTCGTTGCACCACTCGGCCCACACGAGATCTGCTTGAGCGCACTTTTGCGCGTCAAACTTGTTCAATACTTCTACGGTATGCCCTTGCTGTTGCAAGTGCTGGACCGCATGCCGCGAGAAGTACGCAGGCGCAATCGAGCCTGTGTCTAAAACAATGAATTTCATTTAACCTGGATCCAATCCTGCAATTTAAGCGCCACTTGTTCTGCTGGAATTCCTGTTTTGCTGTGTACTACCCCGAACATGTGCGCCCCCGAGAAAGTTTCACTCACATCCCACTGATTGAAGTCTGCCCTGATATCCACCCAAGGCCATCTGATAGGATCATGTGCGAAGTAAGGTACGCAAATATGCGGTGAGCCCTTTTCGATTGCCGCTGCTTGATAAATACAAACGTCAGCCCATCTTGGACTGCGCGCCAATACCTCTGCCCAGTGCATCCCCCTCTCCTCCAATCTGCGTAACGCCCACTGAACCGTATCTCGCCAAACAAAGAAAGGAGGCCGCCCAGACCAAGGTACTGTCTCCTGCGTGACGAGATCTAAAGCGTCCCAAGACCCTGTGAAGTAGGGACGCCTTGTCGCATCTTCCTTTGGTTCAGACCTGACCAGATAGCCATCTCTCACAATGTCTGCTGTACGTAATTCCTTCGCTACAAAACAATCTGCATCTATCACCATATACGCTTCGCTCCGCAACACATCCGCTATTCCTAGCTTTACCATCTGCTGCAGATACCACCCGTTGACTCCCCTTTCGTACGGCGTAACGCCTATGACATCTTCTTGAGCCAACACTTCAACATTCAAATGCTGAAAAAGAGGCATTTCTATACGAGGCACGGCAGCAACGATCCTGCCCTCCACTTTCCAGAATTTCCGCAGCGACGCAACCAAGATTTCAAAACGCGCGAGGTCTTGCTTGATGACAGGGCATACAACATCCATGATCATCGTCTTACCTCTGCCCTGTACAGACCCTTCTCTATTTCAGTGATTTCATGGGTTCGCACTAGCAACTCTTGAAAAGAAGGGAGATCGCTACCCCAGTGCTCAAACTGAATGATACGAACACTCGCCAACATATCGCCAAAGCTCTGAAGAACATCCAGATCCATGCCCTCCGCATCTACTTTGCAAAAATCTACCTCATTAATTCCCTCCCGCACACAATACTCATCCAACCGAATCACGGGTACACTTGCAAGTATCCCTGTACTTGCTTGATCTGTTCGCCATCTAAAACTGTTGTACGCAGAATCCAGATACCTGAAAAACGGAAACTGTCCTGCAACACTCCCCACCCCTGAATTTATCAATTTGTGTGATGCTAATCGAGTAGCTAGCACCGCAAAACTCTGAGGATCGGGCTCGAACGCATGAATCTGAATATTCGCCGAGATCACATCTACCGCACTCAACGACCATAAACCTTCATGGGCTCCTATATCAAAGACATGCGTGCCCTGACGTAGCTGTTGCATTTGCAGCGCGTACTGTTTGCCTGACCTGTCCCACATTCTCAGTGGCTCACAACCTGCAAGGTTGTATTTCCCCATGCCGCAGCAAACCGGGCAAAAGATGAAACAGGACAGCCCAACACTTTTTTGCATCGGGCCAACGTCAAGAGCACGTCCAAATCCGTAAACAAGCCTTCAGATGAACGTCTGCTGGCGTACGGCGCTTGCTGCACCCGGAAACCCCACGTATCTACTGCCTCCCCTATCTCAGGTGCATCGGTACACACAAAAAACGAAGTGCCCGGGGGATACTCTTGCATTGCTGCTCTGAATAAATGAGGAGGAGATAGCTCCTTCGCCTCATCATAATCTGTGCCCCTAATGTGTACCCCGATCATGCTTTCTGCGTCCAGCCCCTTGAATATGCTGCGTTCGGCGACCCTCGCTAGACTTACCCTACTTTTAAATGCCTGAATCGCATCTGAAAAAGAAAACCCCGCATTCCTTGGGATACACGTCGCGGATACGCTCACTTGATCAAATTCTTCCATGCCTTCCACTTCGTCACTCCACGTCAGATCCCCCACTCTCCAATCCCGCACGCTCGACCACTTTTGCAAATCCTGCCACTCGCTGGCACCGACAAGCTCTAAAGGGTAATCCGAAATTTCTGCCCACGCACAAGGGTACTGATGATCCCAGTAAACGCGCAAATTCCTGTTGCTCTTAGCAGTCTGCAAAAACGCTGCACCTAACATTGAAAAGCGCGCACCCCAACCCCCGTGAAGACCTAGTACAAAACTCGACATCTGTCCTATCTCTCGCAAATAACTGCAGGCGCCTTGTAATCACAAGCTACGTCTCCCATCCCCGTCGGACCCACTATTGCACAATCTTGGGGTACCCCTCTGGGGTCGCTATTGCTCGGTTGTCCCGATTCCCAGTTCGCGTAAGGCATGCTGATCCACGGCGCCCTTTCTCGCAGGTAATAGTACAACCATCCTGGATAATTTTCCCTGAGCCAAGCCATCTCTTCAGCATCGTTGACTGACACTAGCTGGAGCCCGGTACCCCACTCCGCGCAAAGTGTTGCACCTGCGCTGTAGCTGTCTCTATAATTTATGTGTCTTACGCCCACATACTCACGTCCCTTGTGGAACTTGGGCGGATCACATATGCCCGCAGCGACACATATTGGAACGTCTGGTCTGTCTCTTATACACATCTGACGCTGCCGACGAATAGAGAGGTGTAGATCTCG
>ENA-ORBV01003170-ORBV01003170.1-microbial-mat-metagenome-genome-assembly--contig:-NODE-3170-length-33429-cov-4.761574_pt1 | contig 33429 bp, 21 predicted proteins | sample MGYA00237777_ERZ505514 | MGnify/ENA primary metagenome ERZ505514 (study PRJEB26160, sample SAMN06269048) | microbial mat metagenome | isolation source: Oligotrophic lake microbial mat | place... | reverse complement strand
CAACCAGCGAGTGGGCGCTGATCAGCGGCAGGCCTCCCGCCACCCCTCCGGCAAGGGCGAACGCGGCGGTTCGGAGACGCGTTCCGCGGAGCAGGCCGCGGAGAAACACGGTCAAGCCGCAGGCGACCGCAAGGCCGTGCAGCACCACCCGCATCGGCCAGACAATGCCCGTGACCAGATTGTGGAAATGCAGCTCGAGGTCCCAGGCGTTGGCGTAGTCGTGCGCCCAAAAAGCTTCGGCAAGGGATCCGCGGAGAAGTGTCTCCTGCGCGAGATAAGCCAGCCCGAATCCGCCGGCGACGTGCCAGAACACCAGAGCGAGCAGGGCCTGAGTGCCCGACCGCAGCCAGCGGCGCAGGAGGACATAGGCCGCGAGCAGGAAGACCAGCGAAGCCGCGAGGTTGCCGGCGAGAAAGGCGTGGGGCAGGGAAAGTCCGGCTGCGTGAAACCAGCCCGCCTGAAAGTCGGCCAGGAATGGATACCCCAATGGCCAGTCGGGCACGTGGGGATAGCTCAGCCGGGTGAGGTTGTCGCCGAGCGCAAATGAGGTCGCCAGCGCGGCGTGGAAGGACTGGTCCTCCCACGCCGCGCCCGCGCTCCAGTACGCGCCGTCGATCTCGCGCAGACAATGCAGGTGGTGCCCCCAGGTGTGGAAGGCGGCGAGCAGGCCCAGGCCGAGACCGGGCACGGTCAGGAGTCGCCGGCGGAGCGTTGCGGCGAGTGCCCGCGATGTCCGGTATTGGCGGGTCCGGTCGCGCAGGGCGAGCCAGAGCTCTCCGCCGAACAGGCCGAGGAAAAACAAGGGCGCGAGCACAATGGAGGCGGGCAGTCCCGCGAGCCGGGCGATCGCGAAAGGGACCCAGCAAACGGCGACCAGCGTCAGCGCTCCGGCCGCCGCGATGGATTCCGCGAGGTTCAACCCGCGCGCCAGCCGTCGCAGCCACAGCAGCGCCCAGGCGCTGCTGAATGCGATGAGGGCGAGCGAGGGCAGCATGGGAAGCGTACCGAAATCTCAGATTCGCGGTTCTGCGGCCAGTCGTGCGCGAAGGTGGTCGGCGAGTGCGCTCCAGGCGAGGGCGCGGTGGCTGATCCGGTTTTTTTCCATTTCGGCCATTTCCGCGAATGTCAGGAGGTGCCCCGTCGGGACAAACAGGGGATCGTAACCAAATCCGGCGCATCCGGCCGGAACCGTGCGAAGGGTGCCTTCACAGCGACCCTCAAAGACGGCCTCGCTGCCATCGGAGCCGACGAGCACGAGCACGCAGGCGAAGTGCGCGGTGCGTTGGGGTGGAGGGGTGTGACGCAGAACCTCGACCAGCTTCCGCAGATTGGCCGCGGGGTCTCCCGACGCTCCCGCATAGTAGGCGGAATCCACGCCCGGGGCTCCTCCGAGAGCATCCACGCAGAGCCCGCTGTCGTCGGAGAGCACCCAGGCGGGCGCCGGAAGCCGTTGCAGGAGCGCCCGGGCCTTTTTTCGGGCGTTGCCGATGAACGTGCCGGTGTCTTCGATGACCGCCGGCATGCCGCCCACCCACTTGGCGGAAATCACGTCGATCGCCAGGCCGGAGGCGGCAACCAGTGCCTGAAACTCGGCGACCTTATGGGCGTTACCCGAGGCTAAATGCAGCTTCATCGACATACATTTTCTCCGGATAGGCCACCCGTCCGCGGACGAGCGTGTCATCGCCAAAGATCTCGTGGCGGACATCCCGCATGCGGACGGCGTGGCTCAGTTTTTCCGTGCGCAGTCCGCTGAAGGCGCTTTTGGCCCGGTCATCGGCGAAGAGCAGGGTCGAGCGGTAAACCAGCAGGTAGTCGAGCTCCCGCAGCTGAATCAGTTCGCTGATCAACTGGGCGCCGCCCTCGAAGAAGACGCCCTGGATTTTTTCATGGATACAGCGCTGACGGAAGTCGGCCAGGCTGACCCGCTGCGTGGCGGACTCGATCGTCCAGACGTTCACCCCGAGGTCGCGGAGCTTGCGCACATAACCGAGACCGCCGTGCTGGGTGGTGACAACGATGGTCCTTTCACGATTCGAATCCGTGAAGACCACGGGCTGGTTGCGCTCGTTCCAGAGGCGGAGGCGGCCGTCGAAGACGAAGCGCCACGGACACCACTCCTCGGTGGCGCTGCGGGCGGTCAGGCGGGGGTTGTCCGCCGCGACGGTGCCCGCGCCGACGGCGATCGCGGGGAATAGCCGGCGCCAGCGATGAACGTCCGCGCGGGCCTGCTCTCCGGTGATCCACTTTGAATCTGCGGCGCGCGTGGCGATCTTGCCATCGAGGGTCACCGCCATTTTTCCAGCGAGCAAGGGGGTACGCTGGGTCACCCAGTGATTGAAGAGCAGGTTGAGGTCGTTGCACTCCGTCTCGAGCACGCCCGTGAGCACCTCCACGCCGGATTCGCGGAGAACGGTGAAGCCGCGTCCGGCGTGCGCTGGAAACGGATCGGTGGCACCCACGACCACGCGGCGCAGGCCGGATTCGCGGATCAGATCGCAGCACGCGCCGGTTCTCCCGTGCGTCGAGCAGGGCTCGAGGGTGACGTAGAGCGTCGCGTTGGGCTTGGGGGGGCGGCCGAGGGCCTGGAGTGCGACACGCTCCGCGTGCGGACCGCCGTCCTCGGGATGAAACCCCTCGGCCACCACCCCGCCGTCTTCGACGATCACGGCACCGACCATCGGATTGGGCGTCGTCCGACCCCAACCGCGCCGGGCAAGCGCCAGCGCCCGTCGCATGTGACCCTCATGAAGCTCGGTTTCCGCGCTCATGCACGCACGAAGGGGTTGTCCGCTTTCTCGGCGACAACCGTGGTCGAGGGCCCATGCCCGGGATAGACCGTGGTCTCGTCGGGGAGGGTGTAGATTTGCGTCCTGATCGACGCCTTCAGGACCGTTGAACTGCCACCGGGAAGATCCGTCCGGCCGACGCTGCCGGCAAAAAGGGCGTCACCGACAAAAGCCAGCTTCGCCTCCTTGAAATAGAAGAGGACGTTTCCGGGACAGTGCCCGGGGACATGTCGCACCTCGACCTCAAGACCGAGGGCTGCCCAATGGCTTCCTTGTTCGACCCACGTATCCACTTTGATGGGTTCCAGGGATATTCCTCCCCGGAGAAATACTTCCATGACCTCGGGCGTTTCGATGAGAACCTGGTCCGCCCGGTGAGCCCGGACCTTCGCGCCGGTGGCGCGCACAACCGCGGCGCCGCCTTGGGTGTGATCCCAGTGACCGTGGGTGATCCAAAGCTCGGTCAATCGGGTGGTGGTGGACTGAAGAATCGGCTCGATCTCCGCCCAGATGTCCCCCGGAGCATCAATCAGGATCGCTTCACCCCGTTCGGGGGCGACGAGGAGATAGGCGTTGGTCTGGATCGGTCCGGCCGGCAGGACATGCAATTGCATCGAATGACTAAGACAGGCCGCGGGGCGGTGCGGGCAATCCCAAAGACGGGGCTCAGTCCGCGGACGCGCAGGGGGTGGCAGGTTTTCCCAGTCGGGCGCGATCGCGTGCGCACCCAAACTTGTTCAACGCATGAGGTTTGCGCATGGAGCGGCCGATCAAAGCCTTCTTGTCACGTGCCGGGCTTACGCGTCCACTTGGTCATGCCTCAGAACTCCGAAGGATCCCTGAAGAACCTCGTGACGCGTCGCGATTTTCTTAAAACCACCACGGTTGCCGGCGCCATCGCCTTTCCCGCGGTGCTCAAGTCGCAACCCGCCGGCACACCCTCGCCGATCAATCGACTCAACGTCGCGATCATCGGGGCGGGCGGACGCGGGGGTGCCGCGGTGCAGGGAATGAAGGACGAGAACATTGTGGCGATTTGCGACGTGGATTCCGAACGGGCGGGCGCCTCGTTGAAGACGTTCAAGGAAAGGTATCCGGAGGAAGCGACGCGGCAGGAAGGTGCCGCGCGGTTTGACGATTTCCGCAAGATGTTTGACCAATTGGGCAACCAGATCGACGCCGTGACGATCTCCACGCCGGACCACATGCACTTTCCGGCGGCGATGGCGGCGATGAAGCTCGGCAAGCACGTCTATGTGGAAAAGCCGCTGTCGCACACCGTCTGGGAGGCGCGCGAGCTGTCTCGGGTGGCGCGGGAACAGAAAGTCATGACCCAGATGGGCAATCAGGGTCACGCCGGAGAAGGTTGCCGCATTCTCAAAGAATGGGTGGAGGCAGGCGTGCTCGGGGACGTGCGAGAAGTCGTGAGCTGGACCAACCGACCTTTTTATCCCCCTTGGCGGGAGCCGGTCGGCGCCTTCAACCCGCCGGATCATTCGAAGTTCATCCCGGTCGTGCCCAAGACGCTGAATTGGGATGCCTGGCTCGGAGTCGCGGCCAACCGTGCCTATGACCCCGCTTATGTGCCGTGGAAATGGCGCGGATGGTGGGACTTCGGCACGGGTGCGTTTGGTGACGTTGCCTGCCACATCATGGACGGAGCCTACTGGGCACTGAACCTCGGTGCGCCGACGGCGGTCGAGGCGATGTCGACCGGGGCAAGCAAAGTCGCCTCGCCGCTTGCCTCGGTGGTGACCAACTATTTTCCGGCGCGCGGCAGCATGCCGGCTCTGAAATACACTTGGTCGGACGGTGGGATCATGCCAGCGCTGCCCGTCGAGCTAGAGATTGGCCGCGATCTGCCAGCGGAGGCCGGGACGCTGCTCTTCGGCAGCAAGGCGACCGTCCTCTGTAGTTTCTATTACGATTCGGTGCGCATCATTCCTGAAGTGAAGATGCGGGAGATGGGACCCAGCTTGCCGGGCAAGACGATCCCACGGGTCAAGGATGGCCCGTTCGCCGAATGGTTGCTCGCCTGCAAAGGCGGTCCGAAAGCGGGTTCAAATTTCGACTACTCCGGCCCATTCACCGAGGCGGTGCTGCTGGCCAACGTCGCGATTCGCTCCCGCCGCCGGATCGAATGGGATTCGAAGGCGATGCAGGTGACGAATCTTCCCGAGGCCAATCAGTTCGTCACCAAGGAGTATCGTCCCGGCTGGCTTTGATGTGGGCCGAGTTTCGCTGCGCAGCGTGATCGTCGGTTCCTCTTGCCGGACGGGCCGGAGGATCCGGTGAGGCCGGTGCTGACGGAAGGTTTTTGCGCAGCCTGCAAGTATCCTGTCGTCTTGATCCGGCATCAGTGCAGGTTTTGCGTGATGCTTCGATTGATCCACTCTGCGGACTGGCAATAGGGCGCTCGTTTCGCCCAGTTCGGTGACCTGGCGTCGCGGCTCCGCGAGGCCCGCCTGGCCACCCTCCGACGGACTTTGGCGCTGGCTCGGGAGCACGAGGCGGATGCGTTTCTCATCGCCGGTGATCTCTTCGAGGACAATCAGGTGGACGAGGCGTTGGTCGCCGGTGTGGTTGATCTCTTTCGGGCCCACCCGGAACTCCCGATTTACATCCTCCCCGGCAATCACGATCCGTCCACCGGACCGGAGTCTGTCTGGCACCGCAAAGCTTTCCTCAATGCTTCCCAGAATGTCCATGGCCTGCGTGAAGCGGAGGTCAGCCAGCTGGGCGGGCACGCCTTCCTGCTCGCTTCGCCGCTCCATCAGAAACTCTCCACCACCGACCCGAGCCTCAAGCTGATGGAGCTGGTCGCCGGGTTGCCGGTCGAATCGGTCAAAATCGGCATCACCCACGGAGCGCTGGCCATCGAGGGCAAACATCAGCCCAACGATTTTCCGATCGCGTTGAACGCGGCCTCCCGCGCGGGCCTCGACTACCTCGCGATCGGTCACTGGCACAATTGGCTGCCCGACACGGACGGCGGCCGGATCGTCATGCCGGGCACACCGGAGCCTGATCGTTTTGGCAACGATGCCAGTGGCCATGTCGCCTTGGTCGAGATCGACGGTCCCGGCCAGGCACCCCGCGTGCGGCCCCTCGCCGTGGCGACGCTGCGCTGGCGCTCGTTGACCTTTGAGTTCCTCAATGCCGAGGCCTCACGCGCCAGTCTGCGCGCGGAGCTCGCCGCCCTCGAGCCCGACTCCGCCCAAACTGTGCTGCGAGTGACGCTTACCGGGACCGCGTCCCCGGCCGCTTTGGCGGAAGTCCGTTCCTGGCTCGAGCCCATCCTCAAGCCCTTTCTGGTGGGGCAACTCGTGGACCGAACCCGGGTCGCGCTGAGCCCGGTCGAACTCGCGGACTTGCAAGGCCGCCACCCAATTCTCGCGCAAGTCCTTGCCGACATTGACCGACTCGAGACGTTTGCCACCGGACAGATGTCCGTCGAAGGTTCCACGCTCGCGAACACCACGGCTCAATCGTCCGCCCTTTCCACACCGCTGACCCTCGCTGAAGTCCAGACTTTGCTCGCGCCTGCCAAGATCGAACTCGCCCGGCTGACTCCCGAGCTGCTCGGCCAGCTTCGCCAGACCCTTCTCCAGACACTCCAGGAGGTCACCCGATGATCCTGCGCGCCATCGAGCTCACCCACGTGGGCCGTTTTCGGGAAACGGTTCGAATCGGCCCCTTGTCACCCGGGCTGAATATCCTGGCGGCGCCGAACGAGTCCGGCAAATCCACCGCGCTGCGCGCCACCGCCCGGGCACTCTTTGACCGCCACACCACCAAGGGCGATGAAATCAAGTCGCTGCAACCGGCGGGCACCGATCTCGCCCCGCGCGTCGCCGTCGAGTTCGAAACCCGGACTGGCCGCTTTCGCATCGAAAAAACCTTTCTGCAGACGCCGACCAGTGTGCTCAAGCAATGGCAGTCCGGTGCCTGGCAACCGCTCGCCGAGGCCGATCTCGCGGACCAGCGCGTGCAGGCCTTGCTCAGCTCTTCACTTCCCGGACGCGGGGCGACCAAACCTGAGCACTGGGGGTTTCTCGGCTTCCTCTGGGCGCGCCAGGATGAGCCGGCCGCCTGGCCCGGTTTACAGGATGCTGCCGTGGGTCAGCGGATTCGCGCTCGTCTCGCCCGTGTCGAGCTCGACCCGGTCATCGAGCAACTGCGCACGCAACTGGCGGTCGCCGCCGAGGCCATTCTCACGGCCGGCGGCAAGCCCAAGGTCGGGGGCCCACTCGCCGTCGCCGAGGATGACTTGATGGTCATCGAAACGGAGCTCGCCACGCTTCGCCAAACGCGGGCTGATCTCGACTCCGTCCATCAACGCTATCAGCAGGCCTCCGCCGTGGTCGCACAATTGGAGAAGGAGCATGCCGAGCGCTCCGCCTGCGCCGTGACTCTGCGCGAGCAAACCCTCGCGGCCGAGCGCCTCCGGGGCGAACTTGAGGCCCGCCGGCTGGCGCTCACCACCGCGAAGGAAAAGCTGGCGACGATCTCGGCCGATGTCGAGGCGTTGGCGCGCCGACGGGCCGATCTGGCGACCACGCAGAAGGAACTGGCCAAGGCCGAGGCCGAGGCGCTCACCGCCGAAGAGCGTCTGAGCCAACTGCGCGCGAAACTCGATGCGGCGCAATCGGAACGACCCCGTCTTGACGCGCAGCTTCAGTCGCTCCGCGCCGAGCAGCAGCGCGTCCAGTTCCTGCTGAAACTTCGTCAGATGGTCATCTCGGCCGACGTGTTGGTCCGAACGTTCGCCAAGGCCGAAGCCGCGGCCGCGGAGATCACCGTGCTCGAGGAAAGGAAAGCCCGGCTTCCTTCGCTGACTCCGGTCAAATTGCGACGACTCGAAGAACTCGGCGAATCGGTACGCACGCTCCGCGCCGAGCTTCAGGCCCTGGGGTTGACGGTTGAGCTGACGCCGGAGCGGGATGCCGTGATTACCGCCGTTGGTGGCTCGGAACTGGCGACCCCGCGGCCGCAAGGCGGGCTCGCGGCAGGGGAGACCTTTCGCCTGCACCGTGCCCAGGCCGTGGACCTGCATCTCGCCGGTTGGGGGCGCGTGGTCATTCGCTCGGGTGCGCAGGACGCGCAGACCGCCGCCGCTCGGCTGGCCGAGACCGAAAAGACGCACCGGCAGGCGTTGCTCGAGACCGGGGTTACGACGGTCGACGCCGCCCGTGACGCGATGTCCGTCCGCCGGGATCTCGACCTGCAGCTCAAGTCCGCGCTCGCCGCGCTCGGCCCGCATCTGGGTGACCACGAGTCGCTGGAGAAACTCCGCGAAGCCGTCGCCGGTGCCGCCCGGCGCGTGGCTGCGTTGACCGCCACCCTTCAGCCCACCGCGGACGAACAGACGCGCAGCCTGACGGACCTCGAAACGGACGAGGCGCGCCACACCGAATTGATTCCCGCCGCGGATCGGGCCCTCAAGGCCTTCGACCGGCAGCTCGACCAACTTCGCACCGACGAACGCACCGCCGCCCAGGCGGTTCAGGCGGCGGCGAATCGCGTCAGCGGGCACCACGCGAGATTGCGCACCCTCGAGACCCAGGCGGGCGACCTCGTGGCACGGTATCCGGACGGCCTCGACGCCGCGAAGGAGACGGCCCAGATCGTCTTTTTCCAGGCGGAGGCCCGGGTCGTTGCAACCACGGCCGAACTCCCGCCGGACTTTGAGAAGTTCCCGGAGCGCAACCGGCGGGCGGCGGCTGCGCTTCAGCACCTCGCGAACGAGCTGCAGACGCATCGGGCCGAACGCGACCAAACCAAGGGTACGCTTGGGACCCTCGGCGGTCAGGGGCTCTATTCGCGGGAGACTGAACTGGAGGAGAAAAAAGCCGAGGCCCTCCTTCGCCGCGATGCCGCCCGGGCCAGGGGCTGGAGCGCCCGGATTGCCCACGATCTGATCGAGCATCGCAAGCAGGCCGCGACCAAGGCTGTGCTGACTCCGCTGGAGCAACGCCTTACCACCGCCTTTGCCGAGCTGACCGGCGACCGCTCCCGCGAGGTGTTCCTGGACGAACACCTTCAGGTTCATGGCATCGGTCGAACCCGGGATGAAACGCACGCGTTCGAAAATCTGTCCCAGGGGGCCAAGGAGCAGCTTCTCCTCTGCCTGCGCCTCGCCGTCGCCCAGGAACTCGCGGCCGACGAACCGCAGGTGCTCATCCTCGACGACGTCCTGGTCAACACCGACTCGGTCCGGCAGGAGAGGATCCTTGACGTGCTCGCGGCCCACGCCGCCCGGCTGCAGATCCTCGTGCTCACCTGCCATCCGGACCGCTATCGCGGGCTGGGTGAAGCCCTCCTCATCAAATAGCCCCGTGGAGTGATCAGGTCACCATGTCCGTCCTTCCCTCCAACTCCATGGGTTTGCCTGCCGGTCCTTCCTTGTGGATCAGCCACGATCCATCGATCACCTACGCCTTCCAGCAGAATGCGATCCCGGTCATTCAGGAGCTGCGTTTTCAAAACGACGCAACGCTCCGCAAGGACCTTGTGCTCCGGATCACGACGGAGCCCGCGTTCGCAGACCCGGTGGAGATCGGGCTGCAAAGGATCGAGGTCGGGGGCGAGTTCCGTGTGGCGCCGCTCGATCTGAAACTCAGCCACGACTTTCTTGCGGGGCTGAATGAAAGGGTTTCCGGCTGGCTGAAAGTTGAAGTGGTGGGAGGAGCTGGAGTCGTTTGTTCCCGCACGGAGCCCATCGCGTTGCTGGCCCGCAACGAGTGGTGCGGACTCGCCTCCCTGCCGGAGATTCTCGCGGCCTTCATCCTGCCGAACGATCCCGGCGTGATGAAGATCCTCGACCGGGCCTCGGAGTTGCTCCGCGAACACACTGGTCGCAGCGGATTCAACGGCTATCAGGATAAGAACCGCCGGCACGTCTGGGATCAGGTCGCCTCGATCTACAAGGCGATTGGCGAACAAGGGATCCGCTACCTGGTCGCTCCGGCCAGTTTTGAGAACACCGGCCAGAAGGTGCGCTCGCCATCAGACATCTTGGCGCAACGCTTCGGAAACTGTCTTGACCTCGCTCTCCTCTTTGCGGCCTGCTGCGAAGGCGTCGGGCTGAATCCACTCGTTCTCCTGCACGAGGGACACGCCTATTCCGGTTGCTGGCTGGAAGAGAGTACGATGCCGGAATCGGCCGGGGACAACCTTCAGCAGATACGCAAGCTTGCGGACGAGGCCTCGATCACCGTCTTCGAGAGCACGGCTGTGACCGCCGAGGCGCCCGGTTGGCTCAACGACGCCGAGCTGCTCGCCCGGGCCCATCTCGAGACGGCCGTGCCCTTCCGTCTCGCCTTGGATGTGCGACGGTCCCGCATCGCCCGGATCCAACCGCTGCCGCTGCCGGGTCAACCCGCTGCGGTGATCTCCCCGGTGAACCCGAGCGGACGGGGGTTTTCCACTGCCGGGATTGGTGGGCGTGAGTTTTCCGAAACCCTCCCTTCTGCCACCCCGGCTCCGGCCAGCGTGGCCACGCGGATCGACCAGTGGAAGAGTCGCCTGCTCGACCTCAGCCTGCGCAACCGCCTGCTGAATTTCAAGGAGACCAAGACCACCATCCGCATCCTCACCGCCTCGACCGAGCACGTCGAAGATGAACTGGCTGCCGAACGCGAGCTTTCGCTCCAGCCCAGGCCCAAGGTGATGGGCGAGGACGATCCGCGTGATGCCGCCACCTTCACCCTGCAGCAGAGATCCGACGCGTTGACCGAGCACCTGCGCGACGAACTGAGCCAGGGTCGTTTGCACACCACGCTCGATGAATCCGAGAATGCCCGTCGCCTCACTGAGCTCTACCGCGCGGCCCGCGCCGGACTCGAGGAGAACGGCACCAATACGCTTTTTGCCGCCGTGGGTTTTCTCGAGTGGCGGGAGACCGAGCACAGTGACCGCATCCTGCGCGCCCCGCTCCTGCTCGTTCCCGTGGAGCTGAAACGCAAGTCCGTGCTCGAAGGTTTCAGCCTGCGGCGCATCGATGAGGAAGTCCGCCTGAATGTCACCCTGATGGAAATGCTCCGGCAGCAGTTCCAGAAGGAGATTCCCGGCCTCGAGCCGCTGCCCGAGGATGAAGACGGCGTCAGCGTCACCCGCGTCTTCCAACTGTTCCGCGAGGCGGTGCGCGACCTTGCGGGCTGGGAGGTCAAGACGGAGCTCTGGCTGGGTCAGTTCTCGTTCACCAAATTTCTGCTTTGGAAGGACCTTGCGGACCGGCTCGACGATCTCACGCGCAACCGCGTCGTCCGGCATTTGGTCCACGATGCGGGAAGCCAGTACCCGAATGCGGCCGACGACATCCGCCCGCCGGACCTCGACGATCAGTTTCACCCGCGGGAGGTTTTCTGCCCGCGCAGCGCGGACTCCTCCCAACTGGCTGCCGTGATGGCCGCCGCCGCCGGGCATGATTTTGTTCTGGAAGGACCGCCCGGCACCGGGAAGTCGCAGACGATCACCAACATCATCGCGCACTGTCTCTCCTTGGGAAAGCGCGTCCTCTTCGTCGCTGAAAAGCGCGCCGCGCTCGACGTCGTGCATCGCCGCCTGCGGGAGGACGGGTTGGAGCCGTTCTGCCTGGAACTGCACTCGAACAAGTCCGGCAAGGCCGACGTGCTGGCGCAGTTCGACCGGGCGCTGAAGTTCGTCAGTGAGGCCCCGGCGTCCGAATGGGAACGCCGCGCGACCGAGTTGGAGAACCTGCGCGCCTCGCTCAACCACTACACGCGCGCACTTCATCGTCGCACGCCCTCCGGGCTGAGCGCCTACGACTGCCTCGACTACCTGTTGCCGCGACAGAGGGACCCGGTGGTGAAGATGGATGTTTGGAACAAGATCCTGGATACGCCTGCGGAGACACTGGAGTACGCGCGCCGGCTGAGTCGACTCCTGCAGGAGCGGGCTCGCTCGCTGGCGCCGCTGGCGGGACATGCGCTGGCGCCCTTGGGATGCGAGGAATGGTCCCCAACGTGGGCCGAGCGCACCCTCGAACAGATCGGAGAGCTGGGTGGACTCACGAGGACTGCGATGGCCGCCGCCGATGGCCTGCGCATCTGGCTGCAGTGCGCCGGGACCCGGACCTCGAGAGCGGACCTCGATCACCTCGCGGCCCTATCGGACAGCCTCCTGCTTCCCGAACCGGTTGGGGGTGCCTTCATCACCAAGCCGTGGCGCTTGTGGGTTGGCGACCTCGACACGTGGATTGCGCTGGTGGGCGAGCGGGTGGAACTTCGCGGGCGACTCGCGGGGTATGACGAGACCGCGTTGCTGGCCCTCGACTTGGACGGCCTGCACTCGCATTGGCGGACCGCGCAGACGGCCTGGGCTCCGATCAGATGGTTTCGCGTTGGCAAGATTCGACGCCGACTCCGCACGGCGCGGCCCGACCTTGCGCTGCCGGAGGCTGCCACGCTGGAGGTACGGCTGCGCGAGGCTTTGCGTCTGCGGCAGATCCAAGCCCGCTTGTCCGCGGACGCGCCGACCGCACAGGAGTGTCTCGGGGCGCTCTGGGCGAACGGCGAGCCGTCCTCCGAGGACCTGAGTCGAGTCAGGGCGTGGGGCGAACCGTTCCACGCTCGGCTGGTTGCGTGTGCGGGGGGAGACTTGGACTGGCTTGGGCAGTTGCGCCTGAGACTGGCGGCTCTTTTCAACGAAGGGCCGGCCTCGTTCGGCCCGGGTACGCCCGCCGGCGGATGCCTCGAGGACTACCGCGCCTCCCTCCGTCGATTCAGCGAAGCCTACGAGACCATCGCTGCTGGAGTGACGCTGCGGCGCGAGCCGTTCGACACGGCACCGGATCATCTCGCCGCGGTGCTGGCGCTGACCGGGCGCATTCCGGCAGCCTGGTCAAGGGTCCGCGAGTGGTGCTCGTGGCAGAAGGTCCGGAGCGAAGGGATGGCGCTGGGACTCTCGACGCTGATCGAACACCTGGAGTCGCCCGATGCCCACGCCCTCGACTTGCCGGCCTTGCTGGAGCGCAGCTTCCGGCGCGCGCTTCTCTTTGCGTCGATCGAGCACTCGACGGCTCTGAGCGACTTCTATGGCCGTGAACACATCGAGCGGATTGAACGTTTCCGTGAAGTCGATGAACAGCTTGCCGGACTTGCCCGCGACCTCATCCGCGCAAAACTCGCGCGCGGGATTCCCCGCGATCAACCGCAGGTCGACGTTCCCAAAGCGGAGATCGGACTCCTGAGGAAGGAGATCGCCAAGAAGGCACGCCATCTTCCGGTGCGGCAATTGTTGAGCCGCCTCCCCACGCTGCTCCCGCGGCTCAAACCCTGCCTGCTGATGAGTCCCCTTTCGGTGGCGCAATACCTGGAGGCCTCGCACGAGCCGTTTGACGTCGTGATTTTTGACGAGGCCTCGCAAATCCCGGTGTGGGATGCGGTCGGCGCGATCGCCCGGGGCAGACAATTGATCGTCGTGGGCGATCCGAAGCAGCTTCCCCCGACCAGTTTCTTCAACAGCACCGGCGAGAACGAGGACGACGTCACGCTTGAGGAGCATCGGGACCTCGAGAGCATTCTCGATGAACTGATGACCAACGGCCTGCGGCACAAACGCCTGCAGTGGCATTACCGGAGCCGTCACGAAGGCCTGATCACGTTCAGCAATCGCCGGTATTATGAGAACGACCTGCTGACCTTTCCCTCACCGGAGACCGGCCAGGGAGGGGTTCGCTTCAAGTACCTTCCCGAAGCGCGTTATGACAAAGGAGGGACGCGCACCAACCGTGGGGAGGCCATCGCGCTCGTGGCGGACTTGGTCGAGTGTTTGCGCAAGACCGACGGGCCGCCGCGGTCGTACGGCGTGGTGACCTTTAGCCAGGCGCAGCAGAAGCTGGTGGAGGATCTGCTCGATCAGAAGCGTCGCGAGCATCCGGAACTTGAGCTCCACTTTGGAGACGCGCCTCCGGTCGAAGGCGAACCCGTCTTCGTGAAAAATCTGGAGAGCGTCCAAGGTGATGAGCGCGACGTCATCCTTTTTTCGATTTGCTACGGTCCGGACGAGACGGGTCGGGTTTCGATGAACTTTGGACCGCTCAACCGCGATGGTGGCGAACGCCGGCTCAACGTGGCGGTCACCCGGGCAAAACACGAGGTGCGGGTGTACAGTGGCTTGCGCCCCGAGCAGATCGATCTGGCGCGCACCCGCGCGAAAGGAGTGCGGGATCTGAAGCTCTTCCTCGACTACGCGGACCGTGGACCCAAGGCCCTGGCGGCCGCGACCACGATGACCGAGGGCAGCGCCGCGGAGTCCGAGTTCGAGCAGATGGTCGCCGAACGCATTCGTTCCGCCGGTTATGAGGTGCACCAGCAGGTGGGCTGCTCGGGTTACCGGATTGACCTGGCGATCGTTGATCCCGCAGCCCCGGGGCGTTACCTGCTCGCGGTGGAGTGCGACGGTGCGACCTATCACCGCGCCGCCACGGCCCGGGATCGGGACAAACTCCGTGGGCTCATTCTCCAAGGACTCGGTTGGAAACTTCACCGCGTCTGGTCGATCGACTGGTGGCACGACCGCGAAGGGGAGTGGACCAAGTTGAAGGCGGCGATCGCTGCCGCCGGGATTGCCGAGGTCGGGGTCTAACTTGGTGGCTGAGCCGAAAATGCCACCATTCCACCAGATCGTTCTTAAAAGGGTCGCAGGTCCCCCTTAGTACCATCACGCTTTGTCGGACGCTCTCTTTGGGAAACGCTATTCCTCATCCTCCATGCCTCCTTCTCGTCGTGCGGATCATCTTGTCACCGTTGTCACCGGCGGTGGCTCCGGTTTTGGCGAGGCGATCTGCCATACATTTGCCCGGGAGGGAGCCAGGATTGTCGTGGCCGATCTCAATGCGGAGAACGGGAACCGGGTGGTGCTCGCGCTTCAGGAGGCCGGACATGAGGCACTCCTTTGCCGTGTGGACGTGTCCCAGTCGGCCGACATGGCCGGTCTGGTGGCGGCGACGCTGGAGCGATTCGGCCGGATTGATGTGATGGTGAACAATGCGGGCATCAGTCATCCCAATCAGCCGATGCTCTCGCTTTCGGAGGAGGACTTCGACCGGCTCTATCGAGTCAACGTGAAGAGCATCTACCTCTCGGCGGTACATTGCGTGCCCGTGTTCCGGAAGCAGCGCAGCGGCTGCTTCATCAACATCGGATCGACTGCGGCGGTGCGACCGCGCCCCGGTTTGTCGTGGTACAATGGGACCAAAGGGGCCGTGGTCCTGCTGACCAAGTCGCTGGCCGTGGAGCTGGCGCCGGATAACATCCGCGCGAACTGCATCAATCCGGCGATTGCTGAAACGCCCCTGTTGACCACTTTTATGGGTGCCGAAGATACCCCGGAGAACCGGGCGCGTTTTCTCGCGAGCATTCCCTTGGGGCGGCTTTGTCGACCGGCTGACGTGGCCAACGCTGCCTTGTTTTTTGCCGACCCCGCCTCGGAATTTGTCACGGGTGTTTGTCTTGAGGTCGATGGTGGACGCTGCATTTGACGCGACGACCATGCTCAAGGAGACCTATCCCTTTTACGTGGCCAACCGGCCCGAAGCGCCCAACCACGACCTTGAGGTGGCGGACAAGTTCAGCGGACGCGTGGCCACGCGGGTCGCCCAGGCGGATGCGGCGGTGATCGACCGCGCGATCACGGCCGCAGTTCGGGCTGAGGAGCCGATGCGGAAGCTGGCTCCCTACGAACGCAAGGCGGTGCTCAGTCATTGCGTCACGCGCTTCACCGAGCGGGCGGAGGAACTTGCCTGGGTGCTCTGCGTCGAGGCTGGCAAGCCCATCCGCGACAGCCGGGGGGAAGTCGAACGGCTGATCGACACCTTTCGCCTCGCCGCCGAGGAATCGGTGCGAATCGGAGGGGAGGTGATGAACCTGGAGATTTCTCCCCGCACCAGGGGCTACCGGGGAATGTACCGGCGGGTTCCCGTTGGCGTCTGTTCGTTCATTTCACCGTTCAACTTTCCGCTGAATCTGGCTGCCCACAAGATTGCGCCGGCGATCGCAGCGGGTTGTCCCTTCGTGCTCAAGCCCGCCAGCCGGACGCCCGTCGGGGCTTTGATCATGGGCGAGATTCTGGCGGAGACCGCGCTTCCTGCCGGCGCGTTTTCGATTCTGCCCTGCCATCGCGAAGGAGCCGATCTCTTCACGACCGACGAGCGATTCAAACTGCTCAGCTTTACCGGCTCACCCGAGATCGGCTGGGCGCTCAAGGCCCGAGCCGGGAAAAAGAAAGTCGTGCTGGAGCTTGGCGGAAATGCCGCGTGCGTGGTGGAACCGGACTGGACGGACCTCGATGACGCCGTTCGGCGGATCACGCTCGGCGCGTTCTTCCAGTCCGGCCAAAGCTGCATCAGCGTTCAACGCATCCTGATCCACCGGTCGATCTACGCCGAGGTTCGTCAACGGCTCGTCGCCAGCACGCGGAGCCTGGTCACGGGCGATCCCCGGAATGAAGCGACCGTGATCGGTCCGATGATTTCTGAAGGCGAGGCGCAACGCCTCGAAGGCTGGATTCGCCGCGCGCAGGAGGCGGGCGGGACGTTGCTCTGCGGCGGTGAGCGCACAGGTGCCGTGCTCACGGCCACGCTGATGGAGGACGTGCCCCCCGATCAGATCCTCTGCACGCACGAAGCGTTTGGACCGGTTGCGATCCTCTCGGCCTACGACCGCTATGAGGACGCACTCGCCTCGGTCAACGCGAGCACGTTCGGGCTGCAGGCGGGGATCTTCACCCGTGATCTCTACAAGATGCAGCAGGCTTGGGACGAACTGGAGGTCGGGGGCGTGATCATCGGTGATGTCCCCTCCTTCCGGGTCGATCACATGCCGTATGGAGGAGTCAAGGACAGTGGACTCGGGCGCGAGGGCGTGAGGTTTGCGATCGAGGACATGACCGAGATTCGGAATTTGATCATTCGCACGCCGTCGGTTCGCTAAACGATCTGCCGTCCCTCCCGAAACAAGCGCATGACCGGGCTCGGACCGGATTCCACCAGAATCTCCATCCTCATGGCTGAACTTCGTGAAAACCTCCCTGGCAGCCACCGCCGCCTGATGCGCCCTCCTGAAGCGTTCAGCAGAACTGAGCCGACGGCCATGTCTTGCCTGCGTTGGGGAGGCGACGCGCTGGCGATGGCTGCAGGATTTCGGGTTGCGGTTCCTGCCGTTGACGTTCGTGGTCGTGGTTTCGCTGGATCAACCTTCCCCTATGACTGAAATCGTCATTCTCTCCGCCTGCCGCACCCCACTCGGTGCTCTTCAGGGTGTGCTGTCGGATGTTCCTGCCTGCCGTCTCGGCGCGAGGGCGATCCAAGGTGCGGTGGTCCGGTCGGGCGTTGCGGCCGAGGAAGTGACGGATGTCCTGATGGGCAATGTGCTCTCTGCGGGACAGGGCCAGGCACCGGCACGCCAAGCCGCGATCCATGCCGGGTTGGCCCGGACTGTACGGGCGGTCACGGTCAACAAGGTCTGCGGATCCGGGCTGCAGACGGTGATGCAGGCCGCGCATGCGCTGTCCGCGGGCGTCGGGTCGGTCTATGTCGCCGGTGGCATGGAGAACATGTCGCAGGCGCCCTACCTCCTGCCGAAGGCGAGGGGTGGATACCGGATTGGCCACGGGCAGCTGGTGGACTCGTTGATTGCCGACGGACTGTGGGATCCCTACAACGATCAGCACATGGGCAATTGCGCGGAGGAATGTGCTGCGAAATACGCGTTCGAGCGCGATCAGCAGGACGCCTACGCGATTGAATCGTTCAAACGTGCCAACGCCGCCCAGCAAGGCGGTCGTTTCGTTTCGGAAATCATTCCGGTGGAGATCAGTGGGGCCAAAGGTGCGGTCACGGTGGTGGCGCAGGACGAGGGGCCGGGCCGGGTGAACTACGATCGCATACCCACGCTGAAACCTGCCTTTCGAAAAGACGGCACGATCACGCCGGCGAACGCGTCGTCGATCAATGATGGAGCCGCCGCCATGGTGCTCACGACCGCGAACCATGCGCGCAGCCGGGGACTCAGTCCCATTGCCCGGGTGGTTTCGTTTGGCGGGCACGCCCAGGACCCGCTGTGGTTCACCACCGCTCCGGTTCAGGCGGCCCAGTCCGCCCTGCGAACCGCGGGCTGGGACGTCTCCGACGTGGACCTCTGGGAGGTCAATGAGGCCTTCGCGGTCGTGCCGATGGCTTTTATGCGGGAGCTCAACCTCCCCCATGAGAAGGTCAACGTCCACGGCGGGGCGATTTCGCTCGGTCATCCCATTGGCTGCTCCGGCACCCGCATCCTCGTAACCCTGCTGGCCGCGCTCAAGGAGCGAGGCCTGAAACGCGGCCTTGCCGCCATTTGCATCGGTGGAGGCGAAGGTCTGGCGGTCTGCGTGGAGCTTTTATGAATAAGGTATACCCCAACTCCCGAACCGCGCTCGACGGTTTGCTCCACGATCACCAGACCATTGCTGCGGGCGGTTTTGGCCTCTGCGGGATCCCGGAGAACTTAATCCGAGCGCTGCGTGACAGCGGCGTTCGCGGGCTGACGATTGTCGGCAACAACGCCGGGGTGGATGATTTCGGCATGGGGCTTCTGCTCAAGACCCGGCAGGTCAGAAAGGTCGTCGCCTCCTATGTCGGCGAAAACAAGGAGTTCGAGCGGCAGGTTTTGAGTGGCGAGTTGGAGCTGGAACTTGTGCCCCAGGGAACCCTTGCCGAACGGCTCCGGGCGGGCGGCGCCGGCATCCCGGGGTTCTATACCCGCACGGGTTTCGGCACGGCGCTGGCTGAAGGCAAGGAGACCAAGTTGTTTGCGGGGCAGGAGTACGTGCTCGAGACTGCGCTTCGCGCGGACGTCTCGTTGATCAAGGCCTGGAAAGGGGATCCGTCAGGTAATCTGATCTTTCGGAAGACCGCCCGGAATTTTAACCCGATGATCGCCACGTGCGGCACCGTTTGCGTCGCCGAGGTCGAGGAGCTCGTCGGGTTGGGAGAACTCGATCCCGATCAAATCCATACTCCCGGGATCTACGTGGACCGGATTATTCAGGGGGAGCGTTACGAGAAGCGGATCGAGTTCCGGACTGTCCAAGGCAGTGCGGCTTCAAAGAAGGAGTCTCCCCTGCGAGAGGTGATGGCCCGCCGGGCGGCGCGGGAGCTGCGCGACGGTTATCATGTCAACCTCGGTATCGGCATTCCCACGCTGGTCGCGAATTTCATCCCGACCGGCATGAACGTCACTCTCCAATCCGAGAACGGCCTGCTGGGGATCGGTCCGTTTCCGCCAGAGAGCGAGGTGGATGCGGATCTGATCAACGCCGGCAAACAGACCATTTCCACAATTCCTGGATCGGCCTTTTTCTCCAGTGCTGACTCTTTCGCGATGATCCGCGGGGGGCACATCGATCTCTCCATTCTGGGAGCCCTGGAAGTCGCGTCCAATGGCGACATTGCCAATTGGATGGTACCGGGCAAAATGGTCAAAGGCCCCGGCGGGGCGATGGACTTGGTGGCCGGTGTCCGGCGGGTCGTGGCGGTGATGGAGCACACGGCCAGGGACGGCAGCTCGAAAGTGCTCAACGCCTGCACGCTGCCGATCACGGGCAAAGGGGTGGTTGGACTCATCATCACGGACCTCTGCGTTTTCGAGGTGAAGCCCAACGGTGGTGGACTCGTGTTGATTGAGCTGCACCCGGGGGTTGCGCTGGAGGAAGTTCAGGCCAAGACGGGAGCCCCATTTGTGGTCGCCTTGAAAGCTTAAAGGTCCCTTTCCTAATGACGACCCTGCTTCACGGGAAAACAGCCTTGGTCACGGGTTCTACCAGCGGAATCGGGCAAGGCATCGCCTGTGCGTTTGCCAAAGCGGGCGCCCGCGTGATGCTGCATGGACTCGGTGATGCGGCCGAGATCGAGCGCGGCCGTGCCGCGCTGGAAGCGGATACCGGACAGCGTATTCGATATCACAATGCGGATCTGAGGCAGGCGTCGGAGGTGGGGCGGCTGATTTCCGACACCGAGCACGAGCTGGGTTCGATCGACATCCTCGTGAATAATGCGGGGATTCAGTTTGTGTCACCGGTTGAGGATTTTCCGCCGGAGCGATGGGACGCGATTCAGTCGATCGTGCTCAATGCCAGTTTTCACGCCATCCGTGCCGTCGTTCCGGGAATGAAGCGGCAGGGGTGGGGGAGGATCATCACGGTGGCGTCGGCGCATGGGCTCGTGGCTTCGCCGTTCAAGAGCGCTTACGTGGCCGCAAAACACGCGCAGGTGGGTTTGACCAAAAGTGTGGCCCTGGAACTCGCCGAAACGGCGATCACCTGCAACGCGATCTGTCCGGGGTATGTGCGCACTCCTCTCGTCGAAGGCCAGATTGAGGCGCAAGCGCTGGCCCATGGATTGACCCGGGAACGAGTCATTCGGGACGTGATTTTGGCGGCGCAGCCGACCCGCCGTTTCATCGAAGTCGAAGAAGTGGCGGCTCTCGCGCTCTTTCTTTGTGGTGAGCTCGCCCGATCGATCACCGGTGCGGCGATCCCCATCGACGGCGGTTGGACCGCCCGGTGAAATTCCGGGTGAACCTGACGTGTCCTGCGGCCGGTGGGCGCGCTGAACCGGTCGGCAAGAGGATGACCTCGACGCGGTTCACGCTGCGACTCCAGCGAAGGAGGCGGGACGAGCGTCCACTCCCAAGCCTGATGCCTTTATGCTGCGACGGCGTTTTTGTGACCTTAGGGAGGGTCCTTTCAGGCGGCATGTCGGCCCGGCAGTCGTGAGACGACAGTGGGAGAACTTGAGCGTTAAGGAGTAGCGCCCGGCGGTGGCGACAGCTATGATGGAGTTGTCTTTTTCAACCCTCCAGCCTCAACCTGTCCCCTCATTTTTCCTATGACGCCTCAGACCAGCTATCGTTTCTCCTTCGGACCCTGGAATATCAGCGAAGGTGCCGACCCCTTCGGACCCCCCGTACGCCAGGCATTTTCTCACGAGGAAAAATTCGCCCTTTATAAACCGCTCGGGTTCGATGGGGTGCAGTTTCATGATGACGATGTCGTGCCGGACCTGGACAGCCTCCAGCCGGCCCAGATCGCCGCTCAGGCCTCGAAGGTGGCCGCGATGCTGAGCAATCAGGGACTGACTGCGGAATTTGTTGCTCCACGGCTCTGGTTTGCCGAGAAGACGATCGACGGCGGCTACACCTCGAATAGCGCGGCCGACCGTCAGTATGCTTGGGATCGGACGCGCGTCTGCGTCGACATCGCCCGGGCGGTGGGTGCCAAGGCGATTGTTCTTTGGTTGGCGCGTGAGGGTACTTACATCCGCGAGGCGAAGACGGCACGGAAAGCCTATCAGCAACTGCTTCAGGTGGTGAACGATACCCTGGCGTACGATCCGCAGATCGAGATCTGGATCGAGCCTAAGCCGAATGAGCCGACGGACATGGCTTATGTTCCAACCGCGGGTCATGCGGTCGCGCTGGCCTATGCGTCTCGCGACCCCAAACGCGTGAAAGTCGTGATCGAAAGCGCGCATGCGATGCTGGCGAACTTGGACGCCAGCGATGAAATGGCGTTCGCTCTGGCCCACGAGAAACTGGGCAGCGTTCACCTCAACGACCAGAACGGGTTGAAGTATGATCAGGACCGGAATTTTGGCAGTCCGAACCTGCGCGCCGCCTTCAACCAGGTCCTCGTTTTGGAAGAGAGCGGTTATGGCCGTAATGGCGAGTTTGTCGGACTGGATGTGAAGGCGATGCGCACCCAGCGGGGCAGCCCGGTGACCAGTCACCTGAAGACCAGCCGCGAAATGTTCCTTTTTCTGCTGGAAAAGGTTCGCACCTATGATCGCGCGCGGGTCGAGCAGCTGCAGAACGCGCGCGACTACGAGGCTCTGGACCTCTACACGATGAAGCACCTCCTCGGCGTGAAATCGTAACGTCTCTGGCCGGACTCGGGAAAGACTGGGGTCCGGCCTTTGTGAGTGAAAAAGCGAAAAGCCGGGCCTGATTCCGGAGGTGATGGAAGCTGCGGAAGAAGGCAATCAAGACCGTGGGCCGGCCAGGGCGAAACGCGGTGCGTCGCTTGATCCGTCCACGTGGCGTGACTGGGCTGGCGTCAGCCGGACTTGGGAGGAAGCGTCTGCAATTCTTCGTCCGTCCAAGGTTTTGTTCGCGCCTGCGTCTCGTTTCGGACGCGGTCCACCTGATCCGGCGTGACCGGTTCCTTGAGATTGCCGAACTCGCGTTTCACGTAGGTCAGGATCGCAGCCAGTTGGGAATCGTCGAGTTGCCGCCAGGGCGGCATGACGAAACCGCGGCCGGGGTTTTCTTTCCCGTGCAGGAGGATTCGCACGAGGTGTTCGTTGCCCTGTCCGAGCCATCGGGAACCCACCAAGGCGGGCGCCAGTCCGACCCGGCCCTCGCCGGTCTCCTGATGACAGGAAGCGCAGCTCAAATTGAAACCGGTTCGTCCAGCTTCGAAGAGTTGCTGGGCCGCCTGCAGTCTGGGATCCGCTGAGCGGGTTTGTTCGTAGTGAGTGAGGAGTGAGGTCAGGCGGGGATTTGGCTGCGCCCTCAGTGTCGCCAGATTTGCTGAACTGAGCGCCCCAGGATCAAAGGTCCCCAGAAGCATGTTTTGCAGCATTTCGATCGCCCATGGCTGCTTTTCGCAGAGCAGTCGTTGCGCGAGTTCCTGCAGTCGCGGGCTGAGGGTCGGATAGACCGCAAAGATCGCTTCGGCCGCGGCGATTCCGTTAAAGCCGGCGAGGGCGGTGAGGCTGGCTCCCCGTATGTCCTGATCCTGTTCGCGGCGAACCAGGTCGATGATCAGGGGCAGTGCCTCGCCGGGGCCGGTGGCGGCGAACAGGTCGAGGAGTGCTCGTTGGTCATCATCCGGGAGGTTTCCGGCCTGGAGCCGGGTGACGGCTTCAGCCATCGCCCCCGGCCGGCCGAGGCGCGCCGCGAGCGTCACCAAGTCGAGTGGACGATCGGGTTGCGGCCAGAGGGCGTCGATCGCGGCAATCAAGGCGCGCGGAGCGGTCTCAATTTGGCCGCCCGAGAACCCTGCCGCGATTCCGTCGAGCAGCAAACGTGAGGCGATCGTTCCGGGGGCTGCCTCCAGGAGACGTCCACACATCTCGAGGTTGCGTTGAAAGTGCTCGGGCGCGCGCTCGATTTTCCAATCGGAATACACGCCCTGCTTGAGCGTCGAATAGCGGCGGGGACCTTGGTCTGTCGTGTAGCGCCGGCCGATCCGGGTCGCGAGGTGCCGCGTGAAGATCGGACTGCGCCACACCACGGGGTCGCGGACCATCGCCAGGATCTCTTCACGCCCGGTGTCGGCCTGACTCTCGATCGCCCACCAAAGCAGCAGTGGCAGGTGTTGATCGTCGGCGTCCGCATCATGGTTGAGCAGCACCCGCACGATGGCCAGGCACTGGCCGGCCGGCAGACGTCGGGCGCTGGAGGCCAGTTGACTGCGGACCTCCACCTCCGTTTCCCGTCTCGCGAGAGCCGTCAGTTCCGCCAGCGTGGGCGCCGTCACGAAGCGTTGATCGCCGAGCAGGCGCGTCGCCCACCTGCGGAGATGGGCGTTGGGATGACGCAGGACCCTGCGCAAGTCCGACTCCTCCAGTTCACCCCGCAGGTTCAAAACCCAGAAGGCTTCGAGCGCGTCGGTGCTGTTGGCTTCCATTCGCGCACGCAGGGTCGCACCGATCGGTTCGGGTCGCAGCGCCAGCGACCTGCGGGAGTGCTCGCGGAGCGTTCGATTGGGGTGCGACAGGAGCTCAAGCAACTCGCCGGTCGCTGCGCGGCGCAGGTCACGGGGTTTCGTCCGTTCACCGCCCGCGGGACCAATCCGGAAGATGCGTCCGTTCGCTTTGTCCCAGGTGTCTGCCGGGTTCAGGTGGCTGAGCCGGAGGTCGGTCCAGTCCGCGAGGTAGATGGCGCCGTCCGGACCGCTTTCAATGTCCACCGGACGGAAGGCCCGGTCGTCGGTCGTGAGCAATGCCTCCGTATCCACCGTTCTGAAGGTCGACGTGTCGTGGAGGAGCCGGCTGACCTGGACCCGATTCGTCATCGCCATGCCGACGACAATCTTTCCCTCAAGCTCCGGCATCGCCCCGTCCTCATAGAGCAGGAACGTCTGCGGAAAGCGCTGCGTATAGCCCTCATGTCCCATGTGCTCGAAGAAGCCGAAGACGAACGGATTCATCGCCGGTCCGTGCTTGGGCCAATTTTTGACGTAGGTTGCACCCTGCACATAATGCAGTCCCCGGGTGCCACCGGAATTGGTGCCGGAAAAGGTTCGACCATAGCGGTCGAACTCCAGGCTGAAGGTATTGCCACCGCCTTCGGCAAACACTTCGAAGACCCTCGTTTTTGGATGATAACGCCAGATTCCCTGTCCCAACAGGTGGACGCCCTGGATCTCCAGGGTGGTCGTGCTCCCGGTCGCTCCATAGATCCACCCATCGGGTCCCCAGTGGAGATTGCTTGCGAGGGAGTGGGTGTCCTCGAGTCCGAATCCCGTCAGGTGAACCTCGGGGTCTCCGTCCGGCACGTCGTCGCCGTCGAGGTCCGGATAGAAAAGCAGGTAAGGTGACTGCAGGACCCAGACTCCGCCGATGTCCGGCAGGACGCTGGTGGCGAGATTCAGGCCGTCGAGGAACGTTCGGTGCGACTCGAAGCGTCCATCACCGTCGCGGTCCTCGAGGAGGGTGATCCGGTCGGCACCGCGGACGTGGTGGGGAGGCGGCCGGGGGACCTGGTCGTAGTTGGCCCGGAGGTACTGATCGTAGCCGGTGACTTTCAATCCGGCGGGGTAGGGGTATTGGAGGTATTGCACGACCCAGAGACGGCCGCGTTCATCAAACTGCAGGTCCACGGGCTGCCGCACGACTGGTTCGCTCGCGACCAGTTCGACCTCGTATCCAGCAGGGGTCACCATTCTGCGCCGCGACTCTTCGGGGGGCAGCGTCGTTCCCTCGCCGGCGAAGTCCTGGCCGCCCGGTTTGAAATGCTTTACGAAGGCCTCAACCTCCGGCGTGAAAGGGAGTGCGGGTGTGACGGTTTCCACGGCTGATGCGCGACTCACGATCGCGATCAGGACGAGGGTCAGCAAACGAGGGAGCATAAGTCGGATGGGGTGGGGTACCTTCAAATCGGTTCGAGACGCGCGACCTCAACCGCCAGCCCAGGGCCGCCGGGGACCTCGGCTTGGTCTCCGGTGATTGCGAGCGGGGTGGCGAGGATGCTGCCGGCGAGGAACTGCGGAGCGTTCAGGGCCGCCGGATGCGGCAGGTCGTACGCGGCGAAGAGATGCAGGCACGCGGCCAATGCCAGATCGGGATCGGTCAAACCGCTGGCAAAAAAGTGCAGACCGTGCTGCTGCAGGTACTGGATCATCCGTCGGGCCTCGGTCAGACCGCCGCTGCGGGAAACTTTCATCGCGACTCCATCGAGCAGGCCGAGGCCATGGAAGGTCTCGAGGTCGGCGAGCGAGACCACACCCTCATCCATCAGAATGGGCAGGGCTCGCTGGCGGCGCAGCGCCTGGAACCCGATCAGACGGTTGGCGGGCAGAGGTTGCTCCAGCGCGGCGAAACCGAGGTCAGCCAGGCGCGTGGCCATCGCGAGCGCCGTGGATTCGTCGTAGCCCCCGTTGGCATCCGCCCAGACAAACGCTTTCGGGGCAAGCCGGCGGAGTTCGCGGCAGACCGCCCAGTCGTCCGCAGCGTTTCCACCGATCTTGATATTGAAGTGATGGTAACCGTGCGCGGTGGCGTCGATCACGCTGCGCTCGACCTCTGCCGGTGCCCGGACATCCAGGGTCCAGCTGAGCGTGATCAGGTTTCGCCCCGGTCGGTCCCAGCGCTGCCGCGGAGACGCCTCGAGGTAGCGGCCGGTGAGATCGAAAAGTGCCAGATCGATCCCGGCTTTGGCAATCGGCTGGCCGGTGGAAAAACCGCCGGCGATGACCCGGTTCATTTCCCGCCAAATCCGATCCGGGTCAAACGCGTCGAATCCGCGGAGTGCGGGTCCGAGGTGATGATCCAGCGTGGTCGTGACGGTCTCCACGGTCTCGTAACTCCACGTCGGCGAGGGCACGCTCTGCCCCCAGCCGCACCGGCCGGTCTCATCGGTGATTTTGACGAGCACGGTGTCGCGTGTCACCGGCCGGCCATCCGGCCGGCGGAAAAACTTGAAGTCACCCACGACCGGGTAACGCACGACGAAGGTCTCGAGGGTGGCGATGCGCGCGATCATCGGGGGAGGGTGGCCGGCTCCGGCCAGCGGAGATGGCGATGCAAAAACGCGAAGGTGCCCACGCCGTGGATTTCGTGGCGACCGGCAAAGTACTCGATCTCGGTTCGTTCGGGCACGCCAAGATCGAGATAGAGCCGGCGAACCTTCGCATACTCGTAGGCAACCCACTCATCGAGCCCGACCGGATCCTGATGTCCCCGCTCGACCATGAAGGGCCGCGGCGCGATCAGTGCGGCGAGGTCCGCGTTGCTGAAGGTGTTGGCCAGGTTGAATGAGAACTGCTCGTATTCACGGGTAAAGACATACGAGTTGGGGAAGTTGCGTGACATGATCTTCGAGGACCAGATGTTGAACGCCCCGGAGCAGACCGAAACCGCATAGCCGGGCAGCAGTGCGGGCAGGCGGAGGGCCGAGAGCCCCCCGTAGGAAATACCATAAAAGCCGATGCGCGCCGGATCGACGAAGGGAAGCGAAGCCAGCCACTCGAGCTGGCGCTGGTGTTGTCCCACCACGGCGGAAAAGAGCGTCAGTCCGAGTGGGTTGGCCTTGCGTTGAAGCTGGCGGAAAGATTCGCCGCCCCGATACGGATTGTGCGGCACGTAGCAGATGAAACCGCGTTCGGCGAGCTGCCGGGGGAAGGCCCGGTAGACGCGCCAGTCCTGGGACTCGCGATTCGTCTCCAGGGCGGACGAAGGCAGTCCTTCCAACCCGTGCTGGCAGACGACCACCGGCCGTCGTTCGCCGGCGGCGAGGGTATCAGGAACCAGGAGCGTCCCCCAGGCCACGACCTCGGGCCAGACATCGAGCACGACCTCCCACATGGCATAGCCGGGCCCACGTTCGAGAAACCGGGCGCGTGGATTCATCGGCATCGAAGGGGAGGGCAGACGCCCCACGTGATCCCGCCAGAACCGCTCGCGCAAAGGATCGGCAAGCACCGGCCACCGGCTCGCATCACCGGGACCCTCGCGGCGGTTGAAAGCGGTTCTGGCGGCCTCGGATTGGTGCATCAGGCCCTCCGCGTGATGCATCAACTCCTCGATCTGCCGATGCTGGCGTTGGACCGGATCGGTCTCCCGGAGCATGGTCAACGGGGAGCTCGATGCCTTGCCGGGAGCGACCTTCAATGCCGCGAGAAACCGGTCACAGCCATCGGTTGATCCGAAATTTCCGATCGGACCGGCCTCGCTCGAGGAAAGTTCGATCCGTCCCAGAGTTCGCCCGTCCAGAGACGTTGTCAGAGCAAGCGCTCGCTTCAGCTCACGGCGCACCGAGTCGAGAGCGATCGGTTCGAGCCGGCCCGGCGCGGCGGCGCGCCGGCGAGGCGCTTCGACCGCGGGTGGTCCGGGGAGCACCGGGCCGTGGCTGGGTTCGATGATCAGAGGTCGCGGCGCCACGAGGCTCGCGATCTCGGCATCACCAAAAACCTGAAGGAGCCCGTGGACATTCCGGTAGATCGGTTCGGCCCAGAGTCCTTCACGGGCCTGAAAGTACCCGCTGACCAGCGCGCCGCTCACGGTGGGGTTCAGCGCCGCGGTGGAGAGCGCGATCAGAGCGCCTTCACCGTACCCGGCGACACCGATCGGAATCGCGAGACCCTTTTGATGCCGAAACCAGGCAATCGCTGCCTCGACCTTGCGCACCTCGAGCCCGATCAGGGTCCGGCCGACTTCGAACGACGGACGCCAGATCCATTCGCGGTGCGTCTGGTCGGTCATCACGATGGCGGGATTGCCCGACCAGGTCGCCTGCCGATCGATCAAAGCGAGGACGAGCACCTCGCAGCCGGCTTCCGCGAGCCGAAGGGCGACGCGTTCTGTCGGAGGAAGATCGCTGGTCAAGCCCGCCAGCATCTCGGGCGTTTGATCGGCATCCGGCACGACCACCACCCGGGCGAGCGGAGGTGCGGTGGGCGTGAGCAGGAGCCCTTCGCCGTTGACCTCGCCGAAGGCGGCCCAGCTGACCTCATGGACACGCACGGACTGGGAGGCGGCGACAAGGGCGGCTCGATCCGGTCCACTGCGGTAGCGCATCTCCGGAACCTCGGGCAGGGGGTCAATCGCGCCGAGCATTGCCCGCAGGCGTTGGCGCTGGGGTGCCACGGAGGCTTCATAAGCCTCGGGACTGGAAAAGTCCCTCTTCCAGTGTGCCGCACGCTGGTCCACGGACTCGGCGGTGAGGCGGTCGAAGAACCGATGCAGTCCAGCCACCATTTCGGCCGATCGATCCGGGTGGGCTTCGAGCGGTGCGGCGACCGCACCGAAAGGCAGGGGCACCGGATTTACCGGCTTTCCAACGATGCCCAAGGGGAGGGACAGAGAGGCGAAAAGGAGCAAGCAAAGCTTCATGGCGAAGGGGCCGACATCAGGGGTAAGACATCGGATTATACGGTCGCCGGCCGGGCTCGAACGTTTTTCTCAAGGGAGGCAGAAAAATTGAGGGGGACGAGCGAGGTTGCCGGGCGTTCGTTCCTCGGGCAACGCGGTTTAGACTGGCGACGGACGGCTGAAATGCTCGTCATGGGCTTGAACCAAGCATCGGTTCGCTTCTGGAAATAACGTCGACGCAACAAATCAGTGGGAACAATTCAAAAGTATACCCATCAGACTGCTGCGGAGCGTATGACCACCAAAGCGCAGGATGTTGCCCTTGATCGAATACTGGTTGACCGGTTCAAATCCGGGGATCAGTCGGCTTTCGACGAAATGGTGCGAAGGCACTGGGACCGGATTTATGCCATGGTGCATCAACTTCTTCGAAATCAACAGGATGCTGAAGAAGTGACTCAGGATGCCTTTATTCGTGCGCATCGCGGTTTGGTGAACTTCCGGGGAGATTCCGCCTTTTCGACGTGGCTTTATCAGATTGCGACCAATTTGGCTCGAAATCGGTACTGGTACTGGTGGCGCCGGAAACGCGATCAAACGGTGTCCTTTGATCAGCCCGTCAGCGCCGATAACGCGACGCCCTTATCCGAGGTTTTCGCCTCCGAGCAAGAGACACCGGACGACGTCACGGTCACGCAGGAACTGATTGACCGGATTGCTGTCGGAATGGAAAAGCTCTCACCCAAGCACCGCGAGATCCTTGTCTTGCGCAACATCCAGAACCTTACGTACGAAGAAATTGCCGATATTCTCAAAATTTCTGTGGGAACAGTGAAAAGCCGAATCGCCCGCGCCCGGGAGAGCCTGCGGGAGAGAATCGGGGAGGATTCCAAATGAAAGAGTCGCGTTACATTGAACTACTTAACCTCTACGTTGATCACCAGCTGACCTCCACGGAAGCCGCGGAGCTGGAGGTGGAAGTACAGCGGAGCTCTGAACGGCGAAAAACCTACCTTCAGTACTGCCGCATGCAGAAGGCCTGTGGTCTCTTGTTTGAGGCGGATCGTACCTTGGCACCGAAGACTGCGGCCGCCGTCATCGCGATTCGGAATCCCAATGCGCGGCGAGCGGATTGGACACCGTCGATCTTTGGTTGGGGCGGTCTAAGCGTGGCGGGGTATGCCGCTGCCGCCGCCTGTGCGGTGATCGTCGGACTGCGTTTTTTGCCGGGTGAGACTCCCTCCGAGACGTCTTCGAACAGTTTGGTGGCCGCCGTTTCACCAGGCCTCGAGGCGCGAGACGCGGTTGCCCGCGTTGCGTCGTCTTCGGTGGTATCAACCGCTGAGATGGAGTTCCCGGTTGATTTCCCTGCGCTCAACGCTCAGAGGTCCGCGCTCCAGCCCGTCTGGTTTGCGAGCTCTTTGCGCTCCAAACAGCCCGGGGTTGCAGAATTTGGCACGGAAACGACCGCGGACTTGGCGTGGCTGAACCAAGTGAGTCTGCCCTCGGTCCGGGTGCCGTTGGTGGAAGATCTCCGATTCGAGGCGCGAGCCGAATCCCTGAGCCAGCCGGAAAGTCCGGTGTATGGCGGTCGCCGGCCCTATCAGGGCAACGTCGAGATGACCGCCTTTCAGTTCCAGCGCTGACCTGGCTTCAGCGTCCGGTTTTGCCTCTCATGCTCGGCTCCTGATCGAGAACGATGCGTTCGGATTCGAGATTGTTCGTTGAGGGTCAGCGCCGCCTCGGTCGCCCGCCAGAGGATCTCTCGGCGTAGCGCAACGACAAACCCACTTCCGTAGCGGGGCCGGAACGTTCGGCGACGGCAAAGCGGAACCCGCAAAGGTGGAGCGACGCCGGCCGCGCGTTCGGCCGTGCGACTCTTGCAGCGGAACAAAATGATCTGGCCGCGATGCGGCTGAGCTCGGGCCGGCCCGACAAAAGCGTCGCGATTGCACGTAACCACGATCAACTCGCGCGCGGCGGCATAAGCCAAAAATTCCGGGTCGGGCATCGTGCCTCGCAAGACGGTCGCGGGCTTTCTCAACGACCACATCGTCAGCACCCTGGCAGGCGTCACCGAGGCCGGACGCCCGCTTTTTCTCAAAATCCCCTACAATGGTCAGGGTCCCCTCGAGGAACTCGCGGCCTACGATTCCCGGATGATCGTCGGCATCCTGGGCGGAAGCGCGGGAACGACGATGGGCGCCTTCCAGCTCATCCACGATGCTTGGAAGCATGGTGCGAAGGTCGCGCTCCTCAGACGTAAGATCAACCTCTCCGAGCATCCCCTGGCCTTTATCGAGCTGCTGCGCCGCGTGGTCGATGGGGAAGTGCAGCCGCTCGAAGCGGTGAAGATCTATCACAGCATCCTCCAGAAATCCGGCATCCGCCCCCAAAAGCACCTCCAGCAGGATACCCAGCTGACCACCAACAAAATGAGCTACCGCTAACCCCAAAAATCGGTGGACCAACGCTCCGGCCTGCAAAGTACCACGACCGGGCGCGGGTTCGATAAATTCTACGGCATCTGGCACGGCACCACCTTTCCCAACAAACCGAAGCTCATGGCGGCTGCTGCGGACAAACCGGGCAACCCGATGATCACCGATGGTGACCGGCCCTTGAGGTTGTCGGGAACCCGCGGGAGCTACTCTGATAACCAATTCTTTGGAAATGTAGTTTCTTGAGGAGGAGGAGGAGGAGTCGAAAGACGGCGACGATTTCCACGCGGTTAACCTTGCCGAAGCGACTGAGGCGGTTCACCTCACTCTGCTACCCGCCCGAAACGGCGCGGGTCTCAAACCCATGGCATCACAACATTATTCCCCTGAAGAGGGCGGGCTCAACTTGGCTGAGGCCTTGCGCCTCTACGGCAAGGGCCTGCTGTTTATCCCGCTCGTGCTGGTCCTTGCGATCGCCGCGTTCACCGCGTTCTACACCGTGCAACCCGAAGAGGAGGCCGTCGTGAAGCGTTTTGGTCGCGTGACCGCGATCAATCCGCCGGGCTTTCACCAAAAGCTGCCCTTTGGCATTGATCGGGTGCAATTCGTACCGACGGCTCGCGTCTTGAAAGAGGAATTTGGCTTTCGCTCCGCGGGCCGCGACGGGCGCACGCAATACGTCAAAAGCAGCGACCAACGCGGTGAGTCGCTCATGCTCACGGGTGACTTGAAGGTGATCGATGTCGAATGGGTCGTGCAGTTCCAGATCGCCGATCCCTCGAAGTTTTTGCATCGCGCCCGCGATCCTGTCGCGACCCTGCGTGACACCTCCGAGGCCGTGATGCGTCGCATCGTGGGCAACAGCCTCGGCAGCGATGTGCTGACCGAAAAGCGCGTGCAGGTCTCGACTGCCGCCCGCGTCGAATTACAGGAAATCCTGAACAGCTTCGATCTGGGCATTCGGATCAACACGATCGAGCTGCAGGACGTAACACCGCCCGAGCTGGTGAAGCCGGCCTTCAACGAGGTCAATCAAGCCGAGCAAGAGCGCGAGCGCCTCATCAACGAGGCCGAAAAGCGCCGCAACCAAGTTATCCCCCGCGCCGAGGGTCAGGCCCGCCAGATCGTCGCCGAGGCGGAGGCTTACCGCGCCGAGCGCGTCAATCGCTCCCGCGGTGAAGCCGGCCGTTTCACTGCCATCCTTACCGAATACCAACGCGCTCCCGCGCTCACCCGCCAACGCCTCTACCTGGAAATGATTGATCAAGTGCTGCCCAATGCGGGCCCGGTTTATATCGTCGAGGAGGGCATGTCGTCCCCCTTGCCGCTCCTCAATCTCGAAACCGCCGGGGCTGCGGCCGCCGGCCAGAAGGGGGTGCGTCAATGAACCGCGCCGTCTTCAGTCTCGTTGGTTTTCTCGTCGTCGCTTTCGTCGGCGGGATCGTGCTCTTCAACTCCGCCTTCACGCTCGATGAGGCCGAGCAGGCGATCGTGATTCAGCTCGGTAAACCGGTGGGCGACCCCATCACCAAGCCGGGCTTGCACTTTAAAAAGCCGTTCATCCAAGAGGTGCGTCGTTTCGATAAACGCCTCATCTCGTGGGACGGCGATCCCAACCAGATACCGACCCGCGGTGAGCAATTCATCTCGGTCGATACGACAGCCCGCTGGCGGATCGCCGATCCGTTGTTGTTCTTGCAGCGCGTGCAAAACGAGCGAGGCGCGACGATGCGGCTGAACGACATTCTCGATTCCGTCGTGCGCGACAACATCTCGTCGAGTGATCTCGTTGAGATCGTGCGCTCCAAGGATTGGCAGATCTCGGCCGAGGATCTGCGCCGCGCCAAGCTTGATAGCCAAGGTGATGTCGCAATCCTTACGCAGCGCATCGCACGTGGCCGGCAGGAACTCACCGCTTCGATCCTCGCCAAGGCGCAGGAGCAGATGCCCGGTCTTGGCATCGAGCTGGTCGATATCCGCATCAAACGCATCGACTACGTCGAAGCCGTGCAGCAACGCGTGTTTGAGCGCATGATCGCCGAGCGCCAACGCATCGCGGAACAATTCCGTTCTGAAGGCCAGGGGCGCGCTGCCGAGATCGACGGCGAAACGCAACGACTGCTCGCGACGGTAAGCTCCGAGGCGCGCCGCCAAGCCGAGATCATTCGCGGTGAAGCCGACGCCGAAGCGACGCGGATTTACAACGATGCCTTCGGGGCTGATGCGGAGTTCTTTGCGTTCTTCCGGTCGTTGGAGAGCTACAGCCGCTCGATCAACGCCAAGACAACGTTGTTTCTCGGACCGGAAACTGACTACGTGCGCTACCTACGCGACGCCGACGTGCCGGCGAAGTAGGCGAGGCGGACTGATCCAACGGGTCGGGACTTACGGTTGAACTCAATCTGGGTCCCGGCGGAGGGGAGGTCATGGCAAAGAAGACCGGATTAGAATTCAACGGAGCGTGTTTCCACGTGATCTTGCGGGGGAAGTCATCGGATATGGGTCTTCGAGACGGTAGGAGTTGTGGCGTTGGCATGTCGTCGGGACTGAACATGCGGCTGTCTCTTATACACATCTGACGCTGCCGACGAATAGAGAGGTGTAG